>Ga0307374_10012750_pt1 | contig 11736 bp, 10 predicted proteins | sample OX3MG_FD_202532 | JGI IMG/M metagenome (GOLD analysis project Ga0307374, IMG submission 202532) | Soil microbial communities from Risofladan, Vaasa, Finland - OX-3 | ecosystem: Environmental > Terrestrial > Soil > Coastal area > Acid sulfate soil | place: Finland: Risofladan, Vaasa | collected...
GCGAATTCTGCCTGCGAGGTAGTCCGCGGTTTCCTTCGACTCGGTAAAGATGATGACCTTCCCTTCCTTGAGTAGGGGCGTCTTCTTGAGAATGGCGCGAAAGGACTCCCACTTGGGATCGCGCGTGACTTTTTTCCATTGACTGCGGATGGCCTTCAGCGCCTTCAGGTCATTTTCGAGGTCCGTGATGAACGCCGGGAGAAAGTCCCTCGCCGAAAGCTTCTCTGCCTTCTCCTCTTCCAGCAACCGGTCAATACCCTCTTGGTTATCGGATTCGAGCAATTCGAATATTTTCCCGATGTGCTTCTTGCTTATGAATACGTGGCCCTTGTGGAACTCCTCGATGACACGCTCATAGGAAAGGATGAAGCGGCTCAGTGTGGACAGAAACGCGGTAAAACTGCTTTCGAGTCGCTTCACCGTCAGAATCTTCATGAACTTTGCGAGATTGCGCTGGCTCTGCACATCCAGCTCGTCGCGCTCACCTGCGTAGTAGCCCGGGAGTAATGGCGTATACCGAGCGTACTTGATGTCGTGTGTGAGAGAACGAATGGTCTCGTCGAAGACCTCGGCCTCGACCTTGTTGAACTTGTAGAACAGCGGTTCCGGGTCCGCGACCTCGGGAAACTTCAGTCCCTGCTGCTTCAAGTCCGCGCCGTAGTATTTTTCAATCTCGGTGCGCGTGCGGCGAATCATCAGAAACTTGAGGATCTTCTCCCGGGTTTCCCGGGCGTTTTCCTTGACCACGCTGAAATAGGCATCCCGGTCGCGCTGTCGGTCGAGTCCTTCGAGGCGGCGGCGAAGTGCGCCGAAGAAGGCTTCAAGGTTCCGCACGTTCGGGATGGTACTGTTTTTGCCCGGCTGGAATAGCTTGATCTGGCTCAGGATGTCCTGCGGCGTGTTGTTCAGCGGAGTGGCGGATACGAGTACAACGCGCTTACCTCGGCAGATTTGCGCAAGGATTTCGTAGCTCTGCGTGTCCTCTGTTCGAAAGCGGTGCGATTCGTCAATGAAGACCGTGCTGAATTTCTGAAGGTCGCGGTCAATCAGCGATCCCAACTTGCCGAGAGATTCACACAGGTATCCGCGCACACCGAAATCACGAAAGACGTTCGGCCAGGAGCCGGGGTTGTGTTCGTCGAGCAGGTGCGGCGGGGCGATAACGAGGCACGGCTCGTTCAGGTGCTGCGCGAGCAGCGCGGACATGTAGGTTTTTCCCAGGCCGACCACGTCGGCGAGAAAGGCGCCACCGTATTCGTCCAATACCTTGCGGGCGTTGAGGACCGCCTCTTCCTGGTACTTTAGCTTCTTGAATCCCGCGGGCAGGTATATGTCGTCGATTTCATCCGGCAAATTGAGTTCACCCCGGAAGTATTCATAGAGGAACTTCAAATAGAGTTCGTAGGGGGTGAATTGTGCGTAGGGCGATTTGAGTTCGATGGTCGTGACATAGTCCTTGGTCACGTCCACTGACTTCGCCCAAAGTTCGTTGAACTTGTCCAGGGCGAACTCGTAGTCGGCGCGATTCTTCAGCTCTACGTTGAATTCCAGATTTTCCTGCAATCCGGCCTCTGTGAAGTTGCTCGAACCTGTGATGACGCGCCCGTTGTCACGGTCGCCTTCGTGGAACGTCATGATGTACAGCTTGGCGTGAAGCCGTTCGGACGGATACGCACGAACCTCCAACTTTCCCGACTTAATCCACTCCACGAACCTGCGGACGCCCTCTTCGATCTCGGGCGTGTCGCGGGATTTTTGAAATTCGCTCAGGATTTCGCCTGGCAACTGTTCGCGAACTTGCGCGTGAGATTCCAAGACAAATTCCTGCTGCCCTTTTGCAGACTGAATTAGGTCGAAAGTCGCGCGATCAGTTTTGATGCCAACAAGAATGCGAACGTGTTCCGTCTTCGTTAGAGCGGGGTGAAGTGTGTGGAACCCGCTGATGAAAAAATAACCCACGAGACAATCGAAGAAGCGCGTGTCGTCGCCAAGCAGGACAGTGAAGCGCTCGCGCAGGTGCTTGCCCGGCTCGTTGGTGATGAATGTGAGGTCGGAGGACACGTTAGCTAGGTTTCTGAAGGATGATCGTTTCCACGCGCACGGCTTCGCTGTCTATGATTGTCTGCTTGGTTTTCGTCTCGGAGCCGGCGCTACTTGCGCCTGAATCGTGATGCCGTTGCGCGCGCAATAGTCGCGAATCATTACCTCCACCATATTGGCGATGGAGCGATGCTCGCGCTCGGCGGCGGCGCGAAGCGCGTCCTTCAGATCTGGCTTGATACGAAACGTCAACGTGCTGGTCTTGCCCGTGGGCATGGAACCCCCTCGTGCGGCGGATGTAGTGCGGATATACTGCACTGTACAGCAACATCCGGCAACATCCAATGGCGGTGATCGCGCACCCCGCCAAGGAGGCAAAGCATGGCCCGGCATTACTCAACCAGGGACTTCTTCCGGCAGATGCCGAATGCTTTGCTCGCCCGCTATTTCCACGTCCGGGGCTTGTTCGGCGAACTGAATTTCGCAGTCATGAAGGAATCGCAGCCAGACGAGCTGTTCAGCGCCTGGCTTCAGGTTCCCGACAACACGCGGAACGAGATGGATACCGAGTTTCGGGTCATTTGCGAATTGAGTTGTGAAAAAGGCTTTGCGGCGATCCGCGATGAGGCGCGTTGGCACTTCATCGACCAACAGAAAGATCCGGCGGCGTACACGGCGTTCGTCGAAAAGCTCGCGGCGCTATCCAATCATTTCGAGCGAGCGATGCTTACCTTTCTCGACCACAATACCTTCTGGAAAGGCGCGAGCCTTTTCTATCACGCGGACACGCTGCCCTACTGGCGCAAGCGCAAGAACCTGCCGCATGTGCCGGCCGCGGTGGATGCTGCGAGCCTGCAGCAGCTGGAGGGCCTGATCCGAACCTACTTCCACCAGACCGATGGCCGGGGCAACAATTGCGTGGTGGAGCCGTTCCGGCGCGGGGAACTCGATTACTTCTTCGCCTACCCTGAGGACTACTCGCAGCAGGCGATCGAATGGGTGGACGGCAAGTTCGACCGCCGCCCGCACAACCCGGCCTTCGAGGTGATCTACGTCTACTCGCGCAAAGACGGCTCGCTCGATCTGAATTTTCGCGGCTCGTACAAGGCCATTGAGCCATTGCAGGGGATGTTCGCCACGGCGATCCTCAAGCTGCCCGATCTGCCGCCCGATCCGAAGGACGGGCGCATCTACGACCTGAGTCCGCTGCGCCAGAAAGGCTTCCAGTTCGTCCCCGCGGTGGGTAGCGGTATTCAGGACGTGGTGGTAAAGAAACTGCGCCTGTCATCCAAGGTGAAAAAAGGCGACCGCATCACGCTGGAAGCTGATGCGTCCAACGGTCCCGATTCGGTCTACGATTTGCTAGACAAGATCGGCAAGTCGATACCGCTGCACCTGTACAACATCACCCAGGTGGAGCTTGCCGCGACGGTCCTGGTGGACGCCACTGCTCCGCCCAAGGCCGTGACGATTCGCATCACACACCCGAATTCCTGCTCCCTTAAATACGACGAGCTCGACCTCAAGCTGCGCGCCATGCTGAACGCCTCGGGGGTCGAACCCAAGGAACCGGCGCCAGAGGCGGGCGCGACTGAGGCATGACACCGCAAGCCACGCTGATTGAGCTGCTCGCGCGCGTGGGCGCCGCGCAGGGGGCGGCGGTCCTAGTCAGCGAGGAGGAACTAAGCCAATGGCCGGCAACCGCGGTGGCCGTAATGAAAACGCAAAAGCTGCTTGCGAAAGCGCGCCCGGCCGCGAGCGCTATCTGCTCCGGTTGCGAGCGCGAGTGCGTGATGCCGGTGCACACGCCGCCGGCCGCCACGGGCAGCACGGTGTCGTTCATCGTTTGCGACAAGCGTAGTGACATCAATCGGGTGCCTGTCCCGGCCAGCCGACTGGAGCAATGGCAAGCGACGTGCGTCCTGATTGCCGATCTTGTGGGGCGGCTGCTAGGGTTGAGTGATTCGACGCCCACGGCGGCAGACGGCAACCAGTGGCATATCGGCATACTCAAGGGGAGAAAGCACAGGAGCCGGGTCACGCTACTGGCCGGTGACAGTCTCAACCTTTCGCTCGCCGGTCATAAGGTCCCGCTCGCCGACGTGCTGGCCATCGAAAAAAATGTCCTCACCCTGGACAAAGGCGAATTGATTCGTCGGGTGGACAAGCCAGCAGACAACGCCGCAACCGAAGCTCCGGAGCAGCGCCGCGAAAGGCTTCGCGCGCGCGTTCGCGAAGAGAGGGCGAGGGGGACCAAGGCATTTCTGCGAAGGGTGGCCGAGGAAGAGGGAATCTCTGTCTCGCGCCTCAAGCAGCTCGCGTCGGAAGATCCTTCTCCCGTGGGCATGTGGGCAGGATTGACCACAGGGCAGAAGAAAAGGACTGGCTCGAAGAGGATCAAACCCAAGCACTGACGCCCACTTTACGAGACAGCTTGCGGGCTAGTCCCCTAGCTGGTTCGAAATCGCGGCATGTTCAACAACACCTTAAGGGGTGCAAACATGCTGCAAACCATCTTTCGGCTTCCCGCCGTCCAGACTGAATCCGGGTATTCCCGTTCCACGATCTACCTTCGCATCGCCCAAGGCTTGTGGACCAAGCAGGTGAGCCTGGGGCCGCGCTGCGTGGGCTGGCCCGCGCATGAAGTGGCGGCGCTGAACGCGGCGCGCATCGCCGGCAAGTCCGACGACGAAATCCGCGCCCTGGTGCTGAAGCTGGAAGCAGCGCGCAAAGCTGCCGCGTAGGGGACGCGGTGATGAGCGCGCCCGAGACAGTTTTGCCGCCCGACCCGGCGCAAACCGACATAACCGGCGAAACCGATCTGGTCGGCAATGGTGAATTCCTGCTGGCCGTGTTCGGTGAGCTTGTCGATGCGCGCCCGGTGGTGGTGAGCTTCGAGGGTAACCCGGCCAGTGTTCCGCCCAAGGTCTGGTTCGGCAGGCCGTGGCAGGGCACGGCCGATCTTGCCGTCAGCCTGCCCGCCGGCGCCAACAATTACTTCAGTCTCGCGGTCTTCAGGCCCGACGAGGCAGGCCATTTCCGGCGGCAGAAGGCGCGCTTTCAGGCGCTGTATGCGGTGATGCTGGACGACATCGGCACTAAGGTTGCCTTGGAGCGGCTGACGTTGCCGGCGTCCTGGCTGCTGGAAACTTCTGCGGGCAATCATCAAGCCGGGTATTTGCTTCGCGAACCGCTGGCAGACGGCAGCGTTGCCGATCGCCTGATGAATGCCATCGTCGCCGCTGGGCTATGCGACCCCGGCGCCAACGGCCCGAGGGCGCGGCTGGCGCGCTTGCCTATTGCGGTGAATGGCAAGCACACGCCGCCGTACCAGTGCCGGATGGTCGAGTGGTCGCCCGAGTTGCGCTATTCGGTCGAGGACCTCGTCGATGGCCTTCAGTTAGAGTTCGCATCCGCCGGGCGATCCACGCGACCGAGCACACGCGCCGCGCAGCAGCGCCCGAGCGACGGCGACCCGGTTTGGATACCACGCCCCGAGGAAAACAGCGTGCTGGCCGCATTGCGCAACCGTGGCCTGTATAAGGCGCCGCTGGGCGATGGCAAGCACGACATCACCTGCCCGTGGGTGACGGAACACACGGGCGAGGTGAACGGCGGCACAGCCTATTTCGAGCCCGACGACAACTGGCCCATCGGCGGGTTCAAGTGTCTGCACGGCCATTGCGCCGAGCGGCATGTGCGCGACCTGCTGCGCTTCGTGGACATCGAGGTCAACGCCGCGCGTATGAAGCCCACCATCCGCGTCATGGCGGGGGAAATTCATCGCGTGGTGGATGCCGCCGAGCGCGAGCTGGCGCATTCGCGTCGGCACTACCAGCGCGGCGGCCTGATCGTGACCGTGGTCACCGACCCCGGCACCCGCGAGACCCGCGTTCAGGACATCAGTGCGCCAGCCCTGGTGCGGGCATTGGCGGGTGTGGCCACCTGGGAACGATTCGATGGCCGCGCCGAGGACTGGCTGCGCACCGATCCGCCGGCGCGCCATGTGGAGGTGCTGTTCAAGTCCACCAGCTACCACCATCTGCCGGTGCTGAGCGGTCTGGCACGCCAGCCCTATCTGCGCCCGGATGGCAGCCTGATGACGGCGGCGGGGTATGACCCGTCCTCCGGCATGTTCGGGGTGTTCGATGCGCGCGAGTTCTCGATCCCCGACAACCCGAGCCTCGCGGACGCAAAGGCCGCGCTGGCGTTTCTAAAAGACCTATTGACCGAATTCAGCTTCCCAAGCAATACCGACCTGGCGGCTGCCTTGTCGGCGATGCTCACCGCCGCCGTCCGCCCGAGCCTCGCCCACGCGCCGATGTTCCATGCACGCGCGCACATGGTGGGTTCCGGCAAATCGTACCTGTGCGAACTGATCACGGCCTTTGCCACCCCGCAGCGGGGCACGCCGACCACCTTTCCCGCTGACGACGAGGAATGCCGGAAACTCCTGCTCGCGGAGTTGTTGCGCGCGCCCGCGGTGATCGAGTTCGACAACCTCACCAGTGATCTGGTCGCGCACAAGAGCCTGTGCACTGCACTGACTTCCGAGCACATGAGCGGGCGCATTCTCGGCGTGTCGAAGACGGCCACGGTCAGCACCCGCGCCCTGTTCCTGTCCAGCGGCAACAACGTCGGGCCGGTGCAGGACATGACCCGGCGCTGCATCAGCATCCACCTTGATCCCGGATGCGAGGTCCCGGCAGCGCGCAGTTTCACGCGGCCTGAGCTGGTGCGCGATGTGCTGCTTGAGCGTGGCCGCTATGTGGCGGCGGCGCTGACCATCGTGCGCGCCTGGGTGGTGGCCGGCAGGCCCAAGGCCGATTGCAAGTCGATGGCGGGTTACGGTGACTGGTCCGATCTGTGCCGCCAACCGCTGCTCTGGCTGGGCCTAGCCGACGCGACGGAATCCGTGTTCGAGGCCATGGCCGAAGACCCGGATCGTGAAACGCTGGATCGCCTGCTGACTGGCTGGCAATCGGCATTCGGCAGGACGGCGGCGATGGTGCGCGATGCCATTCGGGCATCCGCATTCGGCGACGAGCACGCGGAACTGCGCGAAGTGCTGCACGACATTGCAGACGAACGCGGCGAGATCAACCGTCGCCGCCTGGGATGGTGGATCAGGCGCCATGCCGGCCGCATCGTCGAGGGCCGGCGCTTTGTACGCGCCAGCGGCAACCGTTCGGCGGAAGCCTGGCAAGTAGAATCGCCAGAGTTGGTTTCGCCGGTTCCATCGGTTTCCAGCGCGCCGAGAGCGGAAAGTGTCGGCGGCACCGTTGATGCCGCCGATGCCGTCAACGCCTATGCCCGCGCCAGTCGCGGCGAATGAGCTGGGCGGCCCGGCTCCAATGAGTAAGCGCCACCCGAACCCGCGCCTTGCCAAGATCCACCGGAACTACACCGTGGAGGAGGTGGCCGGCGTGTTTGGCGTTCACCGCAATACCGTGCGGGAGTGGGTCAAACGCGGACTGCCGACCAGCGACGACCGGCGCCCGATGCTGATCCTCGGGGCCGACTTGGTGGCCTTCCTGCGGGCGCGGCGGGTCAAGAACAAACACACCTGCCAGCCGGGGGAAATGTATTGCGTGCGCTGCCGCGCGCCGCGGGCGCCGGCCGGCGACATGGCGGACTACCTGCCCGTGACCGCGACGCTGGGGAACCTGATCGGCATGTGCCCGGCGTGCGAAGCCATGATGTACCGGCGCGTCAGTCTGGCCAAACTGGAGCAAGTTCGCGGGAATCTGGACATCACGTTGCCGCAGGCACTGCCACACATAGTCGAGAGCGCCGAGCCCTCCGTGAACAGTGACTTGGGATAGGGAGCACCAGACCATGACAACGCACAACCCCGAGAACGAGCGGATCAAGCGCCGATACTTCGCCTACCTGAAGGAAGCCAAGCGCCACAGCGAGCCCACGGTGGACGCCGTGGCGAAGGCGCTGGCGCGCTTCGAGGCAGATACCGCCGACAACAAGGGGCGGCCCCGTGATTTCAAGGCGTTTCACTTCGAGCAGGCCATTGCATTCAAGAAGCGCCTGGCCGAGCAAAAAGCGGAGCGGTCCGGGGAGAAGCTGAGCAAGGCAACCTTGAATGCCACCCTGGCCCATGTCAAAAGGTTCTTCCACTGGCTTGCTGGGCAACCGAGCTACAAGTCGCGTCTTCAATATTCCGACGCGGACTATTTCAACCTGTCAGAAAAGGATGTGCGCGTGGCGACGGCCAAGCGCGAGCAAGTGGGGCCTACCGTGGAACAGGTGAGGCACGTCATCGCCATGATGCCGGCCGAAAGCGCCATCCAGCGCCGCGACCGCGCCCTCGTCGCGTTCACGCTGCTGACCGGCGCGCGGGACAGCGCCATTGCCTCAATGAAGCTCAAGCACGTCAATCTTGCCGCCGGCTGCGTCGAGCAGGATGCCCGCGAGGTCCAGACCAAGTTCAGCAAGACCTTCACCACGTACTTCTTTCCGGTTGGGCATGAAATTCGCCAAATCGTGGCCGAGTGGGTCGCGTTTCTGCGGGAGGAAATGCTTTGGGGCAATGACGATCCGCTCTTTCCGGCGACGCGCATTGCCTTGGGTGAGTCTCGCCAGTTTGAGGCAGCGGGACTGGAAAGGGCGCACTGGAGCAGCGCCGCGCGAATCCGTACCATCTTTCAAGACGCCTTCGCCAGCGCCGGCCTGCCGTACTTCAACCCGCACAGCTTCAGGAATACCCTGGTCCGGCTTGGGCAGTCGGTGTGCCAGACCCCCGAGGAGTTCAAGGCGTGGAGCCAGAACCTGGGGCATGACAAGGTACTGACGACGTTTCTGAGCTATGGGCAGGTCGAGAGCCCGCGGCAGGGGGAGATCATCATGAGCATGGGGAAACTGCGTGGCGGACAATCAAACGTTATCGAATTGGCCAAGGCTATCGCTCACGAATTGCGCCAGCCAGATCGTTCCGACTGATGCGCTTCAAAGGAGTTGCCGAACAACACGACGGCTTTCCCCACGCCAAGACGTGCAAGGACTATAAGCGCGAGCCGGGGATCGACGACCAATAACTAGGGTTTGAAGTTCTTGGAGAAGTAATCAATGACATCTGCGCCCTGACTGCCTTTCCGGAACTCCTTTTGTTCATCGAAGTTCAGGGACGGTATGTAGTGAATGAATTGATCCTCTCGGTAGAGGCGAATGAGCGTCTCGGGGTCATAGTCCGCCTCTTTTTGCTTGGTCATTACCTTGGTTGCTTCAATGGCGGCACCAACGAGAACATCAACAATCTGGACCGCTGGACTGTCTTTTGAATCGACCTGAGTGACCTCAGACAGCTTCAAGGGAAACTTAATTGATGCGATCTTCGATTGCGTGAACTGAGCATCATTCTTGTGCTCGACAAACTGCTGAATGAGCGAGTGGTACTGGAGGAGGTTTGTCGATCGATCATGCTCGACGCGATACGGTCCATCGGACATGACCTCCATGCGGTTAATGAGTGCCTGGAGGATTACAAGAGCAGCATCGGTAGATACCCCCGGCGTAGCAATGGCCTTTCTGCACTCCGGCGAGTTCTTTGCAATAGGCCCGAATGCTTCTCCTATCGCGTTCCAGTTGGACCGGCCCACGCGATACACAAGCTTATCTACCGCATCCCGAGATTTTTCCTTGACTGCTTTTTGAAACGCGTCAAGGACGCCGTTGAATCTCTCCTCGCTCAATAAGGTTGGAGCGGTGTAATACAGCAGGGAAGCCAGAGAGTAGTTTTGGCCGTCCTGATAAAAATTGCACCCGCGCTCGTAATACCATGGCTCCGTCGCGTAATCGAGGAACATAAGGATGAGCAGGAAGCGCTTATTGGCAACGCACGTCACGCACTTATGGTTCGCCAGGACATCCCTTTGCAGGTTGAAAAGCGGCTCGCGGTAGTTCGGTCTGCGTGTGAGCGAACTGTATTTGAGCTCGTCGGCTTGTAGTCTCGGGAAGTGCTTTCTAATGAGTGCGGCCGCTTCCTCGTTAGAAATCGATACGGCAGAAGCACCTTGAAACGGCTGATCGTTATTCAGCAGATCAAAGCCCGTGTATCCACTTTCATCAACCGCAAAGCATTCCATAGCGAAAGTCATCCGAATGGATAATTGAGTATGCGGCTTCGCGAGGAAAGTCGTTATGCCGCTATTTCCTTATTCCCCGGCAGCGGAATAATTTTCGCGCCACGCTGCGCGGCAGCAATCTGTTCGCCCCACCAATTGAACAATTCCACCCGCTGTGTGAATCGCTCGCCCCGGTCGTAGGCGCGGGCAACCTCGTTGTCGTGTGCGTGATCGAGGGCTAGTTCCACCACGTCGCGGGCGAAGCCTTGATCGCGAGCCAGGGTAGAAAAGGCACTGCGCCAACCGTGGGGTGAATGCTTGCCTTCGAGGCCGAGGGTGACACGGTAGACCTTCTCGATCGACTCACGGCCGATGTACTTGTTGCCAGTGGGGGAGGGAAATACAAATCCGCGCCCGCCGAAAACTCCTTGCCACTGTCGCAGCTCGGCCGCGATGTCCGGACACAAGGGCACGCGATGGTCGATGTCGCGGGTGGCGACCTTCATCTTTGCGCGGGGGATGATCCAGACGGGCTGCTCGTCGTCGAGATGAAACTCGCGCCATTCAGCATTCACGACGTTGCCGATGCGCGCGGCCGTGAAGGCACACAGGCGATGCGCCATGCGCACGGAAGGCGAGAGCCGGGCCATTTCCGCCCGCCGGAGCACGTCCCCAAGCGAGGCCCAGTCCAGCAGCGCGGGCATGCGCCCGTTGTCTTTCTTGCGCGGCAGGATTTCGCGCGCCGGGCCGGCCGGATTGTCGCGGCAAAGGCCCTTGGCCTGGGCATAGCGAAAGACGCCGTTCAGATGCTGAAGGATACGCATGGCTGTTTCCAGCACGTCGCGCTTGTGAATGTCCTCGATGGCCTTGGCAACGATGGCCGGGGTAATACTGGCGACGGGAAGGTTGCCGAGGGTCGGGTAGATGTCTCGCTCCAGGGCGCGTTGCGATTTGGAGTAGTGCACGGCGCTCCATTCCCTCTGCTTCATTGCCAGCCATTCCTGGGCGACCGCCTTGAAGGTGTTATCCGATCCAGCCGCCGTGGCCGCCCGGCTTACCCGCCGCTCCGTCACCGGGTCCTTGTTTTCCAGCAGGAGGGCCTTGACCTCCGCCAGCTCAACCCGTGCTGCCGCCAGGCTGACGAGGGGGTAGGGGCCGACCGAGTAGATTTTCTCCTTGCCCTCGATGCGGTATTTCACGCGCCAGGTGACGCCACCGGCCGGGGTGATGAACAGGTGTAGCCCACCGCCGTCAGCGAGCTTCTTGCCACACAGCCCTTTCCCTACGAAGGCTTTGACGGCCTTGTCCGTGAGCTTTCCTCTGATACCCCCAGATGCAGCTATTCGTTCGGTTCGATCGTCCATAATACCCCCGTCAATACCCCCATCATACGCGGAAGTCTTGGGACGGTGCAAGACCCTGCTAGACGGTCAATAGGCTGAGGACAAAAGAAAAACGCCGTCACTTGGACGGCGTTGAACCCCATTTGGAGTATTGATGGTGGAGGCGGCGGGAATCGAACCCGCGTCCGTAAGTCCTCCGCAGACAGGCCTACATGCTTAGCCTGGCCATTTGGATCTCGCCTCGCGACCGCCGGCCGGCGGGCTGACGCTTGGCCAGC
>Ga0307374_10012751_pt1 | contig 11736 bp, 10 predicted proteins | sample OX3MG_FD_202532 | JGI IMG/M metagenome (GOLD analysis project Ga0307374, IMG submission 202532) | Soil microbial communities from Risofladan, Vaasa, Finland - OX-3 | ecosystem: Environmental > Terrestrial > Soil > Coastal area > Acid sulfate soil | place: Finland: Risofladan, Vaasa | collected...
AACGTTCAAAAAACCTGTCTGCCTGAGGCGGTGTATCTGGTTGATTTTGAAGATCGGGAACTGCGAGTTTCTGAGTTCAACATACATCTGTTTTTTGAACCGCCCCACGAACACGTGATCTTGGCTCCCGGACACTGCGCCTCGCCGCACGTCTCTGCTACGTTGCTTGACCGATATTCGCCTCGGGGCTACTCTTCCGGCGCTAGCCGAGAACTCGTCATCGAGTGCCCGCTCGTTTTGCATCATCATAGGCAGGAGCCGAAACCAGCGTAGAAATGAATCCCGCGTACATAACGCCGCAGGTCGCCAAGTGGGCCCGGGAACGCGCCCAGATGTCCATCGAGCAGCTTGCTGGCGTGCTGAAAATGGATTCGCGAACTGTTGCCGCATGGGAATCTGGGCAACAGCCACCCCCGTTTGCCCGCGCAGAAAAGCTCGCAGACAAGCTCCGCATACCGTTTGGATATTTGTTCCTCTCGAAGCCACCGAGCGACGATTTTCCACTTCCAGACCTTCGGACTGTCGGCAACATCGCCGTCTCGAAGCCGAACCTCAATTTTCTGGAAGTTGTGAATGACGCGCTCCTCAAACAGCAGTGGTACAGCGAATATCTCGAAGAGAGCGGCGCGAAGAAGGTTGCTTTCGTTGGCGGCTTTCGAATCGCCGATGGGGTGCAGGAAGTCGCTGCGAGCATGTCCAAGGCGCTCGGCATTGACCGTAAGGCGAGAGAGGATGCGACCAGTTGGCAGAGTTTCCTGACGTACATCGTTCGTCGCGCTGAGGAACTTGGAGTTTTGGTGATGCAGCGCGGCATCGTGGGGAACAATACCAAAAGACGCTTGGATGTTGATGAGTTCCGGGGCTTTGTAATTGCGGACAAGTTCGCGCCACTTGTATTCATCAATGCCCGCGATGCAAAGGCTGCCAAGAATTTCACGATTGTTCACGAACTTTGTCACCTGTGGATCGGCGAGAGCGGCATTTCGAATCCGAATTTGCGCCGCCGATCTGCCGAAGAAGCAAACTCGATAGAGAGATTCTGTAACAAGGTTGCCGCCGATGTGCTTGCCCCCGAAGCCGAACTGTCGCGGCGGTGGAAGGCGGGGATCAAGATTGACGAGAATATCGCAGCCTTAGCCCGATACTTTCGCGTGAGTCGATATGTGGTGGCGCGACAGGCGAGCGAGGCAGACCGGATCACCTACGACGAGTATGTGGATTATCTCAACCGGAATCCGTGGTTCTTGAAGGCAGCCACTACTGAGGGCGAAGAGAGTGGCGGCAATTTTTACAACACGTTCGCGGCGAGGAACGGCAAACGATTCATCTCGGGGGTGCTCGGCGCACTCGGGCAGAACAGTATCACATACAGAAGCGCCTCTGCACTGCTTGGCGTAAAGATCGCAACGCTGAAAAAAGTTGCGGAACGGTTCGGCTAGGACCGTGCCCTGCTTTTGGCTTGACGCCGACGTTCTCATCCAGTCAAAGAATGGTCTGTATTCGTTCGAGATAGCGCCGCCGTTTTGGAGTTTTCTGGATGCGCAGGTAAAGGCGGGCAGAATCCGTTCCTCTATAAGAATCTATGATGAAATTCTGAAACGGGAAGCAGACCGCGACAAGCTGGCATTATGGGTCAAGACCCGAAAGACCTCTGGGATGTTTATCGTACCTGCGCGGGACGTGCAGAAGGCATACGGAGAGATCGCAGATTACGTCGCGGGGAAGTATTCGCAGCGACGAGCAAAAGCGGCGCAATTCTTGAGCGGCGGCGACGGATGGATAATCGCCCACGCAAAATGCGACGGCGGGACGGTCGTTTCGCACGAATCCAGAGTCGACAAGTCCTCGATGACGCCCAAGATTCCGAACGTTTGCACCGGGTTCAAGGTACCCTGCATCGGACTCGCCGAGATGCTGACCAAACTTAGCTTCAGATTCGGGAAATGAGGCTGCGAGGGGAACGGCACACCCGCGACACCGTGCAGTACGAGCCGGGCAAGCTGGTGCCTTGCCACGTTCAGTGCCATCTCTGACGCCGGGGAGGAGATTGATCGGTGGCACCTGTGACGCCAGACGAGTTTGAGCGGAGTCATTTCGCCACGAGCGCAAGACGACAATGTGCCGTCCCCAATGAAGCTCTCGTGAAGAACATACTCGCACGGGCGATGTCAAGACGGTACAGCCTAAGTGGAGTACAATTGCGACGCTTCGGTGAACGCTCCAGCGAAACCGGAGCGCTCGACTAATTCGGGGTCGCATCGCTCACCGCATCTCTTCGGCTTCGCCATTGACTATACGGATGGCGCGATGAATCTGCCGTCGTACTACCCGGATTTCGTCGTCGTGGACGGCAACGGTACCCGCTGGCTGCTGGAAACCAAGGGCGCAGAGACCGGGGAAGTCGAGCAAAAGAACAAAGCGGCGGCTCAGAGGTGCGCGAACGCCACGCAACTAACCGGGACGAAATGGGGGTACGTGAAGGTGCCGCAGAAAGGGTTTTGAGACGCTACAGCCGAGCCGTCTGGAGCATCTCGTTGCGCTTAGACCAGTTGGCCCGTTCTCTAAATAGACACCATTCGAGTCGGATGCAATGGCTGATGCCGCTCAAGACATAGTTGCTGCACTACAAAATCTGACGACGCCGAAATCATTCAATAGCGTCTGGGTCGGGCCGTTCGATCAACTTGTGTCTGCTGGATATGCGCTCCTGAGGGCTGAGAAGCTGGGGTATAGGCATCGTTCGCTCAGCACGTACTACTACCGTGTCCACGCGAAGATTGTTGACCTAATCGTCGCTTCAGCAAGTGCTGATGAGGATGTTCACTGTGATCCTGCGCTGAAGGACTTTGGCGGAGGAATTTACTTTAACGCTGGCATTCAACGGCTGACATTTGGAGTGGAGCGACTTGTGGCGACTTTTGCGGGTATTCCGTGTACGTGCGGCAAGGCGGCTGAGACCACGCCAACGGTCACGCGACGTGGAACGCGGTGGGCAGATTTCGGAGACTACCGCAACGGAGCAAATCGCAGGCTTAAGCACAGCCACTTGCAGGGGCTTTTACCCAAGCTCACGACGATGCTCAGTCAATTTGATGGTTGGGACGGTCGCACATTTGATTCGGAGAAGGGACTAACTATCCTCAGGCAGCAGGTTAACCAGAGGAAGCACGGTCTGTACCTGCGACAACACGCGAAAGCCAGTGCTCCCGTCACAGCAGCGGGAGAGCCAAGCTGGTCTCCGGCGCAGCAGTCCGAACTTGCTGTGCGCAGCTACGATTGCGCTTGCGGAGTTTACCGAGAACTGGTGGATTGGAACCCCGGTGCCATCGGATAACTGAGCGGGACAGGAGTTTGAGTGACATCAAAGAAGAAGCTGCCTGCCTTCAAGAAACTCAGCCAGACGGCGAAAATCACGACACCGGAAGAGGTTTTTTTCAGCCTTACGCGAGCATCTTCTCACGGGTACTTGCGTGGTCAGCAGCAGGATGTTCTGCGCGAGTATGCCGCCAAAGGTGTCGATGCGACGGACGTCGCGTTTGAGCTTCCAACGGGCACTGGCAAGACAGCGGTCGGTCTCCTGCTGGCGGAATCGAAGCGCCGCGCAGGTGAAAAAGTCGCGTACTTGTGTTTGAACAATCAGCTTGCAGGGCAAGTTCTCGCTGAGGCTGCGAAGCTCGGAATATCAGCAGCCGACCTTCGCGGCGATAAATACAGCCGAGATGCAGGCGAGGTAGGAAGATTCAAGACTGCCGGCGCAGTAGGCGTCTCAACATACTCCAACGTGTTCAATATAAATCCAGTCATCAAGGACTGTGGACTGGTCGTCTTCGATGATGCGCACGGCGGCGAGCAGTATGCGGCTGCCATGTGGACGGTCACCGTCGAGGCAGACCAGCATGCAGCACAGTACTCAGCGCTCGTTGCTGCCCTCCGTCCGGCGCTCTCGCCAGCGCAGTTCTCTGAAGTGACCGAGAGTGATAATTACAACAACGTTCAGATAGCCGACGTGGTTGGTCACCCGGAATGTCATGCGAGTATCCGAGCAGTTCTCGACGGGGATGCCGAGTTCCAATTCCAATGGCAGCTTATACGACCAAAACTTAATTCCTGCATCTTTCTCGTCAGCCCTTCCGAAGTAACCATCCGACCAATCATCCCTCCGACGCACTCCCACGATGCGTTTGCATCCATCGGGCAGCGCGTGTATCTGTCGGCTACGCTCGGCGGCAAGAGCGATTTGCAACGAGCGTATGGTGCCAAACAAATTGAACTCTTTCGTGCAAAGAGCGCCCAGTGGGGTCGTCGCTACATTTTCGTTCCGGGGCTGTTCACCAGCAACGATGAGGCGTTCAAAATCGCGGCGAAGATATGGGACTCTCTGTCAGTTCGCCGAGCAGTCCTGATCGCGCCGTCAGGAAGGGCGGCTGGCAACGCATACGCGAGTTTTGTTGTCCACGCTAGTTCTATCCCGACTCGGCTTGGGAGCGATGACATCAAGGATGACCTCGCGCCGTTCACAAAGAGTACCGACGTCATGCTTGTGTTGGGAGGGCGGTACGACGGTCTCGATTTGCCAGAGGACGACTGTCGCCTGCTACTGCTCGTAGACAGCCCCGCCGCCACCAATGCCTTGGAACGGCACCTTACCGCGAAGTGGAAAATGGGGCCGGTCATGCGTCGAAAGGAGCGAACCCGCCTTATACAGGGAATGGGGAGATGCACACGAAGTGCAACCGACTTCGCAGTTGTTCTCTGGCTTGGGCAGTCGCTTGTAGACATCGCGAGTTCCAAATCCGCAATCAGCCAGATGCCCGTCGAACTCCAGCGTGAACTTGGGTGGGGCATTGAGCAAGTGAAGGAATCGTCCGACATGGCTCAAACGCTGGTTGAGATGGCATCAGGTCTCATCGGCGAAAGGGACTACCGCAAGCTGGCGAACGATGCTATCGCAGAGGCACCAGCGGTCGCCCCAAAATCGGATGACGACGATAAAGCGGGAATCGACGAGGTCAAGTTTTCAATTGCAATGTGGGAGGGTGACTTTGGATTCGCCTATCAAACTGCTCGTGGCATTGCAGAACAGGCGAATTCACCGGCGCTAGCAGGGTACCGGGGCTGGTGGTGGTATCTGGCAAGCGTAGCAGCAAGATTGGCGGGAAACACTTCTGCTGAAATTGACGCACTGTGGCATTCACAAAAGTCAGGGGTTCACATCGGTTTCGCTGCACACCTGTTGTCACAGCGTAAAGCAAAAAAGTCGGGCAGCCCCGGCTTTACGATGCCGATCAACGTTGAGCGGATTTGGGACACCGTAACCGATTGGGGGTGGGCGGGACCGGCGTTTGACCAGAAATTAGACTCGATGCTTTCACTGCTGAGCGAGGACGATTCATGGAAGTTTCATCAAGGACTCGAACTGCTCGGACACTGCGTGGGTTCCTTGCCACTCCGTCCTACGTCCGATGGCGCACCCGATGTTGTGTGGTCGTTTGACGACATTCTTTCTGTGTGCTTTGAGGCGAAGACGGAGAAAAAGCCCTCAGGAGCGATATTCAAAAAAGACCTCGAAGAAGCGAGGCTTCACCCCGACTGGGTAAAGCACAACACAAAAGTATCAACCGAATGTGAATTCCTCGTTGCTCTCGTGAGCCAAACTGCGAAGCTAGACACAGTTGCGGAACCGTTTGCGGAAGGGGTCTATTACGTCTCTCCAGACAGCGTTCGGTCACTTGCGTCACACGTAGTTGCCGTTCTGAGGTCACTGCGTGCGAAGTTTGCCGGACGTGACTATGCGGATGCAGAGAAGGAGTTCGCCGCCGAGATCATTGCTGCAAAATTGGATTTCGAGTCACTGAAATCAGCACTGATCTCGATACCGCTGAAAAAGCCGAAGAATTGAAGAATCAGGAGGGCGATCACGGCAACGCAGCCTATTGGTACAACCGGGCAGGCAAGCCGGTGTGCCGGGAGACGCTGGACTCGGAGTGGCATAGGATTGTGACAAGCTTTCTGGGATAAAGCGAATCTTTCAGGAGAGTGCGTGCGCTTCTTCGTCGGGATCACGGATGGTGATTGGTTCGATTTCCTGTCTCGAATGGAAGGACTCGATGAGGTTAACTTCTGGCAGCCCAGCGGGCAGCAACAGTTCCGCGCCCTCCAGATCGGCGAACCCTTCCTCTTCAAGCTCCACAGCCCTGACGACTACATCGTCGGCGGCGGGTTCTTCAGCCACTTCACAATCTTGCCCGCCAGCATCGTCTGGCAGGCTTTCGGAGAAAAGAACGGGGCGCGGACGGAGGAGGAGATGCGAACTAGGATCGCCCGATACCGACGCACGCCGAATCCGGGCGCGGCTGCCGACTACCAGATCGGCTGCATTCTCTTGGAGTCCCCGTTTTTCTTTGATCGAGCCGACTGGATTCCAGTGCCGGACTGGAAACGGGAGATCGTCCGGGGTCGGGGTTACGATTCGGAAGGTGACGGTCGGGAGATTTGGCAGCGCGTCGAACCACTGGTGAGGGCATCTCGTCAGGCGGCGCAGCCAATGGAGGAGCCGCAACCTCGCTACGGTGAACCTGTGGCAGTGTTCCCGCGCCTCGGTCAAGGGTCGTTTCGCCTCATTGTGACGGATTCATACGAGAGGCGCTGCGCTTTCACGAACTCCCCTGTCCTCCACGTCCTCGAAGCCGCGCACATCAGACCATACTCTTCGGGCGGAACGCATGCGCCTTCGAATGGCATCCTCCTTCGCCAAGACCTGCACACGCTCTTTGACCGGGGCTACATGACCGTGACGCCGAGCCATCGGATCGAGGTCAGTTCGCGGATCAGGGAAGAATTTCACAACGGGAAGGAGTATTACAAGCTGCACGGGGAGATCATGCGGCTGCCAAAGTACGGCGACCGATACCCCTCTCCTGCCTTGCTTGGGTGGCACAACGAAAACGTCTATCGCGGCTAACGATCTGACCCGAACAACTCGTTGTCCGTACCCACCACCATGTGCCGTCTGGTTTGCGAACGACGCTCCACGAATTTGACCCGTCCTCCGTGGCTCCGTCGATTTTGTAGCAGCCCGGATAATCTACGAGTTCGCCCCCACCTTTGAAAAAATGGTTTGGAGTTTCCATGCTTTTACTCCTGCTAGAGGTTCAGCTTCTTGTGCAGCACTTTCAGGCATTCGTTCAGGGCGTTGGCTTCCGGACCAAGGTCGAGCTTCGACGTGCTACCTGGCGACAAATTCTGTATCGAGTTGTCCAAAATCGCTTTGCGCAAAACCGTTGCCTCTTTGAGTTCATTGAACGCGACGAGTTCAGAGATGAAATTCGACCGATGCTCGACGAACTCCTCATCCTCGTTCGAGGGATTCTGCCCCACGATGTTCACCCAGAAGCGTCCGTTCGGTTTCTCGAAGCGGATGATGTAGGCGCTATACATGTCGCTGAGCTTGGGGTAGAACTGCGTGCGAAGTGCACGCCAATGGAAGATGCGGTTGCTGATCGCGCTGACGATACCGCCTGCCAGTCCGCCACTGATGATCGACACCAGCAATGTGAGCATGGAATTGCAGGCGATTATATAATTCCAAGGCATGGAAAGTCACAAGTCTGATTGGGAGCGCGTAAATCCGGAGAAATTAGGCGAGGGTGGTCAGAGTGAAGTCTACTTAGTGCGCACTCCCGAAAGAACGAAACAACGCGCACGCAGCTTCGGAATCACCAACTCCTACGCATTTCCGAATACACAGACAGAGGAAATGCGTTCCAAGATGAACAGAGAATATCTCGACCGGAGTCGGGCGATATGCTCGGCAAGCCTTCTACCAAGGCAATCCCGCTTACAATGTGAGATTGGGGAATTCGGGAGGGGCAACGGATATTTCGACGTTGGGAGTCGAAGTTTGGGAATGCGGCACCTGCCATCACATTCAATTCTTCCGCACGAACCCACGTCAGTGAGCACGAATCATGGCAAAACACGTATCAGACGTTGAGGACGGCTTCGCTCTGAAGCGTGCGCGGGAGAACGCCCGCAAAGGCAAGAGGCGGATGGTCAAAGGGGAACACACGATCCCACCCCCTCCGGTCAAACACATCCTCAGCAGTTACACGATGTCCAACCCGATCAGCAAGCGGGCGGTCTCCGATTACGTCGAAATTCAGGCACGCGAGAAGGTTCAGCACGCTGAGCGGGTGATGACGGAGCACATCCTTGGACACGATCACGACTGTTGGGATGTGCACACGAATAAGGATCGGTACTGGGTAATCACATCACCGACTAATCTTTACTCTCAGCACTACTTTCCAAGTCTCGACTTCACGCTATCATTCCACATTGGCGTTAGCGCCCGGATCATGGCTCTGCAACGCGGTGCTCCGAATCGAGCGCACAAATCACGGTTCACTCCTGTGTGGCGACGATGGGAACAGGCGGCTGAGTCTTACGATGAGGCGGAAGAAGGTGAAGACTTCCAAGCTGTGGGAATGAGATGCCGTGAAACTCTCATTCAATTCGTCCGTGTTCTGGCTAAGCCTGAAATGGTTGCGCAAGGTGAAGAAGCTCCGAAGCGGGCGGATGTTGTCGGATGGTCATCGTTAATCGCCAATACCATCGCACCCGGCGACCGCAATTCCTACGTGCGCGGACATCTGAAAGCAATTTCAAAATCAGCGTGGGACTTGGCGAACTGGCTGACCCACCAAGGCGGTTCCACACGACCGGATGCGGAGATTGTGCTTGACGCTACGCAGAGCGTAATCGACACATTCGGCACCGCTGTTATGCGGCACGAGAGCGGAGCACCGGAAAAATGCCCGGAGTGTGGGTCTTATTCACTTGATGTTGGGTTCGAGCCTGAACTGATGCCTCGCCCGTACATCTTGGAATGCGAGAATTGTGGTTGGCAGAAACAACAGGAGGAAGCATGAGAAGCCTTGTGGTGCTCATCCTACTCAGTACGGCAGCGGCTTATGGTCCGCATTTCCAGAGAGTCAGAGCATTTGGCAATGGCAATAATGATGCGCTGCTCCTGAAAACCGTGAAGGCGGCAGGAGGTTTGGCAGTCGCGGTGGACAACGGCGAAGGCTGCTCGGTCGAAGCCATCCAAAATGCAAACATCTTCATCGTGGGCATCGTGAACGCATTAGATTTGTTGATCGAGCGGACGTGGTGTAAGACTATACTCCGCAGATAGACGATCCGACCTTCACTTGACGAGACGTGTCCCCCCACGCCAAATTCGCACTGGGTCTAAAGAAGAATACCGCCGTGACCGTTAATCTTGCATTTCGTGACGACTCTAATACACTGGCTACGAGCAAATGAAATTCCCGGCACACTTCCCAGAGCTTTGTCCACCTGCGTCAGCACTGGAAGCCAACGGCGAGATTTACCGTTTCGTTGCCAATGATCCCCCACGGCCGGGCGATTTTCTTTCGTATCATCTTTTGGGCAGGAAATACGGCAAAGGGAAACGCTGCGAAGCGTGCGGACTGTCGGTTTTGCTTACTGAATCTGCCGTCATGCTCTGTATCCAACTGAATCCCTATTTGAGAAAGCGGCACGTTGCAAAGGCCAATGTGGCTCCAGATTGGGGGAAAATTGCCCAGACTGGTTCGATTCCGCACCACACGTGGTGGTTTCCAGAAGGCAAGAAACCTGAATGCGTGTTTGAGGTTGTGCAGATTTCAATTTCATGACTTTCCTAAATCAAAATAACGTCGTCGGTGAATTAGTCGTGCAAGAAGTATTTCTCTACTACGACGGTCCTCGCTTGTTCGTCGCAAAGAATCCGATAGGACAGAAGTACCTCATCAACTCTCTCTCATCTAACGATCAAAATGACACATGGCTTGCAGTAGCGCTCTCAGACAAACGCCTTTCAGCATTGAAGAATCGCACGATTGACGTTCACAGCGCCTTCGCAAAGCCCGAATTAGGCTTTGTCATTGAGCTAACTTCCAATAAAGATGGACTTCTCATCAGTAATTCCATCAAGAAGCCAGACCAGCTTCAGCCGGATGATCTTCCCTACCCCGGAGCATTCTTGCAACCCGCACTTCTGAATGCTGCTCCCCCGACTCAAGCGGTGAGCCTCTCGTCTGATCTAACGTTCATCACAAACGAACCTGACAACCTGTTGGCAAACCGTTTTGGCAGGCTACTCGCTAAGGATACCCGGTTCTTTGACTGCCTCGTAGGATACTTCTTCATCAGTGGATTCTACAAACTCTATCCGGCGCTCGAAAACATAGAACGGATTCGGATTTTGGTGGGGCTTAAAACTGATCGCACAGCATACAAGCTCTTCCAACAAGGGAAGAAACAGCAGAATACCCTTCTCCGATCTCACGCTGAAACGGCACAACAGGTCTCTGCTGAGGTGCTTAAGGAACTGGAGAATTCAGAAGACGCTCCCAAGATCGAGGAGGGCGTCCATAAGTTCGTGGAATGGGTGAAATCCGGAAAGCTCGAAATCAAAGCGCACGCAACCGAGGACTTGCACGCAAAGGTCTATATCATGACCTTCTCTGAGACCGACCGGGACAAGGGACGGGTCATAACAGGTTCAAGCAACCTTTCGCAATCGGGACTCCATGACAATCTTGAGTTCAATGTCGAGCTAAAGAACCGCTCGGATTATGAGTTCGCATTAAACAAGTTCAATCAACTGTGGGCTGCGGCCGTTGATGTAAGAAAGCCGTTCGAAGAGACGATTACTACGAGGTCGCCTTACGCTCAGTTCTCGCCATACGAACTTTATCTGAAGTTCCTTTACGAATACTTCAGAACTGAACTGAATCGACCTTCGGAACTCGAAGGCGCATATGTGCCTATCGGGTTCAAGAAGCTGAAGTATCAAGAAGAGGCGGTTCTGACCGCACAGAAAATTCTCGAAGAGTATGGCGGAGTATTTATATCCGACGTGGTTGGTCTCGGGAAGACATATATGTCCGCCTTGTTGGCACAGCAACTCGACGGGCGTTGCCTCGTGATCGCACCGCCGAATTTGCTCGACATGGATAAACGGGGATCGTGGCCCAATGTTTTCGCGGACTTTCAAACTCCCCAGACAGACTTCGTTTCCATCGGCAAACTGGATGATCTATTGGAGCGTGATCTCTCCAAGTACACGAACGTCTTCATAGATGAATCCCATCGGTTCCGCACAGAGACCACTCAAACGTACGAGATGCTGGCGCAAATATGCAGGGGCAAACGGGTAATCCTTGTATCCGCTACCCCACTGAACAATACCCCTCGGGACATCCTCAGTCAGGTGAAGCTCTTCCAAAACGGAAAGAACAGCACTATTCCCAATCTACGGAATCTCGAAGCGTTCTTCCTTGGATTGGAAAAGAATCTGAAGGGCTTGGATCGACAGAAAGACCACCAAGCATATATCGACACTATTCGAGAAAATGCGAAGGCGACACGAGAAAGAGTGCTGAAATATCTGATGATTCGTCGCACACGCTCTGAGATCGAAAAGTACTATGGCGACGACATGAGGGCGCAGGGGCTCAAATTCCCCGAAGTCAAAGACCCGCATCCTCTCTTTTACAAATTCGGCAAGCAAGAAAACGAAATTTTCGACGAAACGATCCGCCTTCTTGTTGGGGATTTCAAATACGCTCGCTATAAGCCGCTCACATACTACGTCGGCAAGCTTGAGCAGCGAGACATTCAGAGTCAGCGCAACCTAGCAAAATTCATGAAAATCTTGATGGTCAA
>Ga0307374_10012753_pt1 | contig 11735 bp, 10 predicted proteins | sample OX3MG_FD_202532 | JGI IMG/M metagenome (GOLD analysis project Ga0307374, IMG submission 202532) | Soil microbial communities from Risofladan, Vaasa, Finland - OX-3 | ecosystem: Environmental > Terrestrial > Soil > Coastal area > Acid sulfate soil | place: Finland: Risofladan, Vaasa | collected...
TGTCGCAGCGCACCCAGCGCTACACCGACTTCCTCTACGAGCGCTTGCAGCGCCGCGGCCTGCTCTATCGCGACTGCCAGCGCCTGGTGAACCAGGACCGCAACGTGTTTGCCGCCTGCATGGTGGCGTGCGGCGACGCCGACGCGATGGTGACCGGGCTGACGCGCAACTCGTTCGACGTGCTCGACGAGGTCATGCGGGTCATCGAGGTGAAGCCCGGGTCGCTGGTCTGCGGCCTGACGCTCTTGCTGGCGCGGCAGCACACCGTGCTCTTGGCCGACACGCTGGTGCATGAGAGCCCGACCGCCGCGCAGCTCGCCGACATCGCGATCGCGGCCGCTGCGAAGGCGCGCGAACTCGGGCTCGTGCCGCGCGTTGCGCTGATGTCGTATTCCAGTTTCGGCAATCCGATGGGGCCGCAGGCCGAGCGCGTGCGCGACGCCGTGGCCCTGCTCGACCAGCGCGATCCCGGCTTTGAATACGACGGCGAGATGAGCGCCGATGTGGCGCTCGATCATCGGCTGATGCGCCAGCTCTATCCGTTCTGCCGGCTCACCGCCGCCGCCAACATCCTGGTCATGCCGGAGCTGCACAGCGCCAACATCGCCGCCAAGCTCTTGCCGCATCTGGGCGGCGGCACGGTCGTCGGGCCGCTGTTGATCGGCCTCGCCTGCCCGGTGCAGATCGTCAATATCGGCGCCACCGTCTCCGACCTCGTCAACCTCGCCGCGCTCGCCGCGCACGACGCGATCGGCTGAGCCGGGGCTACGGGCCGCCCGAATGTGGCGGGAAGAATTCGGCTGGGCGATCGCCGGCATCGTCATGCCCTGGCTGGCGGCGTCAATCGTCGTCGCGCTGCTGTTCGAGAATGGCGACCTCGCGCCGGTGGAGGCGCTCGGTGTCAGCGCTGCAGCGCTCGCGCTCGCTGTGCTTGCTGCGGTAATTTCGCAGCGAATGCTCCGATCTGCGGCGCGCCGGGCGATCGTTGGGCTCGGTCCCGGCGCGGCCGCGGCCGATCGGCCGCCCGGCCTCAGCCGGTCGGTGCGGGCCATTCGGCAGGCGGTGCTGCGGCTGAACCGAGCCTGGCAGGACCATGCCGCGGAGATCGAGGCGCGGCTCGCCGCGGCCGAGGCGATCATCGCCGCGGTGCCCGACCCCTTGATCCTGATCGATCGCCAGCGCCGCATCGTCCGCGCCAACAGCGCGGCGGCGGCGTTCATCGGTGCCGGTGCGGCGCCGCGCGATCTGGCGGCGGCGCTGCGCAACCCGCTGCTGCTCGCCGCCGCCGATTCGGTGCTGGCGGGGGATGCGGCGCGCGGCGTCGAGTTCACCCTGTCGGTGCCGATCGAGCGGGTGCTGCGCGCCCATGTCGCCCGGATCGCTGATCGCCCGGACCACGCCCCGGCGCTGGCCGGTGCGGCGGCGATCCTGATCCTGCACGACGTCACCGAGTTGAAGCGCAGCGAGCAGATGCGCGCCGATTTCGTCGCCAATGCCGGGCACGAATTGAAGACGCCGCTCGCCACCCTGATCGGCTTCATCGAGACCCTGCGCGGGCCGGCGCGCGACGACGCCGCCGCGCATGATCGCTTTCTCGGCATCATGGGCGAGCAGGCGCGGCGCATGGCGCGGCTGGTCGACGATCTCTTGTCGCTGTCGCGGATCGAGCTGAACGAGCATGTCGCGCCGACCGGCCGGGTCGTGCTGGCGCCGGTCATCGACGAGGTCGCGCGCGGCTTTGAGCTGCGCGCCGCCGCCCGCGACATCCGCATCCTGCGCACGCTGTCTGCCGATTTGCCGCAGGTTCTGGGCGACCGCGACCAGTTGGCGCAGATCTTCCAGAACCTGCTCGACAACGCGGTCAAATACGCCCGGCCGCACAGCGAGGTTACGGTGAGCGGCACGGTCGGCAGCGGCGCGGCCGCCTCACAGGTGAGGGTTGCGGTCACTGACCAGGGCGACGGCATCGCTAGCGAGCATCTGCCGCGGCTGACCGAGCGCTTCTACCGCGTCGATACGGCGCGCTCGCGCGAATTGGGCGGCACCGGCCTCGGTCTGGCGATCGTCAAGCACATCCTCAACCGCCATCGCGGCCGGCTCGAGATCGCCAGCACGGTGGGGCAGGGCTCGACCTTCACGGTCTGGCTGCGGGCCGCCGAGCCGCCGTGAAACGGGCAGCCCGCGCCCGTCATTAAACCGCAACGAAAGCGTCACACGATCGCATCACGGCGCGGGTACAAGCCGCCGCGGTCGGCCGGCATGGCCGAACAGCGAGACAGGAGGATTTTTTGACACAGGCAGCGACCCGCAGCCGCCGGGCAAGGCGGACCGGCCCGCATCTGCTCTCTGCCGGCGTCCTCGTCGGGGCTCTGGCGATGGCGCCGGCGGCCCTGGCCGCCACCCAGATCGTCGGGGCCGGCTCGACCTTCGATTTTCCGTTCTTCTCCAAGGCATTTTACGACTACACGGCGAAGCACCCGGACGTGACCGTCAACTATCAGTCGATCGGCAGCGGCGGCGGCATTCAGCAGTTTACCGCCAGGACGGTCGATTTCGGTGCCACCGACGTGCCGATGAACGCCAAGGAATTGGCGCGCGCCAAGGGTTCGGTGCTGCAGCTTCCGGTCACCCTCGGCGGCGAAGGCATTGCCTACAACCTGCAAGGGATTGCCAAGGGCATGCGGCTGACGAGCGAGGTCATCGCCGACATCTATCTCGGCAAGATCATCAAGTGGGACGACCCGGCGATCGCCAAGCTCAATCCCGGAATGAAACTGCCCGATATGAAAATCACCGTGGTGCACCGCTCGGACGGCTCGGGCACGACCTACATCTTCACCGATTTTCTCAGCCACGTGTCGCCGGAATGGCAACAGAAGGTCGGCACCGGCAAGAACGTGCAGTGGCCGGCGCCGAGCAGCATCGGTGGCAAGGGCAACGAAGGCGTCGCGGGGTTGGTCAAGCAAACGCCGGGCGCCATCGGCTATGTTGAGCTGGCCTATCTGTTGCAGAACAGCATGACCTACGCCGAGGTGCAGAACAAGGCCGGCAAGTATCTCTATCCGGCGGAAAACACGGTGGCGGCGGCGGCGGCAACCAAGCCGGACGTCTCGGCGACCAATTTCTCGATCGTCGATACGCCTTGCGCCGAATGCTACCCGATCAGCGGCTATTCCTGGGTCCTGCTGTATCAGAAGCCGCAGGATCCGGCGCGCGGGAAGCTGGTCAAAACGATCATGACCTGGCTGGTCACGGCGGCGCAGCCGATCGCCAAGACCGTCGATTACGTGCCGCTGCCGGAAAACGTGCAGCAGCGGGCGCTCGGCGTTCTTGCGAAAACCGAGCTTTGATCGTCGTCGCGGCGGCGCGTCACGGGAGGATCGGGTGAGCGAGCGGACCGCCACGGCCGCACCGCCCGCGGGCATCCGGCCGCGCTCGCTGCGGCAGCTGGACCGCGTCGCGGCGGCAATCTTTGCCGCCAGCCTGCGGGGATCATGCTGGGTATTCCTGCTCGTCGTCGCCGGCCTCGCCGCCGAGCTGGTGTGGGGCGCGCGGCTGTCGCTGCGCACCTTTGGCATCGGGTTTCTGTGGAGCAGCCAGTGGAACCCGGTGACCGAGCAGTTCGGCGCCGCGCCGTTCATCTATGGCACGGTGGTCAGCTCGGGCATCGCCCTCGTGCTGGCGGCCAGCGTCGGCATTCTGGCGGCCATCTACCTGGCCGAATTCGCGCCGCGGCGGCTCGGCATCTACCTTGGATTGCTGATCGAATTGCTGGCCGCGGTGCCGAGCATCGTCTACGGCTTGTGGGGGTTGTTTGTCCTGGCGCCGGTGGTCACCACCTGGATCGGGCCGGCATTGCAGGCGAGCTTTGGCTTCCTGCCGATCTTTCAGGGCACGATCTACGGCGTCAACATGCTGACCGCGGCCTTGATTCTGGCCCTGATGATCGTGCCGACGATCACCGCGATCACCCGCGACCTGATCGCTGCGATCCCGATGCGGCAGCGCGAAGCGGCGCTGGCGCTCGGCGCGACGCCGTGGGAGACCGCCGCGAAGGTGGTGCTGCCGGCGGTGCGCCGCGGCATTTTCGGCGCCTGCATGCTCGCCTTCGGCCGGGCGCTGGGCGAGACCATTGCGACGACGATGGTGATCGGCAACCGACCGGTGATTTCCGCTTCGCTGTTCGCCCCCGGCTACACGGTGGCTAGCGTCATCGCCAACGAGTTCACCGAGGCGACCTCCGATCTCTATCTGAGCGCCTTGATCGAACTCGGATTGATCCTGCTCGTCGTCAGTCTGCTGGTCATCGGCCTCGGGCGGCTGATGGTGCGGCTGTTCATCCGCTGAGGCGAGGGCGAGTTCGATGCGCGCTCTGGCGATCTCCCCGTCGGTGGTGGCAAGGCGGCGGCTGAGCAGCCTCGTCTGGGTCGCGCTGTGCGGCGGTTGCGCTGCCGGCGTCGCGGTCATCCTGCTGCTGATCATGGGCTACATCGTGCACGAGGGGATCAGCGCGCTGTCGCTGTCTTTCCTGACCCGGCTGCCGCGTCCGACCGGCATCACCGGCGGCGGCGTCGCCAACGGCATCGTGGGGTCGCTGATCGTTATCGCCATCGCGGCCATCATGGCGTTTCCGGTCGGGATCTTCGTCGGCATCTATCTCGCGGTTTACAGTCATCTCCGGCTGGCGCAATCGCTCAGCTTTGTCGCCGACGTCCTGGCCGGGGTGCCGAGCATCGCGATCGGCATCTATGCCTATACGGTGCTGGTCCAGCCGTTCCGCCACTTTTCCGCCCTGTCGGCGTCGTTTGCCTTCGCCGTTTTGATGGTGCCGCTGGTCATTCGCGCGACCGAGGGAGCGATTGCCCTGGTGCCGCGCGAGTTGCGCGAGGCGGCGACCGCGCTGGGCGCCCCGGAATTCCGCGTAACGTTCAAGATCCTGCTCGTCTCGGCGCGCTCGGGCATCATCACCGGGCTGATCCTGTCCTTGGCACGGGTCACCGGCGAGACCGCGCCGCTGCTGTTCACCGCCTTCGGCAGTCAGTTTTGGGAATTCGATCCCACCCAGCCGATGGCCGAACTGCCGTTGCAGATCTTTACCTACGCGATTTCGCCGTACAATGACTGGCATGCCCAAGCCTGGGGCGGTGCGCTTATCCTGGTTCTGGCGGTGTTGCTTCTCAGCGTCCTGGCGCGGCTGTCGACGCTGCTGGGGACGGACGCCAACGCGCGCAGCGCCGGCGGTTGAAACTCGGATAGGATGGGCCGATGCAGGATATGTCCGATATCAAGGTTTCCTTCGCCCGGGTGGCGGCACCGCTGCCCGAGGCGGCCGCAAGACGGGCGCCGGCGCCGCAGGCCGCCGCCCTGCCGGTCAAGGCCGAACTGCGCAACGTCAACTTCTACTACGGCGATTTTCAGGCGCTGAAGGACATCAATCTGACCCTGCGCGACCGGCGGGTGACGGCCTTTATCGGGCCGTCCGGCTGCGGCAAGTCGACCCTGCTGCGCATCCTCAACCGCATCTACGAGCTTTATCCCGGCCACGTGGCAACCGGCGAGGTCATCGTCGACGGCGACAACATCCTGGCGCCCGGTTTCGATCTCAACGTGCTGCGGGCAAAAATCGGCATGGTATTCCAGAAGCCAACCCCATTCCCGATGTCGATCTACGACAACATCGCGTTCGGCATTCGGCTCTATGAACGGCTGGCGAAATCCGAGCTCGACGGCCGCGTCGAATCGGCGTTGCACCAGGCCGCGCTGTGGGATGAGGTCAAGGACAAGCTGCGCCAGAGCGGCCTCAGCCTGTCGGGCGGGCAGCAGCAGCGCCTGTGCATCGCCCGCGCGATCGCCGTCCAGCCGGAAGTCCTGCTGCTCGACGAGCCGGCGTCGGCGCTCGATCCCCTCTCGACCCAGCGGATCGAAGAACTGATTGCTGAGCTGAAAGCCGACTATTGCATCGCCATCGTCACCCACAACATGCAACAGGCGGCACGCAGCTCGGATTACACCGCTTTCATGTACCTCGGCGAACTGATCGAATTCGACGAGACCGAGCGTATCTTTACCCACCCGAAGGAACGCCGCACCGAAGACTACATCACCGGCCGCTTTGGCTGACAGGAAGGACGGGCATGGCTTCCGAACACATCGTCAAGAGCTACGACGAGGAGCTGGCGCGCCTCAATAAGATGATCGTCGAGATGGGCGGATACGCCGAAAGCCAGTTCGCCGCTGCGATCGAGACCGTCGCGAAACGCGACAGCGAGCTTGCCGCCCGCGTCATCGAGGGCGACGACCGGGTCGATCAGCTGGAGCGCGACGTCGACAATCTCGCGGTGCGGCTGCTCGCGCTGCGTCAGCCGATGGCGCGCGATCTGCGCGAGATCGTCGCCGCGCTGAAGATCGCCAGCGATCTCGAACGCATCTGCGATTACGCCGTCAACGTCGCCAAGCGATCGATCGCGCTGGCGCAGTCGCCGCCGATCGCGCCGGCGCACTCGCTGCCGCGCATGGCCCATTTCGCGCTGTTGCTGGTCAAGGATGTCATCGACGCCTTTGTCGAGCGCGACGCCGACAAGGCGATCATGGTGTGGACCCGCGACGAAGAGCTCGATGAAATGTATTCGAGCCTGTTCCGCGAATTTCTCACCTACATGATGGAAGATCCGCGCAACATCGGCGTCTATGCGCATTTGCTTTTCATGGCGAAAAATATCGAGAGGATCGGCGATCATGCCACCAATATCGCCGAAAACCTGTATTACATGGTACACGGCACATCATTGACCCAGACGCGGCCGAAAGGCGACAAGTCGAGTCTCGAAGTCGTCTCGCGCGACCGCGCGCCCGACCCGCCGGCGGCGCGATGAAGCCGCCTGTCCTGCCCCTGGTGCCCTCCCGGGTGCTGCCCCGGGTGCTGCCCCGGGTGCTGCCCCGGGTGCTGATCGTCGAGGACGAGGCGCCGCTCGTCACGATGCTGCGCTACAACCTCGAGCGCGAAGGGTTTGCGGTCGAGGAGGCGCTCGACGGCGAGGAGGCGCTGCTGCGGATCGCCGAGCGCCGGCCCGACGCCGTGCTGCTCGACTGGATGCTGCCGCTCGTCTCCGGCCTCGAAGTGTGCCGCCAGATCCGCCGGGCGCCGGCGACCCGCGCGCTGCCGGTCATCATGCTGACCGCGCGCGGCGAGGAGGGCGACCGCATCCGCGGGCTCGACAGCGGCGCCGACGACTATGTCGTAAAGCCGTTCAGCCCCAGCGAATTGGTGGCGCGGCTGCGCGCCGTGATCCGCCGCGCTCAGCCGAATGCAGCCGACAACGTGCTGCACTATGCCGATGTCGCGATGGACCTCACCGCCCATCGCGTGTCGCGCGGCGGCCGGGCGGTCCATCTCGGTCCGACCGAATTCCGCCTGCTGCGCCATTTTCTGCAACAGCCGGGCCGCGTCTTCTCGCGCGGGCAGCTGCTCGACACCGTCTGGGGCCACGATGCGGAGGTCGAGATGCGCACCGTCGACGTGCATATCCGGCGGCTGCGCCAGGCCCTCAATGGCGGCGGCGGCAAGGACCTGCTGCGCACCGTCCGCTCGGTCGGTTATGCGCTCGACAGCATCGGCTGAGACGCCGTCGCGCTCAGCTGATCAGCAGCGATACCGGGATGATCACGGCGACGGCCTTCAACGGCCAGATCCAGCCTTCCGCATAGACCAGCGCCGCGAGCGCCACGGTGCAGGCGATCAGGGTCGCCTCGCGCAGGTGGATTTCGAAGCGTTGCCGCATGCCGGCAAGATAATACGCGCGCGGGCGCCAGCATAGGTGGTGCGGCGTGCGACCGCAGCCGGCGGCGAGCGCTGTAGGGATTGACCCGCCACGATGCCAGCGGAGATTTCGGTCAAATCGATCACCCTCCCATTCGTCATCCCCGGGCTTGTCCCGGGGATCTACGCAGATGGCCGGGTCAAGCCCGGCCATGACGCTATGAGATTGGTTCAATTTCGTCCGATAACGCTCTAGGCTGCGCCGGCGAAGGTTTGGGGGCCCGTCGCTTGCCCATCGGTCGTGCCGTTTTTTGCGCCGTTCTGATCGCGCTGTCGCTCGCCGGCTGCTCCGGCGGGCCGCTGCGCGAGGACGTCATCACGCAGGCGAGACCGGACGGTCGCGTCGCCTTTGACGTGGTCAAGATCGACGACGCGGTGCTGACCACATTGCAGGCCCGCAAGCGGCCCGGCTTCGCGCGGCGGTTCAGGCACTATCACCCGCCGCCGCGGCTGCGGATCGCGGTCGGCGACACGCTCTCCGTGGTGGTCTGGGAATCGGGCGACGATGGCCTGTTCGGCACCTCGCTGACCGAATTGTCATTTCCGGCGGGCGCCGCGGCCGCGGCGGGCCTCGGCCGGGGCCCGTCGCTCGAAGGCACGCCGAGCCGGCCGGGCGGCATGACCGCCTCGCCCGATCTGCTCGCCTCGCTGTTCGGCGGGGCGGCCGGGCAGGCCGGCGCAGAGACGACGGGGCAGGCGGGGTTCGGCGCGGCCGAGCAGGGCTCGGGCGGGTTCGCGCTCGCCAAGCCGGGCGAGGCTGGCGCGGCATGGCAATCGACCCCGGGGGGTTCGCGCCGGCCGGCAGAAACCTCGTCCAACGATCTTGGCGCGATGCCGCAGGCGCGTACCTCAGACGTCGAGCGGCTGCTGGAAGTCGCCATCGAAAGCGGCCGGGCCGGCACCCGGATCCCCGATCAGGCGGTCGGTCCGGACGGTGCGATCAGCATCCCCTATGCCGGGCGCATCGCGGTCGCCGGGCGAACCCCGGCCGAAGTGGAGCGCACGATCCGGCACGCGCTGGCTCACAAGGCGCTCGACCCGCAGGCGCTGGTCATCGTCAGGCAGAGCGCCGCCAATTCGGTCGCGGTGGCGGGCGAAGCGATCGGCGGCAAGCGGGTGCAGCTGTCGCCCGGCGGCGACCGCCTGCTGCAGGTGATTGCCGCCGCTGGCGGCGAGCACGCGCCGGTGCACGACATCCTGGTGCGGCTGTCGCGCGGCGGCGTCACCGCGACCGTGCCGCTGGCGACGCTGGTCGCCGAGCCGCGGCAGGACATCTTTGCCGAACCCGGCGACGTGGTGACGCTGGTGCGGCGGCCGCGCACCTTCAGCGTGTTCGGGGCGAGCGGGCGCAATGCCGCGATCACCTTCACCAGCGACCGGATGTCGTTGGCCGAGGCCCTGGCAAAATCAGGCGGCTTGCGCGACGACCGCGCCGACCCGCGCGCCGTGTTCCTGTTCCGCTATGAGCCGGTCAATGTGGTGCGCGCGCTGGGGCAACCGATCGCGAGCGACGCGCGGGGCGGCCTCTCGCCGATCGTCTACCGCCTCGACCTCAAGGCGGCGCGATCCTACCTGCTCGCCAGCCGGTTTCCGGTGGAGGACAAGGACGTCATCTTTGTCGCGGACGCCGAGACCCAGCCGCTTTATCACTTCTTCCAGGTCCTGTCGCTGCTGAGCGGCCCGGTCGTCGGCGGCCTCGTCGCCTGTCACGCCACCGGCTGCTGAGCCCGGCTGGCGGCTATTCCCGCAAATCCTCGAAGAATTCCTTGACCCGGGCGAAAAACCCCTCGCTTTCGGGGCTGGTCTTGCCGTTCTCGCCGGCCTTGTCGAACTCGCGCAGCAACTCCTGCTGTCGCTTGGTCAGGTTGACCGGCGTCTCGACGATGGCATGGATGAACATGTCGCCGCGTACCGGCGAGCGCAGCACGGTCATCCCCTTGCCGCGCAGCCGGAACTGGTGCGCCGACTGGGTGCCGGCCGGCACGGTGACCCGGGTGCGGTTGCCTTCGACCGTCGGCACCTCGATCGTGCCGCCGAGCGCGGCGGTGGTGAACGGCAGCGGCACCCGGCAGAAGATGTTGGCGCCATCGCGCTGGAAAATCGCGTGCGGCGTGATGCTGACGAAAATGTAGAGGTCGCCCGGGGCGGCGCCGTGCACCCCGACTTCGCCCTCGCCGGCGAGGCGGATGCGGGTGCCGTCCTCGACGCCGGGCGGGATGTTGACCGACAGCGTCTTTTCGCGCCGCACCCGGCCCTGGCCACCGCACGCCTTGCACGGTTTTTCGATGGTATGCCCCGAACCCTGGCAGGTCGGACAGGTGCGTTCGATCGTGAAGAACCCCTGCTGCGCGCGCACCCTGCCGTGGCCCTGGCAGGTGCGGCAGGTCGCCGGGCGCGAGCCCGGCTCGGCACCGCTGCCCTTGCAGGTATCGCAATGGGCAAAGGTGGCGACGCGAATCGTCGTCTGCTTGCCGCGAAAGGCTTCCTCGAGCGATACCTCGATGTTGTAGCGCAGATCGCTGCCGCGCGCGGGGCCGGCCTGGGTACGGCGGGCGCCGCCCATCGCGCCGAACATCTCCTCGAAGATGTCGGCAAACCCGCCGGAGAAGCCGCCGGCAAAATCGCCCGGGCCGCGGCTGCCGTTCTCGAATGCAGCATGGCCGAACCGGTCGTAGGCCGCCCGCTTCTGGTCGTCTTTCAGGACGTCATAGGCTTCGTTGAGGGCCTTGAATTTCTGCTCGGCCGATGTGTCGCCCGGGTTGCGATCCGGGTGATACTGCATCGCGAGCTTGCGATAGGCCCGCTTCAGCTCGTCGCCGTCGGCCGATTTCGCGACGCCGAGGATGTCGTAAAAGTCCTGCTTCGCCATGGTCGAATGAGGTTCGGGTTCAAGGTCGGGTGGATTGCCTCGCAGGCGGCGGCTACGCCGAACCGCGCTTCTTTTGATCGTCGACTTCCTCGAAATCGGCGTCAACGACCTTGTCGCCGCCGGGACCGCCGCCCGGACCGCCGCCCGGACCGCCACCCGGACCGCCACCACCGCCCGGCGGCCCGCCCGCCTCATCGCCGGCGCCCTGCTGCGCCTTGTACATCGCCTCGCCGAGCTTCATCGCGACCTGCCCGAGCACTTCGGTCTTGGCCTTGATCGCCTCGGCGTCGTCGCCGCCGAGCACGTCTTTCAAGGCCTGGATCGCGCTCTGCGCCGCGTCGCGATCCCCGGCAGGGACCTTGTCGCCGGCTTCGGTGAGGCTGCGCTCGGTGGTATGAATGAGGCCGTCGGCCTGGTTTTTCGCCTCGACCAGTGCGCGCCGCTGCTTGTCGTCGGCGGCGTGCGCCTCGGCGTCCTTGACCATCTTGTCGATGTCGGTTTCGGACAGCCCGCCCGAGGCCTGGATGCGAATCTGCTGTTCCTTGCCGGTCGCCTTGTCGCGCGCCGAGACGTTGACGATGCCATTGGCGTCGATATCGAAGGTGACCTCGACCTGCGGCATGCCGCGCGGCGCCGATGGAATGCCGACCAGGTCGAACTGCCCCAGGAGCTTGTTGTCGGCCGCCATCTCGCGCTCGCCCTGGAACACCCGGATCGTCACCGCGGTCTGGTTGTCCTCGGCGGTCGAGAAGGTCTGGCTCTTCTTGGTGGGGATTGTCGTATTGCGGTCGATGAGGCGGGTGAAGACGCCGCCCAGCGTCTCGATGCCCAGGGACAACGGCGTCACGTCGAGCAACAGGACGTCCTTGACCTCGCCCTGCAGCACGCCGGCCTGGATCGCCGCGCCGACCGCCACCACCTCGTCGGGGTTGACGCCGCGGTTCGGCTCCCGGCCGAAGATCTGCTTGACGGTCTCGATGACCTTGGGCATGCGGGTCATGCCGCCGACCAGGATCACCTCCTCAACCTCGGACGCTTTCAGCCCGGCAT
>Ga0307374_10012754_pt1 | contig 11735 bp, 8 predicted proteins | sample OX3MG_FD_202532 | JGI IMG/M metagenome (GOLD analysis project Ga0307374, IMG submission 202532) | Soil microbial communities from Risofladan, Vaasa, Finland - OX-3 | ecosystem: Environmental > Terrestrial > Soil > Coastal area > Acid sulfate soil | place: Finland: Risofladan, Vaasa | collected...
AGCGGGTGACTCGCCAAAATTCCTTGGCCAGGAGCCTGGCCAGGCTGGGTTCGCTTTCCCGGCGGGGTTCGCTTTCCCGGCTGGGATCGCTCACCGGCGCGAGCTTATCCTCCAAAGCGCTCCCAGCCGCCACAGGCTGACACCAGGCCTCGGCCGGGCGCGACATCGAGCAAACCCAGCCGGCCATCCCGCCGCGATCAGCGCCGCCTGGCAACGACCCACCCAGCCATCGCGAATCGGGACTAGAACGCGGTTAGGTGCTCGGCGCGCCACGCGGCGCCCTGGCCCGGCGAAGCCGGTCGGTTGCGCGCTGAGGCGGACGGCGACCGGTTCACCGGGGCGCGAGGCCTTCGGCGCCGCCACGGGGATCCGAAGACGCACCCGGCGAACCGCCATGCCGAGCTCCGCAGGGCGACCGTGCGCCGAACACCGTGCGCATCGGAGATCGTCGTCCGGATGGTCAGGGCGCAAGGTTGATCACATGGAGGCGTGGATCGAGGCTTAGTGGCGCGGCGTCCCCGGTTTGTCACAAGTCTGCTCCGAGCGGCCCCCGGTGCCCGCGCGCGGGATTAAGGTGGGAGCAGTGGAAACCCTGAACGCATTCGACGCCGAGGTGACGGTGCAGCGAGCCCGCTACGTAAGCCCGGACGGCGGGTGGGCCGTGCTCGACGTGTGGGACGACGACGGCGAGGAGATCGTCCTGGTCGGGCCGCTGGGCCACCTCGAGCCCCGCGAGCGGGCGCGGGTAGTGGGCAAGTGGGTCGACGATCCCCGCTACGGGCCGCAGGTCAAGGTCACCCTGGCCGCGCCGCTGGCCCCTCACGACGCGGAGGCGGTGAGCTCCTACCTGAAGCGGGTCAAGCACGTGGGGGCCAAGCGAGCGTCCAGGCTGATCGACCGCCACGGGGTGGCGGACGTGTTGGACGCAATCGACCGGGCACCTGGCGAGGCCTTCGGCGCCACCGGCCTGGCCCACCAGCGCCTCGAGGAGGCGGTGTCCTCGTGGGAGCGCCTGCGCGTGGTCCGTCAGCTGCACCTGCTGCTCGCCCCGCACGGACTGGCCTACCTGGTGCCCCGCCTGCAGGAGGCCTACGGACCGACTGCCCACCGCGTGGTTGCCGAGCGACCCTACGAGTTGACCAGCGTGTTCGGCGTGGGCTTCCTGATCGCCGACCGGATCGCCCGCAGCCTGAGCTCAGGGGCGGACGAGGCCGAGCGGGCCCGGGCCGGCGCGCTGCACCTGCTGGCCGAGGCCGAGCGCGGCGGCAGCACCTGCCTCCCCCGGGACGGGCTGATGAGCGAGCTCCAGCGCCTGCTCGGTGGCCCGCCCCCAGAGGCGCTGATCGACCGACTACTAGAGGGCGGGGACGTTGTGCTCGAGGGGCCCTGGGTGTACCGCCACCAGACCGCCGAGCTCGAGGCCGAGCTGACCGAGCTGGTGGCCGAGCTGGTGGCCGGCTTGACCCAGTCGCCGCCCGAGCAGACCAAACGGGAGCCGCCACCGGACGAATCGTTGACCGAGGAGCAACGTCAGGGCGTGGCCCACGCGCTCCGCTACCGTCTGTCACTGATCACGGGGGGACCGGGGACGGGCAAAACCGCCTCGATCAAGGCGATCAGCGCCGCGGCCGCGGCCCAGGGGTCGCGGGTGCTGCTGGTGGCGCCGACCGGCCGGGCCGCGGTGCGCATGAGCCAGGCCAGCGGCCTGCGGGCGCAGACCGTGCACGCCGCGCTCGGCTGGATCCCGGGAGAGGGGCCGCTGCACGACGAGCAGGATCCGCTGTCCTGCGACCTACTGATCATCGACGAGAGCTCGATGGCCAACCTGGAGCTGATGGTCGCGCTGCTGCGCGCCGTGCCCCAGCGAGCCCGCGTGGTGCTGGTGGGCGACGCTGATCAGCTGGCGCCGGTGGGAGCGGGCAAACCGTTCGCCGACCTGATCGCCAGCGAAACCGTGCCCACGGTGCGGCTGACCCACATCTTTCGCCAGGCCGCCGGGAGCATGATCGTCCAGGGCGCCCACGCGATCCGTCGGGGTGAGACCCCGAGCTTCTCGGCCGCCGACGGCATGCGGCGCGACCTGTTCATGGTCACCCGGGGGGATCCTCAGGCCGCGCTGGAAGAGATCGTGTCGCTGGTCTGCCACCGCCTCCCCCAGCACTATGCGGTCGATCCGCTGACCGACATTCAGGTGTTCGCGCCGGTGTATCGCGGAGAGCTGGGCATCGACGCGATCAACCAGGCGCTGCGCCAGGTCCTGAACCCCGACGGTCAGCCGGTGCGCGGCGAGCGCCTGCGGCTGGGGGACAAGGTGATGCTCACCGGGCGCAACCTGCACGAGCTGGGGCTGATGAACGGGACGCTGCTGCGGCTCCGAGACGAGGTGTCAGGCGGTGACGGGCAGGACGACCCGGCGCTGATCCTGTCCTCGGAGGAGGCGGTGTTCCGCGTGCCGGCCCAGGAAGCCGACCGCCTGCGGCTGGCGTACGCCTGCTCGGTCCACCGGGGGCAGGGGATCGAGCTGCCGGTGGCGGTGATCGTGGCCCATCCAGCGGCCGGGGCGTTCTTCCTGCGCCGGGAGATGCTCTACACGGCGGTGACCCGGGCCCGGCTGGCTACGGTGATCGTGGGCACGCCTGAGGTCGTGGCGCGGGCCGCGCGGACGCCCGACACCGGTAACCGCCACGGCCGGCTGGCCGAGCGGTTGGGCGAGGCGCTCAGCCGCCCTGCGTGACCTGGCCGGCGATGAAACAGGAGTCCTGGTTGGGATCGGTGTCGTTGACCTTGTATTCCGAGGACAGCGTGAGCGTGGCCGGCGTGGCCGTTGCTGCCAGTGAACGGATGAATGCTGAACGTGGCCATGATCATGCCGGTGACGGTCTGCACCTGGGCCCGGCCGACGTCAGGTCCGGCCGGCCCCTGCGCCCCACCCGGCCCCACCGGCCCGGCGAAGCCACGCAATCCCCTTAGCCCGCGGGCGCCGCGCTGTCCGGGCAGGGCCGCCCGCTTGCGCTGCTCGGCGCGGGTCAGCTTGACGTGCTGAGCCTGGCCCGACTTGCCCCTTGGCTGAGGGAGATCGGCATCACCACCGCCGCCAACGCGGCGCTCATCAACACAACCACCGCCCAGCGTCCGTGCTTGACCGTAAGTCTCACGTCCTCCTTGTTAGCGCCCCTCGGCTCGCCGGGCGGGTTAGTTGCTCCCTGCGAACTTCCGCAATCCAGTTGACGATAGGTCATCTCCGGTGCGGAAGTTGGCTTGAGCACGGCTCCTCACTGCGGTCCCACGGTCGGTGCGCTGGTTTGTGAGCTGGGCGTGGAGGTGGTGCCCGTGCCGGTCGTGGTCGTACCGGTGCCCGTGGTGGTGGTCGGGGTGGTGCCGGTCGAGGTCGGCCCGGCGGGCAGCGCCGTGCTGGGCGGGATGGCCGGCAACGCGCCGGGCCGCTGCGCGGCTTGGATCTGGGCCGTCGTGTACACGATCACCGGTGCGCTGGAGGGGTTGGACACCCAGCCCTTCTCCTGCGCGATCGTGGAGTCCGGCAGCGACACCAGGCGGGCGCCCGTGGCCAGGCTCTGCGCCTGAGCCAGGTAGGCGTTCAAGAACGCCCGGACCTCAGGGCGCTTGAGTCCGGCGGCGGTGACCGTGATCAGCAGCTGACGGGCCAGGGGGAACGTGGCATCGGTCACCGTCTGCTGGGAGGGGAAGATGCAGTTGTGGGAGGTGGGAGTGGTCGTGCCGGGGTTGGCGTCGACCTCGATCGGCCGCAGCTGCTCCTCCCACAGCTTGTAATAGGAAAAGCGGAAGATTCCGGCCGTGCCGGAGGCCTGCCGGAGCTGCGCCGCGGCGGCGCCGGTCTGCTGAGTGAACCGGATGGCGGCGGGCAGGCTGGCCTGGAGCTGGGGCAGCTGGGACTTCAAAGTGTTGAGCTGGTTCTGGGCGGAGGCAATGGTGTTGGCGGACGCGCCCGAGCGCTGATCGGTCTGCAACTGAAGCTGCGCAGCGCCGATGAACCGCCGCTTCTGCGTGATCGCCGACCGCAGGGCAGCCAGATCGTGCTGCGCCTTGGGCTGCAATGCAGCGCTTCGCTGGGTTGCCGCTTGCCCCACTACCGCGAACCGCACTCCGTCGTCGGTTGCGTACTGACGATAGTCGCTGCGAAACGCCGTCAACGTGGGCGGATCGGCCAGCAGGACGTAGCGGCTGAAGAACCCGAACGCCTCGGTGTTGGGTGTGGGCCCCGCAGTCGAGGCGGGGATGTTGAACGCGTTGTTGAACTGGTTCCAGCTGGTGATCGGCGACCCGGCGCGGAACAGCTCCTGGATCTGGCCCAGGGTCAGGCAGTCGACGCTCATGTCGGACTCGTTCTTGGTGGCCACCACGACCGCATCGGCCGCCACCTGGAATTGGATCGGTTTGACCCCGTTGCGCGCGCAGGTCTGCCAGCTGGTGGGCGGGATGGGACTCGACGAGTCCACGGCGTCGATCTGGCCAGCGCACAGCTCGTCGAACGCGGTCTGGGAGCCGTTATTGCGGAGATTGACGGTCACGCCGCGGATGCCGCCCGCCACCACGGCCTGAGTGAGCGAGCCCTGGGTGCGGCCGTCCACGTCGACCTGGCCCGCCGGGCGCCCGGGAAGCCGGGCCGGATGGGGGTTGATCTGCGCCGCCCCTTGGGCCGGAGTCGGCAGCTTCTGCTGGTTCTGGCGCGCCGCGTTGTTGATCGACACGCCGCAGCCCGCACCCAGGCCGGCCAGCGCCAAGCCAGTCAGCAGCTTGGTCAGTGCGCGCCTCATCCCCCACCCCCTCCGCCGAAGCCGAACGTGGTGGGGGTGAACTGGGGTCCGACCTGTGTCACCTTGGGGTTCGGATAGGCGATGCGCGGCGGCAGCCCCACCACCTGGAAGTCGCTCAGGTGCAGCGACTGGATCTCGTTGCCCTGGAGGAAGCGGGCCGCCACATCCTTCTGGGCGTACAGCGTGGGCACGGCCGAACGGTCGACCACGATCGCGCCGTAGCGGACCAGCGCCACCACGATCGCGTCGGCCAGGCGCCGGCTGGCCCCGCTGGGCGTCTTGCCCAGCAGCGTGTTGGCCTTCAGCCGGATCCGCGCCCCCTCCGGCAGCGAGTTGACGCTCCCGTTGCCGTCCGTGCTCGAAGCCGGGGTGACGAAGTTGCGCTGCGAGGGCCCGGGCACCGAGATGGCCAGGGCGTGGTTGATCTGTCCGCTTCGCAGGTCGGCCAGGGTGATCATGCCGGCGAACAGCGGCAGCCCCGACCCCCGCGCGCTCACGTTGTAAGGCGACTGGTAGCCCGAGCCGGCCAGGTTCCACTTCTTCACGTACTGGAATGAGATCGAGCCGTCGACCTGGCGGCGAGCCCGCCACAGGTCGTAGGCCACGTCAAGCTGGGTGTTAATCGCAGTGAACCAGCCGTCGAAGCGGGGATCGGGGTTGACCCCGGTGGGCAGCGTGAGCGAGCTCAGGCCCACCGCGTCCGGCCCGCAGAACCGCTGGCGGCAGAACACCTTGGTCGCGGCCCCGGCCTGATCGGTGACCACCGGGTCGGTCCAGCGCGTTGTGTTGATGAACACCCCGTCGGGCACGAACCGCCGCTGGGTGACCACGCCCGACTGGCCTGGGACCTCCACCGCCCCGATGCGTTGGCTGGCCAGGGTGAGCAGCTGAGCCGAGTTGGGGTCGACCGGCAGCGTATCGACGGGCTGGTTCCACGGGCTGCCCATGGCGAAGATCTGCGGCAGGGTCTCTCCGGCCACCACCGAGACGTTGGTGGGCGTGAACCGCGACGGGTCGAGCGTGCCCGTGGAGTCGGCGGTGGGCGCGGTGTTCGACCGGGTGCTGACCTGGGTGCCTCGGTTTACCCCAGAGGCGGTCTGGGCGTGCGTGGTCGTGGTGCTGGTGCTGCTGCCGCAGGCCGCGAGCGCGGTTGTGACCGTCACCGCGGCGAGCGCTCTTCGCGCGGCCGTGCCCGTGCGGGTGTGATGGCTCAGGGAGTACCCTCTTGCCTCGCCGCCGAGTGCGGATCGCCGCCCGGCTCGGAGGCCAGCGGCGGCCGTGGGGGGCGGCCCGGATCCTCCTCGGGGGCGGCGGGTAGATGGGGATCGGGCGTCTGCGCCTCCCGCGCGATCTCCTCTGCCGCCTGGCCCAGCGAGGCGATCAGGTCGTAGATCTGGCGACGGACCACCTCGGCGTGGGCGAACCGCCGCTGGACCTGCTCGGTCTGCTCGATCAGCTTGTCGGTCAGCGCCGAGATGTGCGTGATCCGCTCGGCCGCGAACTCGTCGACCAGCCGCCGCGAGTCCTGGAGGTACTCGGCGGCCTGGCTCGCCGCCTCGTGACGGATGCGGCGGGCCTCCGCCTCGGCCGCCTCGATCACCTTGTCGGCCTGCTCCCTGGAGGCCGTCTCCACCTGGCGGCGGAACTCGTTGGCCGCGCGCTCAGCCGAGGAGACGATGGCCTCGATCCGGTGGGCTACCGCGGGGGCTACTGATTCCTGGTTGGGATCACTCATGGCGTGGTGTTAGTGGACTGGCTTTGGGTGGGTGAAGCGTTCTGGACCGTCCCGGTGCTCGTGCCGCCGGTGCTCGTGCCGCCGCCCGGAGTGGGGCCGGCCACCCGGACCAGCGTGTAGCGTTGGCCGACGGTGGTGAACACGGGGGTCAGGCGGGACGACATCCGGCCTGTGCACGCCCCCGGGTACTTCTGGCGGATCAAATCACCCGAGTCCTGGCAGGCTATGAGCAGGTACTGGACTCGGCCGTACGGCGCGCTGAGCACCGAGCGCCACGCCCCGTCGCCCCGGTCCACGCGGTTGAAGAACGTCGGCGCCTTGCCGCTGAGCAGGATCACCGCGTAGGTCTGGGAGTTGTCGGTGAGGACGGCGTGGAAGCGGTCGCCAACCGTGCGATTGATGTAGTCGGCCATCTGGCGCTCGGCCTCCAGGCCCACGGTGAAGCCGCCGCGAGACGAGGCGCCGGACTGGTCGGCGCCGCTGAACAGGCCGCGGGTGAACGCCTGCTCCTGCTCCTGGAACGGGTAGGACTTCATCTCGCTCCAGGTCAGCGGCAGAGCCGCGACCAGCAGCGCGGTCATGCCGCCGAACACGAGCAATCGCAGGCTGCCCGCGGCGCGATAGATCCAGGCGGCGCCGATCACGCCGGCCAGCGTCACCGGGAGGACGGTGCGTAGCGTCATCGAGGCGATGTTCGCCGGGATCGCCGCCTCGAGTCCGAGCTGGATCACGGTCAGCCCGATCACCGAGGCCAGAGCGACGGCCATCGTGTTGCCCCCGGCTACGAACAGGAACAGCAATACCACGAAGGCGGCGATGGCCAGCGGCGAGGTGGTGGCGGTGAGCTCCACCGCATGGCTGAGGATGGCCGAGATGCTCGCCCCGCCCGTGTGCGACAGCCCGGCGGAGTTGACGGCCAGGTTGGCCGAAGTGGACAGCCACCCGAACGGCTTGCCCTGGATTAGCCAGTTGAACATCGTCCAGATGGCCAGCGCATAGATGATCGGGGCGCCATAGGCCGCGACCGTTCCCTCCACCTGAGCGGCGGCGCTGCGCCGTCTGACCAGGACCCCGGCGATCAGCAGGGCCAAGAACGCAGCCAGGATGCCCAGGTTGTAACGCGTCAGCGCGGCCACCGCGGCGGCCAGCCCGCAGCCGATCAAGAAACGGGTCTCCTCGGTCAGATACCAGGCCACGAACGAGGCGAGCATCGCGGCGAACAGGAACCCGTAGACCGCTTCGGACTCGCCGGTGGTGGTGGCCCACAGCCACAAGGGACCGATCCCGAACAGCACCATCGTGATCAGACGCAGCGGAAGCGCCAGCTCGCACCGAACCAGGATGCCGTCCAGCGAGACCATGGTCAGCGCTCCGAACAGGGCTCCGACCAGGGGCAGCGCCACCAGCGAGGTGGCCAGCGGCTTGAGCAGCGCGAACGGCAGGAACACGAGGCTCTGCAGTGGCGGGTAGACGAAGCCAATCGCAGCCAGCTTGGGCGGGCTGTCCCACCACGTCATGTAAGCCCGCGTGAGCCGGTCAACCGCGTCGAACACCACCACGTGGCTGGTGCCCACGAGATGCAGGCCGATCAGGAAGTAGGCGATGGTGAACACGGCGAACACCAGGACGGCCTCGAACCGGCTCAGTGAGGGGAACTTCCACTCGTCGCGGCGGCGCTGCTCGCTTTCCGATGGGTGCAGCAGACGGTCGTACTCGTAGTCGAGGCGACCCGGCTCAGGGCTGCGGTAGGTGGTGGCAGACATCGCTCAGACGTCCAGTCCGTGCTCGGTCTTCTCCCAGTAGAAGGGGTTCGTGAACAGCTGGATGAACCCCCTCCAGGCCGCGATCGACATCAGCCCCCAGTACAGCGGCGAAGCCAGCGCGTACTTGACCAGGCTGAAATGCCGGCGCTCCAGCGAGCCGGCCACGTTCAGGTAGACGAACACGAAGTTGCCGATAACCAACTGCACGGCCGCGATGTAGAACACGACGCTGGGGAACATCTCCCTGATCACGTGGGCCTGGGTGAACACGAACACCGTGGTCAGCAGCCAGAAGATCGGGTTGAGCAGGAAGATGAACGTGCCGCCCACGATCAGCTGGAACGACAGGAAGCTGCGGATCCCGGATGCTCGAATGAGGCGGCCCGGGTGGCGCATGTGGACCAGCCAGGTCTGGATGTAGCCCTTGATCCACCGCGAGCGCTGGTTGACCCAGTTGGACAGGCGCGAGTTGGCCTCCTCCAGGGTGGTCGAATCGACGATCGCGGTCTGGTAGCCCGACTTGTGCAGACGGATGCCCAGGTCGGCGTCCTCGGTCACATTGAACGGATCCCAGGCCCCGAGCTCGATCAGCCGGTCGGTGATGAAGTGGTTGGAGGTGCCACCCAGCGGGATCGGCACATCGCCCGCGTCGAGACCCGGCAGCAGCAGATCGAACCACATCGAGTACTCGGCGGTGAACCAGCGGGTGAGCAGGTTCTGGTTCTGGTTGAAGTAGTTGAGCTTGCACTGGATGCAGGTCACCGACGGTGCGGCCTTGGAGTAGGCCAGGACCACTCGCTTGAGCTGATCTGGATCGGGACGATCCTCGGCGTCGAAGATCACCACGTACTCGCCCTCGGCCTGGAGCAGGCCGTAGTTGCAGGCCTTGGGCTTGGTCTTGGGCTGGGAGTCGGGGATCACCACCAGCTTGAAGTAGGGCGGCAGACCCAGGGACTGGATCGCGGCGATCGTCTCCTCGTCGCCCTCCTCGCACAGCAGACGGATGTCCAGCTTGGTCTTGGGGTAGTCCAGGCCCTCCATCCCGCTGACCAGCCGGGGCACGACCGCGGCCTCCTTGTACAGGGGGACCAGGATCGTGTACACGGGCAGGGTCCGCTCATCCAGCGCCGCCACCTCTTCCGGGGTGATGTCGATCTCGTACTCGTGCCCCAGGGCGCTGTAGACGACCTTGAGCTTGTATAGCGAGACCGCGGTGTAGAACACGCTGGCCGCGGCCACCAGTCCCACCAGGGTGGGGATGGGGAACACCACGAGCAGGGCCACGATGGCGACCGAGCCCAGGATCAGCATCGAGCGCTGACTGGCGGTGACCACGCGGTTGGCGCAGTCTTCCGGGAAGCGGGTCAGCAGCTCGCCGGTGGCGGTGGCCGAGTAGGAGTCGGCGAACATGCGGCGCATGAGCTCCTCGATGTCGTTGCGCGGCGCCAGCAGCACCCGGATCTCGAGGGTGGTGTCGGCGCGCAGTCGCTCCACGGCCTCAGGCGACAGGGTGTCGTCGGAAGCCACGTACAGCTTTCCGTTCTCGGCGGCCACCGGGAACACTCCGAGGTCGCGGGAGATCGGCTCGGGGACGATCGACAGCGTCTCGGGCTCAGGCTCGAACTCCCGCAGGTCGACCACCGGGATCTCCAGCTGCTGCGCGATCACCTCGGTCATCGTCCAGTCGTCGACAATCCCGTGGTGGACCAGGACCCGCCCGATCCGGTCGCCGGACCGCTGCTGCTCGGCCAGCGCCGCCTCGACCTGGTCCGCCGAAGCGAGACCGCGGGAGACCAGCAGCTCGCCCAGCCGCAGAGGCCCGCCCACCAGCTCACCCAGCTCTGGGTCGGTACTCGCCGCTTCCTCGCGCTCCAGCTCCGGGGCGGGCTCGGCCGCCAGAGGCGTGGTCTCGTGGTCGTACGGCGCCGGTCCGGCGTCGCCCGCCCGGGGCGCGACGGCCGGTGGTGCCGGCGCCCCGGCAGCTTCCGGGCCGGGGGCGCCTGTGCCGCCGAAGGCCGCGTCGATCGCCCGCCCGAGCTGGTCGCTCGGTGCGATCACGAAGTTGACGGCTCGCCCGGTGAGCGCCGCCGCCACGTCATAGGCCATGTACTGCACCGGCTCCGAGGAGGCGATCGTGACCATGCCTTCGTGCGGGGCGATGGGCAGGATCCCGAACTGCCGGCACACGTCGGCCGACAGCAGCTCGGTGGCCAGCGGATCCACCGGGTGGTAGGTGTCTTCGATGCCCGGCGTGGGCTCGAGCGTCACGAACGGCACCCCGGCGTGCTCGGCCAGCCGGCGGTAGAACTCGATGCCCGAGGGGCTGCTGATGCTCATAGCTCGCGTCCGCTCATGCGGGCCAGCAGGTCACGGATCTCGTCCGCCGGGGAGATGACCAGGTCAAGCTCCAGGCGGGGGAACCGGGCCTGGATCGGCGTCAGGTCGCCATCCAGACTGGCGCAGGCCAGCCGCAGCCGGTTTTCCTCCAAGGCCAGCGGGACCACCTCCGCCACCCGGGCCACTGACGCCGGCACGTAGAGCATCAGGTTGGGGTCGGGCGCCAGATCGCGCAGGCCGACGTACGGCAGACCGCTCTGCATGGCCAGCGACAGCGCGTTGATTTCAGGATCACGCATCTGAATCAGTCACCTTTGGACCGCTCCTGAATGCGTATCCAGACGTAGAACACGATCAGCAGCAGGAACGGCGCCAGCACGAACGAGACGAAGAACGCGGCGAAGCCGATGAGCACGAGCGCGGCCACCAGCAGCGCCCCTAGTGTGGAATCACCCGACACTGCCACCTCCGGTCTCCCCGCGCTCCAGACGGATCACGATCTCGTCCTGGCGCGCCGATTCGACGGCAAATGCATACGGCAGCGCTCGGTTCAGCTCTCCGATCAGATCGACCGCTTCTCCGAGGACCAGCTCCAGCCTGACCTCCCCCTGGTTATACCCGCGAACATAGGCCAGCTGGGCACCACGCACCCGGGTCAGGGAGTCCTCCAGCACTTGAATCGTCTGGAGACGGCTGATCCAGGGGACGATCACGATGACCACTCCCTCGAACAGCGCGGGCCGGGCCGCGGGTTCCGGCGCCGGTGGGGCCGGGGCGGGCGGAGGGGCCAGCTCGGCGTACGCCGGGGGCAGGGGTGGAGCCGGCTGGGCATAGGCCGGCAGCGGGACCGGCGCCGCGAGCGGCATCGGCTGCGCGGTCGCGCCGCTGGCTGACCTGGCCCCGCCCTCGCTGGCCGCGGCCATCTGGTCGGCCGTGGTCGCCGGATAGCGGAGCTCCAGCTGAGTGACCTCCTCCTCGTACTGGTGAACCAGGTCACGGGCCGAGCGCAGTAGCCGTTCCCGGACCCCCAGCAGCTGCTCGATCTGAGCCTTCAACTCGTCCACCCGCTCGTGGGCGTGGGCCAGGAGCCGTGCCGCCTCGGCCTCG
>Ga0307374_10012755_pt1 | contig 11734 bp, 11 predicted proteins | sample OX3MG_FD_202532 | JGI IMG/M metagenome (GOLD analysis project Ga0307374, IMG submission 202532) | Soil microbial communities from Risofladan, Vaasa, Finland - OX-3 | ecosystem: Environmental > Terrestrial > Soil > Coastal area > Acid sulfate soil | place: Finland: Risofladan, Vaasa | collected...
GCGTGATCGGCACCAGCACGGTGTCGTCGGTGATCTTGACGAAGTCGGTGCGGTACTGGAAGGGCAGCAGGCTATAGTTGATGTTGTGGTCCACCACGGCGGCCAAGTCGGTGAACTTCACCTTGGGGGGGGCGAAGATCTTGGCGTAGGTCTCGATGCGGTTGAACTCGTTCTGCGATTCCGGCTGGTAGGCGTCGGTGGGCAGCGTGGTGCCGTCGGTCCGGGACATACGGTCGGCCTTGTTGGCGGTGCCCATCATCTCGCCCAGCGACAACCCAGCGCCGGGCACGTGCAGCAGCGCGTCCTTCTCGCCCAGGTCGGTGGTGAGGTGGAACTCGCCGCACCAGCAGGTATCCACGAACTCCAGCTTGACGTTCGACCCGATGCCCTCCAGGTAGTTGTAGGTCCAATCCTCGAAGGGATAGGTCGAGGTCGAGCCGCCACCCTCTTCCGGGGTGCGGTCATAGGCGCCGCCACCGTCGTGGTCATCCTGGTCGTCGGGCTTGCCCCAAGTGATGTAGACCCGCCCGCGGTCGGTCTTCCATCCCGGCTCGCCCGCGGCAAAGTGCTGGTTGGCGTAGGCGAAGCGCTGGTAGTAATCTTCCTTGTATTGGTTGAAGGTGGACTCCGGGTCCGGGTTGCGCCGCTGCCAGAACTCCTCGATGAAGGCTTCGCGCTCGTCCTCGTTCTGCAACTGCAAGAAGGCTTGGCGCTCGTCGGGGCTGATGATATAGGCGACGTCCTCGTTCAGCCACTTCTTGTCTTCCGGGCTCAGCTCTTTTTCCAGCAGTTTTTGCTGGCGGCGGCGCTCTTTGGCGGTGAGGGCGTGCTGCGGCGGCGGCGCCTGCTGCTGCGACTTGGCGGCGGAGGCGGGCTTGGCCTTCGACGTCGCTTGGGCCCCCAGCCGCGGCGCCGCCCACCCGAGGGCGACGCTGACGGCGGCCAGGCCCAACCAACGACCCAAATAGCGGCTGGGGCAATGAGGCATAGGCAAACCGGGGGCGCTCCCCCAGGTGGAATTCGCTGGTTTTATGGTAGTCGCCCCCCGCCGCCCGGTCAAGCGAATTTGCACCCGCCCCCGGGGCGGAACCGCCGCCTCCGAGGTTGCGTATCCAAAGTGGAAAGTCACACGCCCGGCGGGTTGGGCGTTATCAAGTAAGCTGGTAAACGGGAACCATGACGACAGGCAAAAAACTCTTCATCTTTATAGCCATGGTGGTGGTGCTGGGCGGCGTGGTGGCGGTCTCCCTCACCCAGCAGGGTAAGGACAAGGTGACCGTGCAAACCGTGCGTGCCGCCACCCAGGACATCACCGCCATCGTCACCGCCTCGGGCGAGATCACCCCCAAAACCTACGCCGACATCAGCCCCAACAACGTCGGCCAGATCACCAACCTCTACGTCGCCGAGGGCGACCACGTCAAGGCCGGCCAACTGCTCGCCAAGCTCTGGAACGTGCAGCAGGTCGCCCAAGTCGCCGGCATGCAGGCCTCGCTCAAAACCAGCGAGGCCAACTTGGCGGCCCAGCAGGCCGCCCTCGGCACCTCCCAGGCCAACGTCGAGCGCGACACCGCCCAACTCGCCCAGGTCACCCAGGACTGGCGCCGCACCGAGGCCCTCTACGAAGACCAACTGCTCGCCCGCTCCGACTATGAGACCAAGCAGGCCGCCTACAAAACCGCCGAGGCCCAGCTCAAGGTCTCGCAGGCCACGCTGAAGCAAGCCCACGCCCAAGTGGACGCCCTGCAGGCCGGCATCCATCAGTCCCAGGCCAATCTCAAGGCCGCCAGCGACGCCCTCAGCCGCACCGAGTTCACCAGCCCGCTCAACGGCATCGTCACCTACCTGCCGGTGCACGTCGGCGACACCGTGGTCATGGGCATCCAAAACTCGCCCGGCAGCACCCTCATGCGCATCGCCGACATGTCGGTGGTAACCGCCGAGGTGCAGGTGGACGAGACCGACATCGCCAACGTCAAGCCCGGCCAGCCCGCGGTCATCACCATTGACGCCTTCGGCGACCGCAAGTTCCCCGCCCACGTCACCGAGGTCGGCGACACCGCCATCCTCCGCTCCACCGGCGCCGCCGCCACCAGTTCCACCGGCTCCGACGCCCAGCAGGCCAAGGACTTCAAGGTGGTGGTGCAGCTCGACACCCCGCCCCCCGACATCCGCCCCGGGCTCTCCTGCACCGCCCAGATCACCACCGCCACCGCCGCCCACGCCGTCAGCGTCCCCCTCCAGGCCGTGGTCGAGCGCGACCCCAGCCAGATCAACCCGCCCCCGCCCGGCGCCGCCCCCGCCGTGCCCAGCGCCGTTAGCAAAAAGGAGCAGCCGGTGCAGGGCATCTTCGTGATCAACCCCAAGACCCAAACCGCCGAGTTCGTCCCCGCCGCCACCGGCATCTCCGGCGTTGACCACATCCAGGTGTTGAGCGGCGTGCATTCCGGTGACGAGGTGGTCACCGGCCCCTACAGCGCCTTGCGCGGCCTCACCAACCACGCCAAGATCAAGGTGGATAATTCCCTGCAGGCGCAAGCCGCCGCCGCCGCCGCCGCGTCCAACAACTGATATGCCGCCCTCCCTCCCCGCTTCCGGCCTGGCGACTGCACCCGCCCCCACCCGGCCAGCCGACGATATGGTGATCCAGACGGTGGACCTGTGGAAGGTCTACCAGATGGGCAGCGAGCAGGTCGCCGCCCTGCGCGGCGTCTCCCTCCAGATTCGGCGCAACGAGTACGTCGCCATCATGGGCCCCTCGGGCTCGGGCAAAAGCACGCTGATGAACCTCATCGGCTGCCTCGACTCCCCCACCAAGGGCCAGTACTGGCTCAACCACCAACTGGTGAGCGAGCTCGACGACGACGAGCTCGCCCATATCCGCAACCATGAGATCGGCTTCGTCTTTCAGACCTTCAACTTGCTGGCGCGGGCGACGGCGCTGCACAACGTCGAGCTGCCGCTGATCTACGCCGGCACCCCGGCGGCGCAGCGCGCGGCGCGGGCGTTGGAGGTGCTGAAGAAGGTGGACCTGGTGGACCGCCGCCTGCACCGCCCCAACGAGCTCAGCGGCGGCCAGCGCCAGCGCGTCGCCATCGCCCGCGCCCTCATCAACAACCCCAGCATCCTGCTTGCCGACGAGCCCACCGGCAACCTCGACTCCACCACCAGCAACGAAATCATGGGGCTGATGGACCGCCTCTGGGAACAGGGCAATACCATCGTGGTGGTCACCCACGAGCCCGACATCGCCGAGTACGCCCACCGCGTCATCTATATCCGCGACGGCCAGGTGGCGCGCGATGAGGCCACCAAGCGCGGAAGCGCGCGCGCCGGCGCGCGCGCCCCGCAGGCCTAGAGCCGAACCGGGTGCACCTGCAAGAATCCATCTACGTCGCCCTCGACACCTTGTGGTCGCACAAGCTGCGCAGCTTCCTCACCCTGCTCGGCATCATCGTCTCCATCTGGACCCTGGTGGCGGTGGTCTCGCTGGTGCAGGGGGTGAACCAGTACGTCGGCGACAAGATCGCCCGCCTGGGCTCCAACGTGGTCTCGGTCAGCCAGTTCAGCCTGGAGGAGATGACCGACCAGAAGCTGTTCCGCGCCGCCCAGAAGCGCAACAAGCGCATCACCCTCACCGAGTACGAGTACCTGCGCGACCACGCCCAACTGGCCAGCGAGGTGGCGGCCAGCTCGCGCCGCACCATCGGCACCAACCTCAAGGCCGGCAACCACTCCATGACCGACGTCACCGTCGCCGGCGTGACCGCCAACAGCATCAAGCTGGCCAGCTTCGACGTGCTCGCCGGCCGCTTCCTCACCCCCACCGACGCGAGCCACAACAACCCGGTGGCCTTCATCGGCGCCGATCTCGCCACCCAGCTCTATCCCGGCCTCGACCCCATCGGACAAACGCTCAACGTGGATGGCCACAACTTCCTGGTGGTCGGCCAGGCCAGCGTGCTGGGCAACGTCTTTGGCCAGTCGCAGGACAGCTTTGTCCAGATCCCGCTGGGGGTCTACCGCAGCATGTACGGCACCGCCGATTCGCTCAACGTGCAGGTGCAGGCCCCCTCGGCGGCGCTCATGCCGGCGGTGACCGACGAGATTCGCGTGCTGCTGCGCAGCATCCGCCATCTCAAATACCAGGACGAGGACACCTTCGGCCTCATCGGCGCCGACTCGCTGATGACCCTCTGGCACCAGCTCACCGGCGTCATCGCCGGCGTCATGGTGGGGGTGAGCTTCGTCTTCCTCGTGGTCGGCGGCATTGTCATCATGAACATCATGCTGGCAGCGGTCACTGAGCGCACCCGCGAGGTCGGCATCCGCAAGGCGCTGGGGGCGCGGCGCGCCGACATCCTCTCGCAGTTCCTGGTCGAGTCGGCGGTGCTCTCCAGCGTGGGCGGAGGCATGGGCATCGCCCTCGCCTACGGCTTCACCTTGCTGGCGGGGGCGCTCACCCCGCTGCCCTTCTCCCTGCCCTGGCTAGCGGTGCTGCTGGCGTTTGGCATCTCCACCGCGGTCGGCCTCTTCTTCGGCATCTATCCCGCGCAAAAGGCCGCCAAGCTCGACCCCATCACCGCGCTGCGGGCGGAAACGTAAGCCATGGCCTCCAGCCTCCAAGAGAACCTCAGCCTGGCCTACGACACCGTGCGCTCGCACAAGCTGCGCTCGGCCCTGACCATCCTGGGCGTGTTTGTCGGCACCGTGACCCTGATGGCCATTGGCAGCATCCTCACCGGCATGAACAAAACCGTGGTGGATCAGCTCGAGAGCTTCGGCACCAACACCATCTTCATCTATAAGTTCGCCCCCGGCATCCACATCGGCCGGCTGACGCGCGAGGAGCGCATGCGCCCGCCCCTCAGCGACCTAGACGTCGCCGCCGTCCGCCAGGACTGCGGCGCCTGCGACGCCATCAGCGCCCAGGTGCTGCCCAACGATGGCTTTGGCAGCGGCGGCACCAACGCCCGCTACCGCAGCCACGAGGTGGACGGCCTCGACTTCACCGGCACCGAGCCCAACTTCCCCCAGGCCACCAACCAGGCCCTCCAGGAGGGGCGCTTCTTCACCGACGCCGAGAACGACCACCGTTCCAACGTGGTGGTGGTGGGGAAATCGGTGGCCGACGCGCTGTTCCCCGACCAGGACCCGTTGGACCGCAGCTTCCAGATTGACGGCACCTCCTTCCGCCTGATCGGCGTCTTCGCCCCGCGCAAGGGCGCCGGCCCCGACCAGCAGGACCTGTCCGCCCGCATCCCCTACAAGACCTTCGAAAAGCTCTACCCCGCCGCCCGCGAGCACGCCATCGAGGCCCTCGCCCGCCCCGGCCTGCTCACCATCGCCCAGGACCAGATCGAGATGGCCCTGCGCCGCTCCCGCCGGGACAAGTGGGACGCCCCCGACAGCTTCGGCATGGCCACCGCCGACAGCATCATCGGCCAGTTCCACGACATCACCGGCGAGGTCGCCCTGGTCATCGTCGCCATCGCCTCCATCGGCATGCTCATCGGCGGCGTCGGCGTGATGAACATCATGCTGGTCTCGGTCACCGAGCGCACCCGCGAGATCGGCATCCGCAAGGCCATCGGCGCCCGCCGCTCCGATATCAGCCAGCAGTTTTTGGCGGAGGCGGTCTTCCTCACTGGAATCGGCGGGGTGCTGGGCATCCTCGGCGGCTGGCTGGTCAGCGAGCTGATCAAAGTCCTCATCCCTTCCCTGCCCAGCTCGGTGCCGCTGTGGTCGGTGGGGCTGGGCTTCGGCATCTCCGTCGCCATCGGCGTCTTCTTCGGCCTCTTCCCCGCCATGAAGGCCGCCAAGCTCGACCCGGTCGAAGCCCTGCGCTACGAGTAGGCGGCCCCGCCGCGCTGCTAGAAGGGCGGCATGCCAGCAATGCAGCTCCTGCGCCTGCCGGAGCCCGGGTCAGCGCACCGCCAGGGTGATCCACTGGCCGGCGCGGGCGCGGTGGAAGCGGGCGTGCAGAGGCCCGTGCTGCAGCCAAGCCGCGGGCGGCGCCGGGTCTTGGTAGTGGAAGTAGCGGCGGGCCCATTCGGTCCAGAAGGGCACGGCGCTGGCCACGTCAAAGCGGGGCTGATAGCTGCGGCTATAGAGCAGCAGCGCCGCCGGCGAGGCGGGCATCTGCGCGAGGCTAGCGGCGCTGAAATCTTCGAGGGCGGCGACCGGGAGGGGGTGGGTGACGTAGCCCAGCTCCGGACGGCTGAGCTCGTCGGTGGCCGGCCAGGCGGTCCACACCGGCCCGGGCGGCGGGTGCTGTTCGAGATATTGCGCCGCCGCCTGGTGCAGGCGGATGAACTGCACGTAGGCGAGGTTGTCTTCGTAGGGGAAGGGGTAGGGCGGGTTCCAGAACCAGCCCGCCACCAGGAAGACGGCGCAACCGGCCACCCACCAGCCCGCTCGTGGCAGGCGCAGGATTTGCTCCGCCAGCCAGATGAAGTACAGCGCCAGCGCCGGCAGCAGGTAGCGGGCCAGCACGGCGCCGCCAATCGCCGCGTGAAAGAGAAGGTACGCCCCGATCAGCGCCAGCCAGGCCCGCGGGACCGGGGCGGCGCGCGAACGGCGACGGGCTCGCCAGGCGGAGGCGAGCGCCAGCAGGGTCAGCAGCCAAGTGCCGTTGTAGCCGACGAGCTGCCAGCAGCGGCGCAGCAGCGCCAGCGCGACGCGGGGCAGCGAGAGCGCGGCTTGGCCGACGTTGTAGGCGAAGTACTGGGGATTGCCGAACCAGTAGCCGGTGAGGTGGTGGTACCAGACATACCAAAGGCCGAGCACGGCAACTGGCAGCAGCAGCCAGCGGCGGGATCGAGGTCCAGCGACCAGTAGCAGCGCCAGCGGGGCAATGACGGCGGTCTCTTTCATCAGGCAGGCGGCGGCCAGGAGGCCGGCGGCGGCGCCGGCATGCTCACGCTCGAGCCACACCAGCGCCCAGACCAGCAGCGCCGCCACCGGCAGGTCGAGCTGGGCGAGCGCGGCCTGGGCGAAGACAAGGGGGCAGAGGCCGAGCAGCAGCGCCGCCGCGCCGGCCCCGCGCGCCCCCAGCCGCGGCCGCGCCAAGACGTAGACGCCCCAGAGCAGCAGCGCCGCCCACAGCAGCATGGCGGCGCGGGTGACCAGCGGATGGAAGCCGGCCAGCGCCCAGGCGGCGGCAAGGAAGAACGAGAGCAGCGGGGGATGGCCGTTGGCGAGGGTGGAGCGGGGCGCCAGCCAGCCGTGGTGGAAAAAATCGAGGGCGGCGAAGATGTAGTAGCCCGCCTCGTCCCAGTAGTAGGGCAGCCGCAGCAGCGGCGCGTGCGCCACCAGCAGGGCGATATACATCGCCAGCGGCAGCCGCCACCGCGGCACGGCCTACTGCACCGCGCCGGGGGAGGGCAGCGGCTGCAACTGTACCTCGCCGAAGGCCTTTTCGTAGTTTTCCATGTGGCTGCGCAGCAGGTGCAGCACCGCCTTGGCCTGCTGCGGGCTGAGGTAGATGCCCTGGAACATGTGCAGTTCCACCTCGTCCGGCTGTTTCTGCTCCAGCGTGCCGAACTGCAGGAAAAAGTCCCAGGTGCTGGGCCGAATCTGCACCGAGTTGGCGTAGCTCTCGCGGTAGTCGGGCCGCTGCAGCAGCTTGACCCGGGTCGGGTTGTTGGGCGGGTTCATAAGGCTTACACCCCCAGGCGCTTGAGCTCGTCCTGGTAGTACTTGCGGTAGAGGATGTCCCACTCGTCCGAGCCTTCCAGGATGCCCTTCTTCTGCGAGCTGATCTTCAACCGCACCGCCTCGTCCATGCGCGCCTCGGCGGTGAACATCTGCTCCAGCAGGCGGCGGATCTCGAGGCGCAGCGTATTGCGGTCTTCCAAAAAGTCCACATCCGGACGCTGCGCCAGCGCCTCGGCGACCACGTGCGAGAGCTGGTTGACCTTTTCGCGCGACACCCGCATCAGAGCACCACCTTGTGCTTGCGTACCAACTCGGCCTTGATCTTTTTGAACGAGTCACTGTAGGCCGCCCCCAAGCGTTGCATCTCTTCGGCGTGGGAGGCGAGGATGGCGCGCGCCTCCTCGTTGATGCGGTCCTCGACCCCGAACTCCTGCTCGAGGGCGTGATGGATGGTCTCCACCAGCATGTGGGAGTCGGGAGCGGAGAGGAGCTTTTCCGCCGTCAGCCGCTCGGCCAGGGTGCGCGAGAGGTAGGTGATGTATTCGCGGGCGATGCGCATGGAACCGTGCTTAGTCTAGCACTGCCGCAGCAATTCCAGCAGGGGCCGGTCGGCGGCGAGGAAATCATAGCGCCCGAACTCGGCGGCCGCCACCCAGGCGATGGCCTCGAAGACGCGGTTCTCGGGCTCGCCGGCGAAAGCCGCGACCTCGTAAAAAGCCAGCTCCAGCTCCCCCGTCTCGGCGTAGCGGTGGCGCACCCGCGCCAGCAGCCGCCCCACCTCCGCCTCGATGCCCAGTTCCTCGCGCAACTCGCGCACCAGGGCGGTGCGCTCCTCCTCTCCAGGCTCCAGCTTGCCTCCGGGAAATTCCCACTGCCCGCCCTGCGCCCCGCCGCGGCGGCGCTGGCAGATCAGGATCGCCTCCCCCCGCCGCAGGATCCCGGCCACGACCTGTGGGCGGCAACTTGGAGACGCCCTGAGCGCCAGCGGGCGTCCCTTGCCCGCCTCGCGCCGCCACAGCGGGGCGGGCTTGCCGAAAATCGAAGGCCGCACTCCAAGCGACCAGCGGGAACGACCCGAGCAAATGGTGGTGAGCCACTTCATCGCTCTCCCGGCAGCGGAGTGTAAACCATGGTCTCGGTGCCGCGCACCCGGTGCAGCAGTTCCCTGCCCCGCACCGCGACCACTACGCGGCCCAATACCCAGCATGGCCCGGCCGGCTGCATGCTGAAACGGCCGGAGAATTGGGTGAAGCGGGCCAACAAGCCGCCCCCGAAATTCACCGCGGCGAGGTTGTGGAACCTGCCACCCAGGATCTGGCCGCTGGCCGCGTCCACCTGCAGAATGCCGGCGGTGCGCGCCAGCAGGCGCTCGATTCTCGAGCGCGGGCGCCGATGCGCCGCCGGCACAAAGCGCAGCTCCAGCCCGGCCGGGCTCGCCTCCGCGGTCCACGCAAACAGCGCTTCGAAGCGCGCCAGCGGCCAGATCTCGCCGCCCAGGTTCAGCCACTGCCCCGCGACCTCGCCCGGCGCGGCGCCTTGCGCCTGGTCAATGCGCGCGCGCAGCCGCGCCGCTTGCCGCTGCTGCCGCTGCCGCGCCGCCGGCGAAAGCGGCCGCTGGTTTTGGGTCTGCTCCAGCTCCAGCGGCACCGAGCGGTAGTACACCACCGCGTCGGTCTCCTCCTCGGCGGGAACGGTGCGCCCCGCCTCGGTCCAGCTCTCGTGCGCCAGCAAGCGCAGCTTGGCCATCTCCGTGGCGCCGCCGCCGAAGCGCAGGCGGCGCAGCAGCCGCGCGGTGGCGGCCGGACTGAGGCCGGTGGGCGGCGTCGCCGCCCAAGCCATCGCCGGCGTCGCCGCCCACACCGCCACGCTCAACCCTACCGCCCACAAAAATGACCGCTGCAACATGGCTGCCGACCCTGTTCCCGCCCCCGGGTTTCCTGTATCCTGTTGCCTGTCTGGTGTCCTACTGCGAGGCTTCTTATGCGCCGTCTTCCTGCCGTCCTAACTGGCTCCATTCTACTCTGCGGGCTGGTCTTCACCATGGCCGCAAAGCTCCCCGCCCCGGCCAAGAAAAAGGCCAAGCTGGCCGCCAACCTAGGCAATGCCAACGCCATCACCCAGGCTGAGCTAAAGGACTACGACTACTTTCTCGCCTCCGACCAGCTCGAGGGCCGCAACATGCCCTCGCGCGGCTACGACACCGCCGCCCTCTACGTCGCCAGCCATCTCAACGAGTGGGGCCTGCTGCCGGGGGGCAGCACCTCGGGCACCAACGGCCCGCTGCAGCCCTATTTCATGCCGATTGACCTGGTCACCACCAACCCCAACCCGGCGGCGATGAAGATGATCATCACCATCCCGGCGAGCCGGGGGGGCCGCGGCCGCGGCTTTTTCTTCGGCTTCGGCCCGCCGCAACTCTCCCCCGGGCCGCACGCCCTGCCCTACGGCCACGCCTGGATCGTGGAGACCCCGCGCGGCCGCAACGCCCCGCCGCTGGTGGGCGCCGAGATCGGCAGCGCCAACCTGGTGTTTGCCGGCAACGGCTATGTAATGGGCAATGCCAACCCCTACCAGGGGCTTGATGTGCGCGGCAAGGTGGTGGTGGTGGCGGGCGTGCCGCCGGCCCTGGCCAAATACCAGGCGGCGCTGCAGGCAGCCCGCTTCGGACGCGGCGCGGGCGCAGTCCCCGCCAACCCCATGGGCCCCAACGACCTCACCCCGGCGCAGTACGCCGCCAAAAACGGCGCCCTGGCGCTGATCGCCGCCCCCACCTTCCAGCAACTCAGCACCATGGCCGCCCCCGACGCCGGCGCCCTCCGCTTCGGCCCCAACGGCCCCAACTACGCGGTCACCAAGTTCCTGCCGCAGCAAGACCCGGCGGTCCCCCAGGTGGTGGCCGGGCTGGATACGATGAACGCCCTGTTCCAGGGCGAGCGCCTCAGCGCCAGCCAAGTGATGGACATGGCCGCCGCCGGCGACCCCCTCCCCAGCTTCGCCCTCAACTCTGCCAAGACCCTGTCCGCCAACATCGCCATTACCACCGTGCATAACCACGGCGAAGACGTCATCGGCATCCTGCAGGGCAGCGACCCGGTGCTCAAAAACGAGTACGTCATCATGAGCGCCCACCTCGACCACATCGGCCTCAGCCCCACCCCCAACTGCCACCAAGAAAACCCGGTGGCGGCGGCCGGCGACTCCACCGACTTCGGTCTGACCGCGGCCCCCGACCAGAAGGCCTGCGACGGCATTGACAATGGCGCCGACGACGACGGCTCCGGTTCCACCGGGCTGCTCGGCATCGCCCACGCCTTCGCCGCTGGCGCCGCCAAAGGCATGCGCCCCAAGCGCACCATGATGTTCATCTGGAACGCCGGCGAAGAGAAGGGGCTGTGGGGCTCGCAGTACTTCAACGAGTTCCCCCCCATTGACCTAAGCAAGGTCGTGGTGGACCTCAACATTGACATGATCGGCCGCACCAAAAACTCCAACTCCGTGGACCCCGATCCTACCCACTACCTGGTGGATCCGGGCTCGGTGCTGGTGGTCGGCCCCAACATCAGCAGCGACGACCTGGAGCACACCCTCGAGGCGGTCAACAGCAACTTCCAGAAGCTCAAGCTCGACCACTTCTACGACGTCACCGCCCCCGACGCCACCCACGACAACCTGGGGCCGGGCGCGCGCGGCCAGCGCATCTTCTACCGCAGCGACCACTACAACTTCGCCAAGTCGGGCATCCCCATCGCCTTCTTCACCATCGGCCTGCATGTGGATTATCACCGCGTCACCGACAGCCCGGAGAAGATCGACTTCAACGAGATCCAGCAAGTGGCCAAGACGGTCGCGGCCGCCGGCTGGGTGATCGGCAACGAGCCCGAGGGTGCCACGCCCAAGCTCAACGCCAAGCTGCCCGAGCAGTTGGTCAAGGATATGGCCGCCGCCAAGGCCGCCGGCTGGGGCAAGCTCACCCCGGTGCTGCCCCCGCTGCCCGGCGAACCCTTCTAGGAGCCTGTCGGGGATAGAACTGGGCGAAGGCAGAAAATTTGGCGGGGGGGCGGGGGCGTGGCGGGGT
>Ga0307374_10012756_pt1 | contig 11734 bp, 10 predicted proteins | sample OX3MG_FD_202532 | JGI IMG/M metagenome (GOLD analysis project Ga0307374, IMG submission 202532) | Soil microbial communities from Risofladan, Vaasa, Finland - OX-3 | ecosystem: Environmental > Terrestrial > Soil > Coastal area > Acid sulfate soil | place: Finland: Risofladan, Vaasa | collected...
GTGGCGAGCGCGGCGGCGGCCATGGCCGGATGGCCGTTGTAGGTCCCCGCGAAGAGCACCGGCTGGCCCGGGGTGCTGCTGAAGAGGTCCATCAGGTCGGCTCGCCCGCCGATCCCACCCATCGGATAGCCGTTGGCGACGGCCTTGCCGAACGTGGTGATATCCGGTGTGACGCCCACCACCGCCTGGAAGCCTCCAAGACTGTGCCGGAACCCCGTGATGACCTCGTCAAAGACGAGCACGGTGCCGTGTTTCGTGCACAGCTCTCGCAGTCGATGCAGGAAGCCGGGCTTCGGGAGGAGAGCCCCGACGTTGTGCGGGATCGGCTCCAGGATGATCGCGGCCACCCCGCCCGGTCGGGCCTCGAGCTCCCGCTCCACCGCCTCGGCGTCGTTGAACGCGAGGACGATCGTCGCGTCGAGCACCTCGGGAAGGATGCCGGTCGACAGCGGATCCTTGGTGCCGACCTTCTCCGGCGCGGAGATCACATTCATCGCCACCGAGTCGTGCCAGCCGTGATAGCAACCCTGGAACTTGATGATGTGGCGGCGGCCGGTGGCGGCTCGAGCCACCCTCAAGGCGTGGAAGGTCGCCTCGCTGCCGGTCATGGTCAGGAGGACCTTTTCGACCGACGGGATCAGGGAGACCAGGCGCTCCGCCAGCTCGACCTCCACCTGTGTGACACCCACACCCATCAGGTCCACCTTGCGGGACATCTCGCTCATGGCCCGGTCCACGTCGGGGTCGTTGTGGCCCAGCACCGGGGGTCCGAACGCCGCGTGGTAGTCCGTGTAGGTCCGGCCCCGGGTGTCCGTGAACGTAGCACCGTCGGTCGAGGCGACCACGAGATCCTCGAGACCCTCGAGCCTGCGCTGACCACTGTTGACCCCTCCGGGTATTACCCGACGCGCCCTCTCAGCCCAACTTTCCATTCCTACTGATCAACCTCCTCAGGTAGGTCGTACCAACGGACGCGCTCGCCCACGCGGGCACGCACCCGCCAGCGAAGCGTTTTCTTGCCCGTGCGCAGGATCTCCTCGAGTGCATCGACGTTCTTCATCACCTGGGCGGTGTCGTCGGCGTCGAGCAGGGTCGGAGCGATCTGCCGAGCCTTAGCGAGAGTGCCCTGGCTCGTTCTCCAGATCGGCCAGTCGTAGCCCCAGATCTCCTCGAGGTAGCCGGCATCGAGAGCGTCATGCGCGCCGGACTTGACGGTCTGGTCGTGGAGCACGGCCATGATGTCGAGCATGTCCTTCCTGTTGATTTCGACGATCTGCAGCTTGGTGAGGAGGAGGTCGGAGACAGTCAGCGTGTCGTCGAGGAGGGTCAGCCTCTGCTTGAAGTTGATCACGTGACACATGCGCACGGCGTCGACGAAGACATCCACGTGGCGGTCCCGCTGCGGGTCCTGGTAGTAGAGGCGTTCGTTGCCGTGGAGGCTGTTGAACATCTGGTCCCCGACGTAACCAAGGCTCTCCATCAACTGCGTGATCGCCTTGTGCCCGCTCTTGCTGGTCGTCGCCAGGTCGATGTCGGCGTAGGTCCTCGCGAGCGCTGGAAGAGTGGCCGAGTGGTGGCGCCGCCTGATCGCAAGTCCGCCCGTAAGGCGGATCGGCACGTTCGTCGCTTGCGCGGCAGTGATCACCCGCTCAGACTCGGCGACCAGATCCTCGAGCGGCATATCCTTGACGTTCACCACGCTACCCACTGACGAACTGGGAGCCTTTGACCCGCTCATCGTCCAGGTGGACCAGCACTCCGTCGATGCGGCCGGTGTTGTAGCTGGAGCCCGGGTTGATGCACAGCGTCCTGCCGATCTTCTTGGCTCCCTTGGCTTCGTGGATATGGCCGTGAAGACCCAGGAGCGGCTGGTACCGCTCGATGGCGGCGCGCACCGCGGTCGAGCCGACCGGGACCATGACCGCGTGGCCGGCCTCGAACTGAGGCCGAAACTCGGCGTCGAGTAGGGGCGCCACGTCCAGGTCTGAGTTGTAAGGCGGCACGTGCAGGTTGAAGATCGCCCTGGTCATGTCGGGGACCTTGACCGCCAGGGCGTCGATGCGCGATTCGAGGTCCCTCTCGTCGAGCTCGCGCGGGCTGTCCCAGGGAGTGCGATTGGCGTAGCCGAGCGAGAGCATGGTGTAGCCGTCCCCCAGGTCGAGGACCTGCTGGTCGCAGTTGATGACGCGGTGGTCCGCGCTGAAGGCGCGATCGATGGCCCATGCGTCATCGTTGCCTGGCATCACGTAGCAGGGCAGATTCGTCTTGGCGAGCTTCTCGTCGCCGATCTGGAGCCAGCGATCGAAGGTGCGCTCCATCAGCTGGTCGAACAGCTCGTCCTGGAGCTCCGGGTCGGCCGCCGCCTTGGCGACCTCTTCCGGGAGGCAGCGATACGGATACATGCCGTTGAAGCGAATGTCCTGCTCGAGCGCATTCAACTGCTCTTCGCTGGCCAGGGTCATGCGCCGCCCCATGAAGGTGGCGAGGTGGGTCCCGTCGGGCTGCTGGACAATCGGCACGATCCCTTTGCCGGTCACGTCGCCGCCCATGATGAGGACGTTGGCCTTGTAGAAGGGGCCGGCGTTGAGGAACTTCCGCCACAGCAACTCCGATCCGTGGATGTCCGACGCGTAGTAGATGGTCAGGCGGGACATCGCGGGTCCATGATCTCAAAATCCATCACCGCCGCCGCGGACGGGTGGAGCCATTCCCTCAACCGCTGGCCTTGCCCATGTAAACGGTCGAGAGAAGTCCGCCGTCGGCAACCAGGACGGCCCCGGTCATGAACGACGAATCCTCCGAGGCAAGGAACACCGCGATGCGCGCGATCTCCTCGGCCTGCGCAAAGCGCTTCATCGGATAGAGGGCCTCCACCTCGCCCCGGGCCGCCTGCGGATCCGGGAACTGCGCCCAGTACCGGTGGCTGAGGTAGGTGTCGACGTCCGCGGGGGCGATGGCGTTGCAGCGAATCCCCTTCGCTGCATAGCTCACCGCGACGCCCTTCGTCATCGCGATCAAGCCGCCCTTCATAGCCGAGTAGGCGATGAGCACTGGATCGCCGACCAGGCCCATGACCGACGCGATGTTCACGATCTGACCGCCGCCGCGCCGGAGCATGGCGGGCACTGCGTGCTTGCAGGCGAGCATCGGGCCGCGCAGGTTCACCCGATACATGTGGTCCACCTGCTCGACGGTGAGGTCGCCGAGAAGTACTTCGTACTGCACCGCGGCGTCGTTGACGAGGATGTCGACGCCGCCGAAGTCGGATTCGGCCCGGCCCACCATGGCGGCAACCTGGGATTCCTCTTGGAGGTCGGTCGGCTGGTAGGTCGCCCGCCGTCCGACCCCCTCGATGAGGCTCACGGTCTCAGCGCCGTCGAGCACGTCCGCCACGAGGACGGACGCGCCCTCGTCCGCCATGGCGAGAGCAATGGCCCGTCCGATTCCCCGGGAGCTCCCGGTGACGACGGCCACTTTGCCCTCCAGCCTCATGGCGAACGGTCGGTCGCTGCCCGCGGGTTATTCCGGTGGAACGACTGCGAAGTTGAGGTCCAGGTTGACACCCTGCCGCATCCGCACGGCGCGGGCGATGAAGTAGTACACGAAGGCCAAACCGAAGGTCCCGAAGGTAACCCATGCGGCACCCTGCGGGTTGGCGAGCAAGCCGGGCTGGGTCAGGTAGTCGTAGAAGCCCCAGATGGCCGTGATCATGGCCCCGACTCCGACGACGCTGACCAGAGGTATGCCGAGCCACTTGATTCCCGCGGCCGACGTTCGGAAGAGCTCAGGCCGGCGCCAGGGGAATATGAGCGCGCTGATGCCCACGAGGAGCATGGCCGGGAAGCCGACGATGGCCGCCAGCGCCAGCAGCGCGAAGAAGGACTTGGAGAGGAACGTCGCCCAGACCAGACACCCGATGCCGATAAGGGTGGTGAGGATGGTCGCGTTGATAGGGGTGTGGAAGCGGTCGTTGACCTGCGCGATCCACATCGGGAACACGCCATCGAACGCGTAGGCGAACAGGGCGCGGATGGGCTGGATCCACTGGATGTAGACGACGAGCGGGAACCAGGCCAGGAACGAGACGCCGAGGATCACCGCCAGGATCGGGTTGTTCCAGATCAGCGAGACCAGCATCACGTAGTAGGGCGGGGCGGGCAGAGTGTAAGCGGCCGTTCCGTTGAGGTTGTTGAGAGCGCCCAGGAAGGTCTCCGAGATGATGTTGTAGAGGAGGATCGTCATGACGATCAGGCTCACGTAGGTGATGGCCTGGCCGATCAGAATGGCTCCGACGTGCTTGAGGGTGTTGCCCGACTTGACCTCACCGGCGAGGTTCACCGAGAACCACGCCCAGATCCCGGTCGACATCACGACGCCGGTCGCGAAGAGTGTCGCCTTCCAGTTGTGCTGGCCTGTGAACGTGTAGCCGTTCTTGTTCGCCTGCTGGAGGAAGTAGTTGTAGGAGTCACTCTGGTGTGTGTACTGCTGAGCCCACGTGTTGAACCCGGACACGAAGGCGGCGTGGCTCGTGAACAGCAGAAGGATGATCGTGAAGATGAACCCTGACATGGCGATGACGAACAGCCAGAGCTGAATGCGCATGACAAGGCGCAGGCCGCTCACCAAAGCCCAGGTGGTCAAGAGGACGAGAAAAAGGGCTCCGATGAAGGGCGCGGCCCCGCTGCCGCTGAGCGTCGAACCCCACGACTCGAGGGTCGTGTTGTTGCCGACCGAGGCGCCGATCTGGATCAAGGTCGGGCCGACGCCGCCCTGGATGGTCCAGAGCGACCAGTATCCGATCGAGAGCAGACCGGAGATCATTAGGGTGACGCTGCCCGCCAGTCCGAGGGCGGGGTGCAGCGTGCGGCTGTTGAGGATGTAGTCGGCGCCTGAGCGGGGCATGGCCACCGAGAGAAAGCCGAAGGAGAGGGCGAGCAGGGTTGAGAAGACGCCGACGATGATCATGTCGAGGATCAGATTGGCGCCGGGGAAGGCGGACAGGCCCCAGAGCAAAAAGTACGCGATGACGGCTCCCGGGACAGCGGGCAGCACATTGAATATGGCTGCGTCTCGAATCGACATCTCACGTACAAGGCCTGTCGCCTTGCGCGAGAAGAACGTCTGTGGCGCGGCCGCGCTACCTTGACTCATGTGCCCTCCCTCAAACCATGCCAGCATCCAGCCGGCGTTGACCTGACCCCTTCCAGGTTGCCGCTATAGTAGGCGCGGCATGGCAAGTGGTCAAGCCACCTGACGTCAGCTTCGACCGGCCTGGGACGGCGGACGCGGTCGCTCCTGGAAAAGGCGCGCTGCCGGCCCTGCCCGGCCACTGCTGCGGCTGAGGAATCCGCCGATTGAAGATCCTCGTCACGGATCCGACGATGACCATGCACGAGGAACTGCTGCGCCGGTCGCTCCCCTCTGACATCGAGTGGGTGTTCACCGACATGTCGGATGAGGGCGCTGTCTGCCGGATCGTAGAGGAGGCCGACATCTACCTCGGCTACCAGTTCACCGCGGCCATGGGACGGGCCGCGAGGAAGCTCGTGCTGCTGCAGGTCTCGGGCACCGGCACGGATGAGATCGACTTCGAATCTCTGCCGCCGCAAGCGGTGGTTGCCAACACCTTCAATCACGAGCGTTCGATCGCCGAGTGGGTGATCATGGCCATGCTGGCGCTCAGTCGGCAGCTCCTCCCCAGCGACCGGAACCTGCGCATGGGTGTCTGGGACTCGATCTTCTACGACCCCAAGCAGGAGCTCTACCCGACCCTACGGGGGAAGGTGCTCGGCCTGGTCGGGTTCGGCCACATCGGGATCGAGGTGGCGACGCTGGCGCGGCCGTTCGAGATGAATGTCATGGCCGTCAAGCGGCAGCCCTCGCCCGAGCTCGCAGCCCGCCATGGGCTCACCTTCCTGGGCGGCCTCTCCGAGCTGCCGATGCTCCTCGAGGCCGCCGACTATCTCGTCCTTGCGCTTCCGCTAGTGCCGGACACACGCGGGATGATCGGCCGCGCCCAGCTCGAATCAATGAAGCGCTCGGCGTTCCTGGTCAACGTGGCCAGGGCCGGGCTCGTCGATGAGGACGCGCTGTTCGACGCGCTCGCGAACCGGTGGATCGCCGGCGCCGCGCTGGACGTCTGGTACCGCTACCCGGAGGAGAGAGACGGAACCGGCAATGCGCTTCCCGCTCGGCGAAGCTTCCAGCGGCTGGACAACGTGGTCATGACCCCCCACAGCTCCGGCAGCACGGAGGAGACATACCGCCTCCGGGCCGAAGCTTCAGGCGACAACATCAAGCGATTCCTGGCGGCGCAGCCGCTGGTCAACGTCGTTCGCAAGAGCCAATCCAAAGACTGAATGGAGGTCGGGCATGGATTCGAACGAGGTTGAGCTGTTGGTCGATGCCCACGCACAGGTCGGTGAAGGACCGTCCTGGGATACGCGCGAAAACGTCCTGTGGTGGGTGGACATCACCGGCAACCTGGTGCACCGCTACGACCCGGCGACTGGCATCGACACCACCATCGACGTCGGTCAGGCCGTCGGGGCGGTGGTGCCGCGCGCATCCGGAGGTCTCGCCCTCGCCGTTGAGGAAGGCTTTGCAGTGCTCGATCCCAAAACAGGCAATATCCAGCTGATCGCCGAAGCTGAGAAGGACCGGCCGGAGAACCGGATGAACGACGCCACGTGCGACACATCGGGCCGGCTCTGGGCCGGCACCATGGCATATGACGAGACCGCCGGCGCGGGAGCGTTCTACCGCCTCGACCCCGATCGATCGGTGACCACGATCCTGGAGCATGTGACCTGCTCGAACGGGACCGCCTGGAGTCCCGACGACAAGCTGATGTACTACATCGACAGCGGCGCGCAGCAGGTCGACGTGTTCGACTATGAGCGGACGACCGGCAGCGTGTCCAGCCGGAGGAAGCTGATCGACATCCCCGCAGACGCTGGCGTTCCCGACGGGATGACCGTCGACGCCGAGGGACACCTGTGGGTCGCACTATGGGGCGGCGGCGCGATCATGCGGTACTCTCCCGATGGGAAGCTCGTGAAGGTGCTGGCGATTCCCGTGACTCAGCCGACCAGCATGGCGTTCGGCGGGCCGGACCTGACCGACCTCTACATCACGTCGGCCACCGAAGGCCTGACGGAAGCGGCGCGCATCAAAGATCCGCATGCGGGCGCCCTCTTCCGGCACCGGCCCGGGGTGAAGGGCCTGCCGACCCAGAGCTACCGGGGCTGACCTAGATCCGGACCCGGTCGATCACGCCTCGGCTCGGCCATCGGTGTCGAGCCGAGACACTGACGTGACGCCGCTGTAGAGGGCGGCCACCACCTCGGTGTCGAGAACCTCGCCTGGGTTGAGCACGCGAGCGCGGCCTCCGGCGATGGCCTCCTGGAGCGAGGTCGGATAGCCGGTCCAGGGCTCCATGATCACGTGGTGGTAGCCCCGCCAGCCGCCGTAGCACTGCCACAGCCAGATCACCTTGAACAGGTCGGGATCGAACACGAGGCCGAAGCCGCGCTTGCTCGCGACGTCTGTCGCCGCGATCCAGCCGCTCTTGTGACCGGTCAGGTAGTGGAGCGCGAAGGACTTCGAGTCAGGCCCAAGCGGCTTCCGAAGGTCGAGCTTGCCGAGCATCGGCCAGTCGTACGTGTCGCCCTCCTTGCCCAGTGCACCTCCGCCCCACTCGTTGGCCACCTCGCCGCGAGTCGCGGGTGTGTCCAGGCGCAGGCCTGGCGTGATTTCGAGGCAGGGATGGATGCCCCAGTTGAAGTCGAACGGCATGTAGCCGTTGTGTTCGACGTGATACGAGATCTTGAGCAGCGGGTCGGTGCCGAGCCGCAGCGTCCGGCGCCAGCGAGCGGGCGTTATCGGTGTCGACAGCTCCATCACTAGCTCGACGTTTGAGGGTGAGCTTTCGGTGATTCTCCAGCTCCAGGGCATCGACCAGAGCTCGCCGAAGTACGGCAGGTCGTCGCCGTAGCGGTTCTTCAGCGCGACACCGTTTGGAAATCCCTCGTCCCAGCCGCCCGCCCAGTGATCGTCGAAGTTGTCGTGAAGGTCGACTCGGTGGAGCTGCACGCGCGGCGATTTCCACAGCACGTCGCGATCTCGCGCTTTGTCGATCAGCCGGAAGATCTTCCCGCCGAGCTCGGGCAGCACCTCGATCCGCAGATGCTCATTCTCGAGCGTGACGCAGCGAAGGCCCTGGTACTCCCACCTGTCGTCGATCCGGCAGCTCAGCTTGCGAACCTAGATGACGCCGTAGGCGCGGAACGTTTCCCAGAGCCCGCGGCCGAGGGCGAGCTCCCCGCGGACCTTGTTCTCACCCGAGACCTTCTCCTCCGCCTTGGCCAGCACCTCCGCGGTGACCTTCTGCGGAACCACGACTACGCCATCGTGATCCGCCAGCACGAGGTCGCCTGGATTCACCGTCACGCCTCCGCAGACGATCGGCACGCCGGTCGCCTTGACGTCGATCCTGCCCAGCGAGTCCGCGCAGTTGATGCCGGCGGTAAACGTCGGGAACTGCATCTCGATGAGGGCCAGCGTGTCGCGGCAGTAACCATCCACGACTACTCCGCGAGCTCCGCGGTAGCGGGCCGCAGTGGCGAGCAGCTCGCCCCAGTACGAGCCCTTCGTCTGAGAGACAACCATCACCTCACCGGTGGTAAGAGCATCGATTGCCTGCAGCTCGCCCTTGTACCACTCGTCGGGATTGGCAGGAACCGCATTGATGTCGGCGACCTCCACCGTGGCCGCGATGCCCGCCAGCTTCGCCTCAGCGAAGAGCGGCCGGATGTAAGGCGCCAGCACCTGGTCGCGGTAACCGATCCTGTCGAGTACGTCGGCCACTACCGCGGTGTACAGCTTCTCCAGTCGATCTACATCGCGGAGTCGCTCAGCCCTGCCGGCCGCCGCCTCTGATGACTTGTCTTCCACTGTCAGTGCCCCCTAATCCGTGTCGACTGCCCTTCGAGGCTCAATGTAACAAACGAAGAGCGCTACCTGGACGTCACCACTGGCCCTGGAACGGAGGGTTGCGGCGCTGCTCCTCGTCGTGGGCATAGATCAGGATGTCGCCCTCGCGACGATTGGCCTCTTCCAGCTCCGCGAGTCGGTCCTCGTCGATCTCGACGCCAAGTCCCGGCCCTTCTGGAAGCGTGAAGCACCCGTCGACGTACACGTGAGGGGCCGTGATCACATCGAGCGTCTGGTGGTGATAGTGGGAGTCGAGCGCGTACGGGAGCACGGGCAGGCTCGCCGCGATGTGAAGGTACGCCGCGGTAGAGATTCCGATCTCGCCACCCGAATGAAGGGTGAAACCCATCTGGAAGGTTTGGCATGTGGCCGCGGCCTTCTTGATCGTGATGATGCCGCCCCACTCCTGGCTGTCGCCGAGGAGGACGTCGATAGCTCCAAGCCTGATGGCCACCGGGAGGTGGTCGAGGTTGGTGACGCACATGTTGGTCGCGAACGGGATCCGCACGTTGGCGCGAGCTCGGCTCATGCCCTCGATCCCCCAGCACGGGTCCTCGTAGTACTCGAGGTCGAGCTGCTCGAAGCGCCGGCCGATCCGGATCGAGGTCTCGACGGACCAGAGCGCGTTGGGATCGAAGCGGAGTCGGTGCTCCGGGAACGCTTCACGGAGGGCTGCGGTACACCGGTACTCGTCCTCTGGTGGGAGCACCCCGCCCTTCAACTTGATCGTCTTGAAACCGTGCTTTGAGACCAGATCACGCGTGTGCTCGACGATCTCATCGGGAGTGGTCTCGCCACCCCGACCTTCCTTCGAGCGGTGGCGGTAAAAGATGTACGCGGCGAACGGGATCTTCGTCCGGAGCTTGCCCCCGAGCAGCTGACACAGGGGACGCCCGGTCGCCTTGCCCATAATGTCCCAGCAGCACATCTCCAGCCCGGAGATCGCCAGCCGGCCGGTGGTGCCGTGATAGAAGGGAACCCACCACGTCTTCTTGAGAATGTGCTCGAGGTCGAACGGGTCCTCGCCGAGGAACATCGCCTTGATTTGGTGGAGCTGAACGAGAGTCGGCTCCCCGCCCTGCGTCTCGCCAATGCCTTCGAGACCGTCGTCCGTCCTCATCTTAATGATGCAGCGGGTCCAGCCCGCCTCCACCCCGCCAGACCAGCGGAGCGGTGCCTCGAAGGGGATGTTGACCTTGTGAAAGGTGATCTCGGAGATCTTCACGCGGGTCACATTCTGGATCAAGCGGATATAGGCCGTCGGCGCCGCGTGGCGACCCGTCGGTCCAGCCGAACGCTGATAGGCTTTAAGCGGTTGAACGACCCCGATTCGATTGCCGAGCCGCTGAGAGCCGGGTACGTCGCCCTGGGTTCGGATTTCTACGAGCCCGCTCGACTGGCGGGCATCAGCGCTGGAGCCGAGAAGCAGCTGCGGGCCGCCGGCATCGAGCTCGTGCGCACCGACCCCGTCTTCTCGCTGGGACAAGAGGGGAGGGCGATCCAGGAGCTCAGCGCCGAGAAGTGGGACTTCCTGATCGTCAACGTCATCAACTGGATCGAATATCGAGCCGCCACTCGTGTGCTGCTCGCCTTCCGGGACAGGCCGATGGTGCTCTACAGCTTCGGAGGCTTCACCGAGGACGGGACGCTGGTGTCACCGGCGGCGGGCGCCGGCTCGACCTCTCTTCGGTTCCCCCTGGAGCGGTGGGGCGTCCGGTTCAAGTACTTGTTCCATGGCCCCGACGAGACTATGGACGTGCGCGGCATCGTCGCGTTCGGCCGGGCCGCCCAGGCCGCGCGCAAGCTCAGGACGGCGCGCGTCGGGCTGGTCGGCTGGAACGACATGGGGCTCTACACGACAGCCTTTGACGTGACGCGCCTGCGCGGGCAGATCGGCCCGGAAGTGGAGAGTGTCGACCTGTTGCAGGTGCAGCGTGCGATGGACGCCCTAGACCGCGGCGAGGTGGCGGCCGAGATGAAGCGCGTCACCGCAAACTGGGAATACCCGACCGGTAAGCCCAGCACGAGCTCCATCGAGATGGCGGTGCGTCTGTACCTCGCCACGGTTGAGATCTGCCGCCAGAAGAAGTTCGCAGCCTTCTCCTACAAGTCGGTCGAAGGCATATCGCTGGTGCTCAAGGTGCTGCACAGCATCCCCTCGTCGCTGGTGGCGGGCGCCGGCATCCCCTACGTCGACGAGAACGACGTCGGCAACCTCGTCGCGGAGCTGATGCTCAAGTGGATCTCGAACGGCCCGGTGACCTTCCTCGAGCATTACGAGCACCACCCGGAGTGGATCCTGCTGGGAGTCGACGGGTTCGTCCCGGAACAGATGATTACCGGCAAGCCGCAGATCAAGCGCACCGACCTGCTGGTCGAGGGGATCGCGCACGCCTCGGTCATGCGCGAGGGCAGGCTGACCCTCGCCTCGCTGGCCGAAACCGGACACGGCTACCGAATGCACGTTGCGGTCGGGATGGGCCGCGCCGCGCCGATATGGATCGAGATGGGCACGCAGCTGCCGTCGTGGCCGAGCCTCAAGTTCTATCCCGACGCATCGGTCCGCTCGATTCTCGACCATGTGCTGTCGCAGCATTTCGCGGCGGCATACGGCGACTGGACGGAGGAGCTCACCGACCTCTGCCGCCTGCTCGACATCGAGATGGTGATCGACCGCTGATGGTCCGCGAGCAGCACATGGACAAGGTGCTGACACCTGCCGAGATCAGGGACATTATCG
>Ga0307374_10012759_pt1 | contig 11731 bp, 9 predicted proteins | sample OX3MG_FD_202532 | JGI IMG/M metagenome (GOLD analysis project Ga0307374, IMG submission 202532) | Soil microbial communities from Risofladan, Vaasa, Finland - OX-3 | ecosystem: Environmental > Terrestrial > Soil > Coastal area > Acid sulfate soil | place: Finland: Risofladan, Vaasa | collected...
GAGCCATTCGGAATACGATTCCGGATGGCTCCAATGGTGGCAATCGCCCACGGCATGTATAAGCTCTGAGCAAACAGGTCAATACGGCTGAGAGGCAGTAAGAACCGATAGTCCAGAGCAAAGTCGCCTTCGTCCAAGTCCAGCAAGAAGATAGTATCTGAGCCGGGGATGTGAGTGTTCAAGTCGAAGAATGTCACATCGCTTGCACCATTGGCCGCGACATCAGCAATATGCCGGAATTCACCAGCAGTGATAGCGGTAGCCGCAGTTGCGGAAGAGCTATAACCCAAACCAGAACGGTACACACGGAACACAGCCGCCGTAGTATCAGAAGGCGGGGCAATGACGAGCTTCACACCGTCACCAGCCACCACACCAGTAGCAGCAGCATTACCACCACAAAGAACAGACTCGTTCATCGAGCCATCACAAGAGGCCACAACATACGTATATGTTGCACCTGCTGTTGGGGCGTATGAACCACTAAACTTAGAACCAGCAGCCGCAGCCGATACTGTGACAGTCACAGAAACCGGGGGTGTTGGGTTAGTCAGACTTGCATTGTTCGTGCCATCCGGATTCAGGATGCCCTGCGCCGGGGTATCACGAGCTGTGATGAACAAGTCAATCGGGTATTGAATGTCACCAAAGCGAGTGCGCATACCCATGAGGTTGCCGTTATCCCAGATTGGGGCACGACCCTGATGAGAAGAGAACTCGTTAAGGATGTTATTCAACTGTTGCTGAGTCAGACCTTCCATGCTACCCATCGCCGTAGGACTCATGAACGCATGAGTGATATGGCCGAAGGTGTTGAAGCTTGTGATCTGAGCAGCAGCTTCGTAAATCAAATTGAACAGGGTCAATGATTTGCTCCAGCCTTCCTGCACAGCAGGGCCGCTAGTGTAGAACTCATTGAAGTCAAAGAAGTTCGCAGTCGGGATTGAGTTATACAAACCTTCAAACTGGTTTGTAAACAGAGTCGGGTTGCCGAAATAATTCGCCCAGTTCACAGACGAAAGGATGGACAGAGCCGCATTCGTGGTTTCCTGTTCGGACACGTTCACGAAGGAGTTCTGAGCAGCCAATGCTGTGGTAATAGCACGACCATCAACCAGCAAGCGCAGGGTGATGTTTTCCAGTTCGTAGGAACCGGCGTTCGTGGCTAATGTGCCAGCGCCAACTCCAGAATAACTGGAGAACGCAGCACCGGGAAGTGCGCCGCCTGTTGAAGTAGCAGCCGCCCAGTAGTCCACAACCTGATTCGCAGCACTCTTGTCGAGATGCTGATACAGAGTAAAGGACGAAGGACGCACAGTGCTTCGAGCAAGACGGGTATCCAGAGAGACATAACCCAGTGCCTGACCACCAGTAATCTGGCTGAAATCAGTCAAAGTGCCTACATCCAACTCGGCTTTGGCAACCACACCATCTGCGTCTTTAGCAAGAGGGGCGGATTTGCCCAAGTACTTGCGGAAGCCTTCCGTGCGGTATATATGAGCCATATCATTCATGGGCTTCATTGCTTCATTAAAGCGGCCTGCCAGTGATACACCAGCCGGGTTAGAGCTTTCTGCACCACCGTTAATCATCATGCCGAGAACGGCCTGACCAAATTGAGTGTCAGCAGCTTTACCAAGCTGTCTAGCAGCAGTGGAAACAGCCTTTGAGACCTCAAATTGCAATTCTTTCGTAGAGCGGATAGTCATTTTCGTTAGTTCCTCTGTTAGTTAATCTTGAATACGTCACGGACACTTGAGCTGGACAGTCCGAGATTACGGTCGAACACATCTTTGCCCAATTTGCCATTCTCAACTGCCTCATACTGTTGCAGTAGTGAACGGGCCTCTAGTGAAGCGCCATCGCCCAGTTCGCCTTTCGCAATCGCGTCAAGCACCTTTGAGCGCACGGTTACAACTTCACCAGCTTTGATGGCGGGAGCGCCACCTGCATTTTTGGAAGTGTTTTCCAGCGACTTCACAACCTCATCAACTTTTGTCTTGAGGGACCGAATCTCGGCCTTCGCTTTCTCTTCCTTCTCTTCCTTCTCATCACTTTCGCCAAGCTTCTCAGAGAACTTGCCACCGGCATCATGCTCATCATTGGCTTTCTTGATCTTGGCAAGACGCGACTTCACTTTGGCTTTCTTGGCCTCAGTGGCAGCAGTATTACCGTCTGTATGGGGAGCGGCCTTTTCCTCTTCCTTCTCTTCCTTTTTGCCTTCCATTTCACCTTCGGCCTTGTCCTCTTCCTTCTCTTCCTTGCCTTCCATCTCGCCTAGCATCTTTTCAAACTCGGCCCATGCAGCGTCCTGACCTTTCTTAAAAGAAATAGCCTTCTCTTCCTCATGACTCTCTTCTTTCTCTTCCTTCTCGTCCTCAGCCTTAACTTTGGTTGAGGCTTCGATGAGCGAAGTCATATTGCCGGACTCAAGTGCCTTAACAAACGACAGTTCATCACGGAGAGCCGTGATTTTCTGACGAGCTTTGGCAACCTTTTCGGGGGAAGCACCAGTGGCCTGTAAACGGCCCAGTGTAATGCAGCCATCTTCAATGGATTTTTCAATAGAAGCAGCGTTGCGGCCTTTCATGACCTGCGCACTCAGGATGGCAGTAATACCATTACGGAGCGCACCAAATTCCGACTTCATCATGGAGCCGAAATCAGCAAGCATATCTTGGAATTTGCGATACTCTTCAGCCAGCGCGACTTGCGGGGCTACATCAGAATATTGGGTAATCATTTTGACGCCATCACCCGATGAACGCTCGGCTGGGCCGGTCTTAAGCTCATCCTTCGTGGGCATCGCATGATAATCTTCAAACAAGTCCTTCACTTCAGGATTAGCCTTCACAAGGGTATCCAGAATGGTTTTGAGTTCTGTACGGTTCATTTTCAATAATTCCTCTAAGGTTGTTGGAAATCATCCAAATTAATGGAGTAGCAACCAAGATATAGGGGAGACCCCCTAAAAGTCAAATATTGAATGAAATCAAAGACTTACTTTGTTTCTAGGTAGGATTTTACTATGGTCATGAGAGCCACAGTGGCAAGATCAGCATGGTCATAAGACAGCCCACGGCATTTCATAAAGTGTTCACGGACAGAGAAAGGAGCTACATAATCCCCGTTTTTGGTACAGGGACAGCTCTTTGTCAAGTGAGAGGTATAATCATGAATCATGTCATCACGACCAGCCGGTGGGTCATAGAAAGCTCCCAGTTGCTGGGATTCGGCTTTAAGCTCTTCCACAAAGGATTTGGCCGTTATGATGCTGGCTTCACCCTTCAGACTTTGGTTTACTGGGCGGCGCGTAAATGCAAGGGATTTCCATTCAATCTCTTTGACCACATGGCGCTTGACTCCGGGCTTCTCCCCCAAGTCCTTAGCAATTCCATATATAGAAGCCCGCCATTTGGTAGGGGGATCAGTATTTAAAGATGTCCAAAATTGGTCATACACATATTTAGTAGGATCAACTGATCCATCTTTGTTCTTGAAAATTGTGCCTTTTACGGCAGTTCTGTGTTCCCCAATATCATGCACACTATTGGGATAGCCCACAATATATCGCTGGGGGTCCTGTATGCCAAGTCTGTGTCCAATCTCTGAAAGGTGGTCAATATCCAAATGTCCACCTTTAAGGAAAGTGTCGGAAGAATCAAGCAATGCTTTTTGAAGGATGATATCGCCTTCAGCATCTTCTTTTTCATTTGAAGCTTCAACGGCCACAAGCCGCTCTCCATTCGGACCGGGTTCGGCCTTTACGATGTTCCCAATATCAACAATAACTAGATCGTTTGCGTTAATCATCGGTGTATTTTACCCTAATAACCATCCTTAGTTTGATGAGGACGTTTCTTTTCCGGCTTTCTGGCAAACGGGTCTTTCTCATCTTTCACAGGCCAAGAGGCTGGGTATTCTTTATCCCAGTTGTAATTGTCAGCTTTGCGTTCCTTTTTCTTTTCAGCTTCTGGCATAGCTCCATCGGCTGGGCCAGTTAGAGTAAAGCCATATCCGGGCTTGCTATCTGGGTTCTTCTTATGAGGGAATGGGTCAGGATTGTAATTAGCCGGGGCCTCAAGAGCATCCTTATTAACAGCCTTTTTCTTAGGAGTGATTTCTGGGAAATGTGGATTGTAATCCGCAGGGGATTCTTTAGGACTATCATCCTCTTGTGGCTCAAGAGTACTGTCCATTGGGGTAGCTGGACTCTTGAAGAACGTCACATTTCCCCCACTCCAATCCATACCATGCTGCGTTGGCAAAAGAAATACCCCCTTACATACAGCATATGCAATGGCGTATCCTGTTTTGGCGCGTAGAACTACAACACCATCACTTGGCGCTTCCCCAAATATGCTATTTCCCAGTGTCCAAAGTTTCATAAAGTTCACTTATTTTACTGCATTTCCCGAACTCAATCAGGGCAGACTCCATTATGGAGTCATGCAACACTTCATTGACTATCCCTGAAACAGCTATTGGACTTCCCGTTGAAGATATGAATTCCCCCACAAGCTCCTTCTGTTGGTCAATAGTTTCCTGCATAGGTCCTTCACCTATCACAATGGGAGTTATCCCTTTACTTAAAGCCCATATCCCTAATGAGTCGAACATTTTGGGATATTTCGACAGGTCCAGATAATATGTCGGCTTCTCCGACATAAGGAATTGATCCAACTGTTGCAAATTCTGCAATGGTTGCTGGAGATACCCCAAATTGGGGAATTGCCCAAATGGGTATCCTTGCCCAATATAGAGAAATTTAGCCTCTACCACAGTAGATATGACTTCTTTATAAAGTTCCACTTCCCGCATGGAAGCAGGAGTTCTCATAATCAGAACTTTATTACCTTGCGTAGGTACAAACTGAATGGAGTCATTTAGCTGTATTTTCTTGAATTTATGGGAGAAACTGCCCATATAACGACTAGCATACCGTTCACAAGTATCTGAGGGTAAATAGATGTGGCGGCATTTGGCAAGAAGTTCACTATATCTGGATGTCCAGTCCTCCATACGGATAAAGCCAAACGGAGTTCCCATTTTGACACATTCCCGGCAAGTGGATACGGAACTCCTGTCGCAAAAAGTATCTACGGTTTCCTGCTGTGGGGTTTTCCATAGCATGTGGATTTGAGGACACCACCACTGCATGTCCTGCATAGTGATGTCTATTGGAATCTTATTATCGTCTGCCACCCGCATCAGAAAGTTTGCCATTGTGTGATGGTAGCTGGTGAGGGTATGAACATCTATGGCCTTGCAATTCAAAGCACCAAGAATATGCTCAATCGTCTTTAGCCCAATGCCATTCAGAACTGGAGGCTTCCCAAGAAAGTGAAAAGGAGCAGCACGTTTCTCAAACGATACTGTGTTATCAGAATTTGGACGCATCAGGAATAAATCAACATTCTCCAAGTCCAGCTTGTTCCCAAGTGTATGAAGATACACATCTGTTTCCATAGTGTGCGGACCAGTCACTACTACAACTGATGGTCTGCCTGATTTAGCACAGAGCAATTCCAAATTTGCTTTATACCCAGAAAGTATTGCGCTGTCCTGTCCCTTATATGATTGGAAGAACATTGGGTAGCGCAGAACTAATCTATGAGATGAATTCTTTTGCAATTCTTGTATCTTGTCATAGGATGGTTCACCAAACACTGACACAAATACCGATGGGACAATGTAATGTTTGAATCCATGAAACCCAGCAATGATGGACCAATCATCCACCATTCTGTATCCAAGAGGGTAACTATCCTCATCAAAGTACCCACAGTTATCCAGCATCTCTTTCCGAAACACAACAAAGTTTCTTCCGGGGAGTGGAGCTGGCACTCCCACTTCACTCTTGGATTGGGCAGCTATAAAATCAGCCCCCCACCCATCCTTGTCAGGGAACATAGTAGCCGGAGAGTTTTCATTATTCAATGCGACATGAGGAAGTGTGTTCTCATTCATGAATGGAGAATATGAAGCTCCATCCGGAGTTTCATCCATTACTTTCTTAATACGATCTAACCAATCACCATAGACAACAGTATTGCCACGGGTCCAGATAATATGTCCGGGATGGGTGGCAATCATCTCATTGACAGACATTCTTGGAATAAATTTATTAACCTTTTCTTTTAATGGCTCTACGGCCTTAATAACTTCCGGATGCACATTTCCAGTCAATACGACAATCTCATAAGGAGTCTTGTTGGCCTGTTTTGCTTCAATCAAAGACTCAATACAATTCTTAGTCAGCTCAGGAGCTGAATGGGTAGAAACAACTACAGTGAAAGGATGCTCTTCTGGCTTTGATTTATCCTGAATACCTTTGGGAATAAAGGCTGGAGTCTTATCCGTAAGATTCCATGCATCCATAACCTCCGGAAGATGGTCCATGAGCATGTGATTGTTAATAACTTCTTCCCGCACAGCACGACCACGTTCAATACATCTGTCCGGATTTGCCAAATGCTCTTCAATAGCTGCAACCCATTTGTCGGTCTCATTGGGAACACGAGTAATTGATTTGAAGGGGCGATAGGGTTCCAAGTCTGTGGTGATTACTGGGCAACCAAAAATTCCCAGTTCCATCACACGGATTCCAGACTTGCAACGGTTTAGCATATTGTGTTCAAGTGGGACTACAGCCAGATTAAGATTGAGCTTTTGTACTGACTGAGCATATATCTCTAGTGGTACTCCACTCACCTTTTCTACATCACACCCTTCTGGCATATTAGTGGGAGTGAGTCCCATAAATACCCACTGAACACTGTCTTTGAAATAGGACATCACGGGCTTCAAGATTTCCAAATCCATCTCATGCGCCAGAGCGCCAGCCCACCCAATGCGGAACTTCTTGTTATCCGGTCGATAAGGTTCCAGAGTTTTCCAAATAGGTGGAAGATAATTGGGAAGGACTTGCACGGGAGTCCTTCCAGATAATTGCAGAAGCTGTTCCTTAAGCTTTGGGGTGCTAGTCACAATCTTATTGACAGAACCAAATGCTCTTTGCAAACGCTGTTTAATATCTTTTGGGAAATCCTTAAAATGAGGACTCCATTCCGGAACACGAGTCAGGATGTCATCCAGTTCATAGATGATGAAGGTCCCCGCCTTCTTATAATCATCCAGTGTTTCAAGCTGAAAATCGTAATATTGTCTCTGAGTAATAACTACATCAGGACGACATACCTGAGCCTCATGGCGAGTCAGAAGCCTATCACTCATGAGACCATTCATATAGCCGGAGCCTATCAAAGCAGTACCGGGCCATATGATTCTGTAGTAAGCACATCCACCTTTGTCCGCAGGATGACATAGCACGAACGGGTAGTTCATTTTATTAGACATTTGATTCCCTTTTAGTGGGGGTTACTTGGGTTTTTTAGCGTTTGCGCGTTCTGCGCTTGAGTTACGTCTTACCCCACCAATCTGTCCGTGTTCGGATGCTTTGGATGGGTCCTTCTGACCGGGGAACATAGCCCCCGGAGTCTCTACACCTACATCAGCACCTGATTTAATCATGGCGGCTACCACACTCTGAAATACCCCGGCAAGAGCCGGATCAGTAGGAGCCAAACCAATCAGACGCGCAATAGATTTCAATGTATCTTTTTCCTTTTTACTTGCCTTTATTTCACTCTGGTCAATAGTTTCCCAAATTGGAGGAAGGTCGGCAGAGGCTCTGCGCTCGTCAATCGTCATAGAAAGAGAACGATTCTGGAATTCACGCGAGTCCTCTTTAGGGGATTTACCAGTGAAGGTAAACTGAAGCTGCGGCCAGTTGGCCCAGATAAAGTATTCATTGATGATGTTCTCAATATGATTGAGAAGTTCAATCTTGCCTAAATCCTGCTCGTCAATCCACTGGGGCAATTCTTCCTGAGTTTCGTCCTTTTGCATACCAGAAGCTTTATATCCAAAGCGATGCACAGGGAAGCGATATACCGCGCAATATGCTCCCATAAGCATATTGATAAACTCCTTGTAATAGACTTCATTCCCCTTCATACGTGTCAGGTCAAGGATATCAATATCACCATCTGTGGGAATGCGGACTACTGGCAAAGTCCAGTTCTTAGCTGCACCTTTCTTGATGTTGGTCCAGATACGGTTCCAAAAATCAATCTGTTTCTGGTTAAATGCACCCTTAAGTTTCAAGATAGCTTGAGGAATAGAGTTCTTATTGAACGCATCCATATTCAATTCAAATGCATTGCTATATGCCTGAATGAGCTTCCCGCCCACCTCAATTTCAGGCATTCCATACCCATTTGCATCGGGGTCCACTCGTGGATTTCTGACAGACCAGATAAGCTCATCACGAGTGAATGTTTTAACGACCTGCAAGGCTTCGTTAATTGCTACTGCAAAAATATGTTTATCTCCCTGATAACCAATTTCCGGGTTCACTAATCGAATTACAGATGCATCTAATGCCGCAAAGGCTTTGATTTTTCCGTTCTGGGCCATATCAGTCCAGATAGCCATCCCATCATATGTCAAAGAATTGCGGGTAAGACTGGCAAGGAATTTAGAGAAGCTGGTAAGTTTATGAGAATCACGGTCGCGTGGATTAGTAATCTCAATATTACAGTTCAACAGAAATAATTCTGCTTCCCGTATATGTTTCAGATCAGCCTTATCTGGGGGTTTTCCGGCAATCACGCCAGCCCGGTTTCCAGACATGTGATGAGAGCTTTGAATACTGCAATACATCCGCCACACGCTGGAAGATAATCATTTGTGGGGCTAAATGATCATGCGCCAATTTCTTCAATGTTCCGGGAAGCGCACCGGGCCATTGCAACAATCCGCTCATTGTCTGATCAGGCATCGTGGACAGCCTAGAGAATGGCTGCATATCTGGGGGAACCCCTACTGATTTAAATAATTCAGCTTTCTCTAAAAAACTATCTGCATACTTCTGGATAGTTCCCGTATTCAATACAGAAATAAGCTCAGTTCGCGGCATACCAGCGTGTTTATACAATTCACCATCTTCAGCCTTGTTCAGATCAACAAGGTCCATGACTTTGGCGATTTCTTCAGTAGGGGTCTGTTTTTTGCTCATTCGTAAAGTTCTCGCATGAATCAAAAATAGTAGCTTTTATGTTGTGAAAACTACACCAAGATTTGGCCTTATTATAGCTTATGCAGTTCATACATATTGGCTGTTCCTCTGGACCCTCCAAGTCTGAGAAGAGGGCTTGTTCCAAAGTCTCTGTGGGGGAGTCAGTAGCCAGATACTTCTCAATCTTGGCATTTGTGGGGAGTGCCGGGGATTCGGCTCCCTGCAATATGGTGTAATTCATCAAATGCACGAATGCATCAACTTGGTCATCATGGGCATCCCCATTTCCGGAGAAGTTCTTCAATTCAGTCTTGAAATCATCAAGCCAGAGGGCTTCTGAAGGGAAATATACCCTATGCATCTGTACCCAGCCCTGAGCAGAGCCTGCCTTTACCCCAAATACAGCACGGGCGCGTTTTGAGTGGATTCCGGGTTCTACTGCCACTACTGGGAAGCCCTTTTGATCCAGAACCTGTAAAAGTGATTGTCCGGAGGCTTTTTTCTCAATCAGTATGGAAGTTGGTCTCCACTTATTGTATTGGCTTTCTGCCATTGGAATCAAATCACCAAAATCAATCCTTTCACGCACCACATCAAGAATATGCACATCGTAATGAAATTCATCATCACTCGTAGTGTAATCGTCATCAGGATTGTTAGGATGTTGCCTATTGCAGCTAACCAGCATCCCAGTAATGCAAACGCTATAGTCAGCATCACTCTGGGCCGAAAATGCGGTATCCCATACTTGAATAATCATATCGGATTGGGACACAAAGCTCATATTGGCATCAATACCATCCATAAGGCGTTTTGGAGCTATGAAATAACGAAAATCCTTCTCCATGAAGATTTCACCTTCCAATGCACCGGGATTACACTGGTAAATAGCTTCCGCTATTGCTGGATGGCTTCTTTTTACTAGTTGATATTCTGCACGTTTGCTGGGAGACTCAGGCCAATAGAATCCTTGTGGGTCAGCTCCGTAAGTCAGTTGTAGCTTAAGCATTTGTTTCATTCTCCGTGAAACAGCATTCCAATCCATTTGGAACAGTTATGTCCCAGAACAAACGAGTAGATTGCTTGCGCTCCGCTGGTAGAACCATAGTTACCCAATCTTCAGACTCTTTTTCCATAAGCCATCCATACAAATCACCCAAAGCCCAGCGCCTTCCAGCTATAACGTACCGCGCACCACTGGGGTCAGCTCGTCCTACAAGCTGAGAGTAGTACTTATCAACTACACGCTTGCGTCCTTCTGCTGTATATGAGTTTTCATCATCATGGATGTCATCTATAATAATGGTCTTGGCATGTTTACCAGTTAATGCTTTAGAAGTAAGTCCCACTCCCACATAAGAAGGGTCAGGAAGTCCAATAGGGCGATTGTTGACATAGATTCCACGCGCAGGAGACCATCCAGAGTCTTTATCTGGGATTACTCCCGGAAATGCTATCTTCCACCACGGGGACCATTCAATTATCTCCATAGCCCCCTGAACGAACCCTTGAATCAGTCCCTCTGATGCTGAAATTCCCAAAATCGTCTGAGATTGATCATGCCCAAGTTTCCAAGAGGGGAAATAAATAGAAAGATGAGTAGATTTGGTACTTCCGGGACCTACCATTATCAGCAGTTTCTTGATACGCTCATCGCATAAAGCCAGAGCTACAGGGAACATATGCTCTGGGAAAGACCATCCAGAGACCATTTCAAAGTATGAAATGTACCCATAGACAGTTTTACTTCTCAATTTTTCCAGAATTTCTGGGGAGACTTCACTTTGATTAGTCATAAATTGAAAATATTGACTCTTTGGGGGAATTATGTTACGTTAATAAACCATGTCTGCTAAAATACTGGTCCAATGAAACCTTATTTGGTAAGTGTAGCATGTATTGTATTGATTTTCCTCACCTTTCCTGCTCTCGGAAGGCCTTCTCTATCCAAAAATCAGCAGTTTATTCTGCAAAAAGCAAAAAATACCGGGTTTTTGATCGGATGGCCGGAGACAATAGAGGCAATCGTCTATCAGGAGTCGTCTTTGGGACGATTTAAGATAGGGGATGATGGAAAATCACTCGGATTGGCTCATGTTCAGGTAGGAACAGCCAAAGATGTTATGAAAAAGAACCAATGGCTCCCCCAATTCAAGACAAACTACTCAATAGCCAAGATGCTGCTGCATGATGACAATACCAATCTGTTAATTGCGGCAATATACTTTCAAGATTGCTATGACAAGTTCAAAAACTGGCCCCAAGCCCTTGTCTGCTATAACGGTGGGAAACAAACAGCCATTAATTGGGGCAGAAAGAACTCAGAACACTTCCCCTACGTCATAGCTATCCGTAAGAGACTTAATGAAATCCACCAGTTGAAGGAAACACCCCATGTCCAATCCTTTGAGGTATCGTATTCTACGCCGTTTGACATTAAAACGCTGGGAACACCTGACAATCTGCTCCAGTCGCCCAGAGACAGCGGCCTATTTGTGGAAAAACAGGAAGAATCTAAAATATTCCAACACAATGATTATTTGCGAAGCATCTTCTGATTAAACAGGATCACACATCTTAGGATAGAAGATTGCAAACCCCGACATATTCTTATTAATAATTCCTTCATGTGGGGCAGCAGAACTTACT
>Ga0307374_10012760_pt1 | contig 11730 bp, 10 predicted proteins | sample OX3MG_FD_202532 | JGI IMG/M metagenome (GOLD analysis project Ga0307374, IMG submission 202532) | Soil microbial communities from Risofladan, Vaasa, Finland - OX-3 | ecosystem: Environmental > Terrestrial > Soil > Coastal area > Acid sulfate soil | place: Finland: Risofladan, Vaasa | collected...
ACGGCCGCGCCGGGTCCCCGCCGCACCCCGTCGCGCCTGGGCTCGGAGGCCAGGTGCCGGGTGGTCGCGCGCGCCACGGACGCACGGCCGCGCCGGGTCCCCGCCGCACCCCGTCGCGCCTTGGCCCGGGGGCCAGGTGCCCGGTGGTCGCGCGCGCCGCGGACGCGGGTCCCCGCCGCACCCCGTCGCGCCTGGGCTCGGAGGCCAGGTGCCGGGTGATCGTGCGCGCCACGGACGCACGGCCCCGCCGGCTCCCCGCCGCACCCCCTCGCGCTGCGGCTCGGGGGCCAGGTCCCCCGTGGGTCGCGCGCGCCGCGGACGCACGGCCCGCCGGGTCCCCGCCGCACCCCCCCGCGCTGCGGCTCGGGGGCCAGGTCCCCCGTGGGTCGCGCGCGCCACGGACGCGCCGCAACGCCGAGACCACTCCGGACCCCCTCGCGCCGCGCTCGGGTGCCGTTGGAGTCTTACGGTGCGAGAGCGTTGTCGGGCGCCGGCACTTGACACCCCCCTAACCGTCGCCTTATTATCCGATCGATTAATTAACCGGGTGGTTGATCATGATCACAGTCGATGAGCTCAGCAGCACGTTTGCGGCCCTGGCCGATCCGACGCGTCGCGCCATCCTGCAGAGGCTCGCGTCCGGGGAGGCGACAGTCACGGAGTTGGCGGAACCCTTCGCGATGAGCCTGCCTGCGGTCTCCAAGCACCTGAAGGTGCTGGAGCGCGCCGGCCTGATCAGCCGCGGGCGGCAGGCGCAATGGCGGCCGTGCCGGCTCGAGGCGGGTCCGCTCCAGGACGTTGCCAAGTGGGTTGAGCACTACCGGCGGTTCTGGACCGAGAGTTTCGATCGTCTGAACGAGCATCTACGCGCAGTGCAGACAAGGAGATGGGACATGTCGGCCAAAGAGGCAAGCGGCAATCCGGGGACGCACGACGCGGAGCGTGAACTGGTGATGACGCGGCTGCTGGACGCCCCGCGGGATCTGGTGTTCAAGGCGTGGACGGACCCCGAGCGGGTGGCGCAGTGGTGGGGCCCGCACGTGTTCACCAACGCTCTCTGCGAGTTGGACGTGCGCGCCGGTGGCGCCATCCGCATCCACATGCGCGCACCCGACGGCACCGTGTACCCGATGACCGGCGTGTATCAGGAGATCTCCGAGCCCGAGCGCCTCGTTTTTACCAGCGCCGCGCTGGACCAAGCGGGCCGGCCGATGTTTGAAGGGCTCAACACCGTCACCTTCGCCGAGCAAGCCGGCAAGACGTTACTCACCGTGAGGGTGCGGGTCGTCCGGTCGACCCCCGAGGCCGCCCAGCATCTCGCCGGGATGCAGGCGGGGTGGACACAACAACTAGAACGACTCGAAGCGCACCTGGCGAAGCCCTGAGCCACGACAGGCGCCGTGTCTCTGAACAAAGGCCTGCTTGCGTGACCACTGATGTGCACCCGATGGAGGGGAGAGACCAGCAGAACCTGGAACGCCCGGATCAGCATTTGTCGAAGGCGTAAGGTCGCGGGCGCGCACCTACGCCACCGTTACACGGTAACCGCGCCCTGGGCGCCCGTCCCCTGCGCCAAAGACGCCTTCGCGGCGGTGCTCCGGCAGCCGCGTAGTCCGTCGGACGGTGGGCGGTGATGGTGGGAAGGCATAGGGGCCGGTCGCTCGGGTGGGGATCACCGGTCGAGGCCGCGCCTCCGGGTCGGCGCGACGTCCACGGACGGACGCCGCCGCCCCTGACATGCGTCCACTGGGCGCCGCGACCGCCACCGCCGCAACCCCAGGGGACGGTTCGAGCGGGCGCCCGCCGCAGAAATGCTCATCGGTGGCGCGACCGTCGATGAGCGGCCGGCGCGGCTACCGAACGCCGTAGCCGTAGGTCAGCCCCGGGGGAACGCCCCACCGCTTCAGGGGGTGCCCGCACCGTACGCCCATCTGCTGCTGCAGACGGCCGCGGCGCGCCAAAGACGCCTGTGTCACCCGCTGGTGGGGCTGCTCAGACCCGCCGGGGCAGCAACGACGAGAGCCCCTTGCCGATGCGACTCTTGCACACGGAGGACGGCGGGCGGACGTGGTCGGCACTCCCTCCGGGCCCGGTGTTGGCGCGTGCGCTGGGCGGTGGCGGCCAGATCCGGTCGCTGGAGTTTGTCTCGTTGCAAACAGGTTGGATGCTGCTCGCGGTGCCGAACACGCAGGCGCAACTCCTCCATACGACGGACGGTGGCCGCACGTGGCAGCCGCGGGGCTTCCTCCCAGCCGGCCGATGACCCTCCGACCGAATCCGGGCGACAGGGTGGCGCCATTCCGGAGGGGGGCCTTCGGCCGGAAGGACCGGCGAGCGGGTGGAGGCGTCAGCGCGGCGCCCCGGGCTGCGTCGACCGCGCAAGGGCTGGCGATGGACGGGTGCCCGCCATGGGCCAGCGGGGCCCCGGTGAGCCCCGATCCTCCCTGGCGGACGTAGGCGCCACGCTCGGGATGCGCCCGCCGTTACCTGTGGCACAAGCTATTCACCGAGAACGACGCGGCGCTGCTCCGGGCGACCACCCCCACCACGCCCGTTCGGGTCGTGCCCCACTGCCGCGTCCCCGCGCAGGCGCCAACCGCCAATCCGCGAATACTTCCCGTACAGCGCCGGCCCCCGCCCGTGGCCCGCCGATCCGCTTCGCGGCGTCCCGCCGGGCCCACCCAGCCTCCGTGGCCCGGTCCCGACCCCACCTGCCCTGCGTCCGCCGCCGCCTGGAGGAGGTGCCCTGCCCGTGTCCGACCTGCGCCTTGTGATCATCAGCGGCCTCTCCGGCGCGGGCAAAACCGAGGCCAGCCGCGCCCTGGAGGACGCCGGCTACTACGTCGTGGACAACCTCCCCCCGTCCCTCATCCCGACGTTCGCGGAACTCTGCCGCCAGAGCGCGGGGATTGATCGCGCGGCGCTGGTCGTGGACATCCGTGGCCGCGAATTCTTCGCGGATGCCAATGCGGCACTCTCGCAGCTCGGAGCGGAGGGTGTCCCGTTTGAGATCCTCTTTCTGGAGGCGGACGAGGAGACCCTGATCCAGCGGTACAAGGAATCCCGCCGCCACCATCCCATGGCGCCCCAGGGCCGCGTGGCCGATGGCATCGCCGAGGAGCGCCGACGACTGGAGCCGCTGCGCGGCCGCGCCAACCGCATCCTCGACACCGGCGGCCTGCGCCAGGCGGGGCTGCGCGCGCGGCTGCGCGAACTCTTTGCGGACAGCACGCCCGTCGGGCTGCGCGTCACCGTGGTGTCGTTCGGCTTCAAGCACGGACTGCCGCCCGACGCCGACCTGGTGCTGGACGTGCGTTTCCTGCCCAATCCCCACTACGTCGCGGAACTGCGCGACCACTCGGGCCGGGAGGCCGCGGTCTCCGACTACGTCCTCCGCTGGCCGGTCACTCGGCGCTTTCTGGATGTCACGTTCGCCCTCCTGGATTTCCTCGTACCCAACTACCAGTCTGAGGGCCGCGCGGAACTGATCGTCGCCATCGGCTGTACGGGTGGGCGCCACCGCTCGGTGGTCATCGCGGCTGCCCTGGCGGAACACATGCGCGGTCCGGGACGGAGTGTCGATGTCGTGCACCGGGACTGCGACTCGGGGTCGGGCGATGCCCCGTCGCCCGACCCCGAGCCCCAGCCCCCCCTGGGTGCCACCACAGGTGGGCCAGAATCGGCCCTCCCCGAGGGCGCGCCCGACGGGTCCGGCCCTTGAGGTCCCTGCACCGTCCGATGCCCAGCCCCGCCAGGGCGGCCGCCGGCCCTACGGCCGGTCGCCCGCCGCCGGAGCCCCGGCAGGGGCGTCCGCCCGGCCCATCGGGCCGCGCGACCGCCCCCCCATAAGGAGGTGACCGCCGCCCTTGCGCCTCCTCCGCTGGCTCTACCCCGGCCTCCGCGTCAAGCGCTGGCTGTTCCTGTTCGCCCTGGCCACCGCCTTCCTCGCCTTCGGCGTGGCCTTCTCCTTCTCGCCCGGCACCGTCCCCGCCGTGGCCGCCGCCATCGCCCATGCCCTCCGGGGTAAGCAGGGCGCCGATCTGCCGCGCGCCGTGCTCGCCGCCGGCTCGCTGGCCCTGGGCCTCGCCGTCGCCGTCATCAGCCTGCGGGGCGCCGTGCTCTCGGTCGTCGAAGTCCTCGCCCCCGCCGCGGCCGACGGGCTCGGCGAGGCCCTCTTCTGGCGGCGCCAGATCGGCCGCGGTCCCCGCGTGGCCGCCATCGGCGGCGGCACCGGTCTGCCCGTCCTGCTGCGTGGCCTCAAGGAGTACACCGGCAACACCACGGCCATCGTCACCGTCGGCGACGACGGCGGCAGTTCCGGACGCCTGCGCGGTGAACTCGGCATCCTCCCCCCAGGCGACATCCGCAACTGCCTGCTGGCCCTGGCCGATACCGAGCCCCTCATGGAAGAGGTCTTTGCCCACCGCTTCGACCGGGGGAGCCTTGCCGGCCACACCGTGGGCAACCTCCTGCTCGGCGGCCTGTCCGAAGTCACCGGTGACTTCGTCAAGGCCATCGAGGCCGCCAGCCGCGTGCTCGCCGTGCGCGGGCGCGTCCTGCCGTCCACGGTGGAGAGCGTGACCCTCATCGCCGACATGGACGACGGGACGGAGGTGCGCGGCGAGACCGCCATCGCCGCCGCCGGTAAGCGCATCCAACGGTTGCGTCTGCAGCCGGCGGCACCCGCGGCCCTGCCGCAGGCCGTGGCGGCGCTCGCCGACGCGGATGTCGTCATCATCGGCCCCGGGAGCCTCTACACCAGCATCCTCCCGAACCTGCTCCTGCCGGAGATCCTGGCGGCCCTGCGCCACAGCCGGGCCCTGCGCGTCTTTGTGGTCAACGTGATGACCCAGCCGGGCGAGACCGACAGTTACACCGCGGCCGATCACTTGGCCGCGCTGCAGGCCCACATCGGCCGGCCGGGTGTGGACGTGGTGCTGATGCACAGTGGCGCGGTGGCGCCGGACCGCCTCGCCCCGTACCGCGAGAAGGGTTCGCTGCCGGTGGTGGCCGACGCCGAGCGGTGTGCGGCACTCGGCGTCCACGTGCTGGCGCGAGACGTGGTGACGCCGGCGGGCCTGGTGCGCCACGACTCCGACCGGTTGGCGGCGGCAATCCTGGCGGAGGCGCTGCAGCGCCTGGGCCCGCCGAACGCGCGCCACATTGTCGATTATTACTACCTGCAGGAGCGCCTGCGGCACGGGCGGAAGGACAGGGAGGCGTAGGTGGCCGCCCCGTCCTAGTCACGGCTGGGCCAGCGGGCTGGAGCAAAAGTCCCCTTTTGCGAGGTCACGGTTCGGGCGTCCCGGCTGCCCCAAGGCCTCCGGGCTCCAGGGCGGTGCCGCCTCCGTCTTTTGCAGCACCCCGCTAGGCCGCAGCATCCCTGCCCCTGGTTCTCCCTGGCCCGTCGCCTGGCGGCGAGGCGCCAAGGGGCGGTCGCGTCGCTCCGGGACCCGTGGGGGAGGGCGGTGTGGTGCGCGCCCGCTTGCCTGCGTCCACGTTCGCGTTGACCGTCAAGGAGGAACTCTGCACCCTCCCGACCTCCCGCGCGGAACTCCACGGGCTGATCCGTGCGGCGGGGTCGCTGGTCATCGGCTCCGGCCGCAGGTTCCCCGCGCAGCGGGCGCGTGCGGAGCGACTCCCCGCCGCCGCGGCCCGCAGCGGGCCGCCGGCACTGGAGGCCAACCCCAGCGCTTCCCCCGAGCCCCCGGTCCCTCCCGCCGGCCCGGCCGCCGGCCCGGCGGCCGGGGGCGTCCAGGCGGTGGCGGCCGGCGGGTCCTCGCCTGGCCGCGGCGCGGGCCAGGGCCCGGGCGGCACAGGACCCCTCCCGCCACTCCCACCAGGTCGCGCCCCCGGCAGCCGCCAGCCGGGCGCCCCGGATCCCGCGTCCCCCCTCGCTGGGCCTCGGCTCCCGGCACCCAGCCCCCTCGCTTGCGAGATTCGCTGCGCCCGCGCCGTCGTCGCGCGCCGAGCCTACCGCCTCTTCCGAGAGGTCACCGGCACGCGCCCGGTGTTGCTGGTGCGTCGGTCGTCGGGAACGGCGGATGGCCGCTTCGTGTGCCGGCTCGCCGGCGCCGCCCCCGCGTTGCATGACCTCGGCCTGTTGCCGGGCGCGGGCCGTCGAGCCCAGGCGATCCCCGCGGCCCTGCGCCGACCCTCCCAGGCCCCGGCCCTGCTGCGGGGCTTCTTCCTCGGCGCGGGATCGGTCGATGACCCGGCCCGCGACCACCATCTCGAGTTCGAGGTGGATGCCGCCCAGCGGGAGGTGGCTACCGGCCTGCTGGCGGCGCTCGCCGCCCTCGGCGTGCGGGGCCGCTCCGCCGCGCGACGGGGTCGCATCGTCGTTTACCTCAAGGACGCCGCGGCGATCGCGGTCCTGTTGGGCGCCATGGGCGCCGGGTCGGCGCTGTTGGTGTACGAGGAGCAGCGCATCCGCAAGCAGGTGCGCGGCGACGTCAACCGGCTCGTCAACGCCGAAACGGCCAATCTGAGCAAGGCCGCGGCGGCCGGCGTGGTGCAGGCCCGTTCCGCCCGGGCGCTGCGCGACGCCGGCCTGCTGGAGACCCTGCCGTCCGGCCTGCGGGAGGTGGCCCTCCTGCGGTTGCACCACCCAGAAGCCAGCCTGCGCGAGATCGGTGCACTCCTGCACCCCCCGCTCGGCAAGTCGGGCGTGCAGCACCGGCTGGAGGTGATCCGCCGTCTGGCGCACGGCCGTGGGTAGCCGCACTCCCAAGCTGGTGCCACGGCTCGCCGGCTCGCCTGGGCCGTGCAGGTGCCTCAGGCCCCAGGGGCGTCTCGTGCCCCTGTGGGACTCCGGCTCGCGGCCGCTGGTCCCACCTGCCCGCCGACCGGTTCAGAATTCGTGGCTCCCGCCATGCCCCTTGCACCCGCGCCGCCGCCACCGCCGCGTTGCATTGTTGGCGCCGCTGAGAGAGACTGGGCGGGATACTGTGCCACTGGTGGCCGGTCCATCGGGCCGATCGGGTTGAAAGGAAGGCGAACCGTTGCCAAGTAGAGTGGCGACCGCCGCGGTGTCCCAGGTCCGGCAGGCACCCGCGGAGGAGCGCGACGCGCCGACGGCGCGGCCTTCCCCCGCATCCGACCTCTTCGCCTCGGTGCGGACGCCGCTGGCGGCCGTCGACGAGTATATCCACCGTCAGCTCGGTCACCAGAGCGAGCTCGTCGGGGAGATGGGGACACACCTGCTCGGCGGGGGCAAGCGTCTGCGGCCCGCGCTCGTGCTGCTCTCTGGCCTCGCGGTCGGGGCGGACGCCCAGCGCCTGGTCCCGGTGGCTGCCGCCTGTGAGATCATCCACATGGCCACACTCGTGCACGATGATCTGATCGACGAGTCAGACCGGCGGCGGGGGGTGCCCACGGTGCACGCCAAGTGGGGCGTGCCGAAGTCGGTGCTCATTGGCGACCACCTGTTTGCCAAGGGCTTCTCGACCCTGGCCTCCCTCGGTGACCCTGCGGTCGTCCGTCTGATGTCCGAGGTCGTCTCGCGGACCTGCGCGGGCGAGATCGAGGAGATCCAGGCGCAATGGGACTTGGACGCCACCGTTGAGGCCTACTTCCGGCGCGTGCACGCCAAGACGGGCTTCTTCATCGCCGAGTGCTGCCGCATGGGCGCGGTGGTGGGCCGAGCGGCGGCGGCGGCGGAGGAGGCCCTGGCCACCTATGGCCGTGAAGTCGGCGACGGTTTTCAGGTGGTCGACGATGTGCTGGATTTGACCGCGAGCGCCGCCGTGCTCGGCAAGCCGACGGGATCGGACCTCCGCGCTGGCGTGCTCACCCTGCCGGTCATTCGGGCGATCCGTGGGGCCCACGGACCGACCGTGCGGCGGCTCCTCGCCGAGCGCCCCCTCGGCGACCACGTGGTGGCCGCACTCAGCGACCTGCTGCGGCGCGAGGGGATGCTGGACGAGGCCGCGGCAACCGTGGTGGCCATGGCGCGCCGGGCCCAGGCGGCGCTGGGGGGCGTGCCGGACACGCCGCAGCGCCAGGCCCTGTTCGGGTTGGCCGAGGAGCTGGCGCACCGAGTCTCCTAGGTGGCCGACGCCAGAGTCGCCTCTTGCGAGGTCACGGTTCGGGCGCCCCGGCTGCCCCAAGGGCTTCAGGCTTCGGTTCGGTGCCCACGCCGACTTTTGCGTCGCTCTCCTAGGTTGCGGCTTCAGCAGGCAGAGGGGGGCGCCGCGCCGCCGCGAAGTCAGGCTGGGGCGCATGGTGCGGCCTGCGCCGCGGGCTGGCCTTCAGTGAAGGGGGGAACACGGTGCCGGCAAGGGCGCACGGGCTGCACCGGCGGCGGGGGAGCGACGCCGTGCGGGTGCTGCCGGATGTCGCCGTCAAGCGGCTGCCGGTCTATCTGCGCGCCCTGGGGGAGATGCAGGCGGGCGGGCAGGGGATCGTCTCCTCGGCCGAACTCGCCGCGCGCACCGGGCTCACCTCCGAGCAGATTCGCAAGGACCTGGCCATGTTGGGCGGCTTCGGCACCCGCGGCGTCGGCTACCGCATCGACACGCTGGGGGCCTCCATCCGGGCCGTGCTCGGCCTCGACCGCGAGGTGCCGGTGGCGTTGGTCGGGGCTGGCCACCTCGGGACGGCGCTGAGTCGGTATAACCAGAGCCGCCGCCAACAACCGCGCATCGTCGCCGCCTTCGACGCCGAGCCGACCAAGGTCGGGCAGCAGATCGGCGCCGCCACGGTGCGGGCGATGGAGGAACTCGCCGGTGTCATCGCCGCCCTCGGTATCCGCATGGCCATCATCGCGGTGCCCGCGCCGGCGGCCCAGATGGTGGCCGACCAACTCGCGGTCGCCGGTTGCGATGTGCTCTTGAATTTCGCCCCGGTGCGGCTGGCACTCCCGGATGGGGTGCGGGTGCACAACGTGGATCTGGCCATGGAGCTCGAGGCCCTAGCCTATTACGTCCGTCCGGATCTGCCGGTGAACCCCGGCCGTTAGGGTGTGGTTCACCGGCAGCGCTGCCCGTTCGACTCGCCAAGAGCCCCGGCGGCCACATTGCCCGCCCCTCGATGGCAGGCAAACGGAGGGGTCTGGGTGCGGTATCTCCTCTCCATCGCCCGCGCCGACCTGCTCCACGGTGCGCGCGCCGCGGTCGACATCCTCCTGGTGGCCTACGTCATCTACAAGCTGCTGACCTTCATCCGCGGCACACGCGCCGTCGCCCTGGTCAACGGCGTCCTCCTGCTGGTCGCGGCGGCGTTCGCGGCGACGCGGCTGAACCTCACCGCAACGTCCTGGCTGCTGCAGCACGCCGAGCTGGCGCTGGTGGTCGCGTTGCCCATCGTCTTCCAGCCAGAACTGCGCCGGGCCTTGGAGCAGGTCGGCCGTGGTCGCTTCTTCACGCGGGCACTGCCCGACTCCGGTCCGGAGGGCGCCCCGGCGGTCGTGGCCGAACTGCGCCTGGCCGCGGGCGTGCTCTCGCGTAACCGCATCGGCGCCCTGATCGTGCTGGAACGGGAGACGGGCTTGGGCGACATCGCCGAAACCGGGATCAAGATCGACGGCCTGCTGTCCTCGCAGTTCCTCATCAACATCTTCATCCCCAACACCCCGCTGCACGATGGCGCCGTCATCGTCCGCGGCAGCCGGGTGCTGGCGGCCGCCTGCTTCCTGCCGCTGGCTGAGGCGCAGCCGCTGGCCGCCGACGTCGGTGGCCGCCACCGCGCGGCCATCGGCATCACCGAGCACTGCGACGCGCTGGCCCTGGTCGTCTCCGAGGAGACCGGCGCGGTGTCGCTGGCCAACGCCGGCAAGCTGATCCGCGGCATCGATCTGGACACGCTGGCCGAGATGCTGGAGAACCTGCTGCAGCCGCAAGCGCCCGCAGTGCCGACGGGAAAGGGGCGGCGGGCGCGTGGATAAGCTCTTGCAGAACGAGACCTTCGCCCGGCTGCTCGCCCTCGCCCTGGCCATCCTCATCTACCTCCAGGTCGTCGGCGGGGGCGTGCAGCGAACGGTCACGGGCATCCCCGTGGAGGTCGCCGGCCTGCCCACGGGCCTCTTTGTGGACTCGATCTCCCCCAAGATGGTGGCGCTCACGGTCAGCGGCTCGGCGAGCACGATCAACGACTTGGCCGCGGGCGGGCTGCAGGCCAGTGTGGACCTGACCGCGGCCAGGGTCGGCAGCGCGCAGTACTACGTACTGACGCATGTGCCCATTGGGCTGCAGGGAATTAAGGCCACGCCCGCCGACGTGACCATCGTCGTCGAGAAATTGGGCCAGGTGAACACCACTGTGGTCCCTAACGTCACTGGTGTGGTACCCGCCGGCTACGGGCTTGGCGTGGCGTCGGTCTCGCCCAAACTGGTGACGCTGACGGGGCCGGGGTCGGCGCTGGCGCAGGTGGATCAGACCGTCGTCTCGGTGGACGTGCAGAGCAAGACGGCCCCCGTGACGGTCCAGGTCGCGCCGGTGGCGATCGACAAGAATGGGCAGCGCGTCCCCAACGTCACGGTGATCCCGTCAGAGGTCACGGTCACTGTGCCGATCGCCGCGCTGCCGGCCGCACAGGCGGTCGTCGACCCGCAGGTCTCTGGCCGGCCGGCGGCCGGCTACGCCGTGACCGGCGTTACCGCCACCCCCACCTCGGTAGCGGTCACTGGTGCCGCGGGGCCGTTGACGCGCGTGCAGACCCAGACCGTGACGGTCACGGGCGCCACGGCGAGCATCCGTCAGGTCGAGCCCGTCATCCCGCCACCGGGCGCGACCGCCCAGCCCGCGACGGTCGAGGTCACCGTCACGATCGTTCGTTCCGGGTGAGGTGCCTGACCCCCCGCGATCAGGGGTAGCGGCAGACCGTTGCAGAGCCCGCGCTGTCGCCGCCGGCGGCCTGCCGTGCAAGGTGGCCGCGGCAAAGGTCCCCTGTTGCCGCGGCCACGGTTCTGGCACCCCGTGTGCCCCAAGGGCTTCAGGCTCCGGGGCGGTGCCCACCCCGGCTTTTGCCTCGCTCTCCTCGGGTCCAAACTGACCCCGCGGGCGCCGCCCCCGAGCCACGCCCACCGGCGCGTTGGTCGCGGCGTGCCGGTGCGCGGACCACGGTCGCTGACCGCGGGCGGGGGTACCTTACCCGGTCCCGTCCGACTCCGGCGCGCGTTGTCGCAGCGCTCCGCCGCGGAGTCCGCCCCGGGGCGCCAACCATGGGCGTCGGCCAACCAGCACCTGGGCCAAGTCGCAGGCGCGAGCGGGAACGCCGCCGATCTCAGAGCGCGCTGGGCCCCGGCGGTGGACGGCGTCCCACCACGAACCGTGTGCGGCCTGCCACAGGCGGTCGGACGAGGCGGCGGGACCGCGGACCAGCGGGCGCTGCGCCCGCGCCGGGCCGCACCCGCCAAGGGGCGTGACGGCGCGATCTGCACACCCTCTGGCGGGCCAAGGCCGCGCCGTGCGGCGGGGACCGCACCCAGTCCTGGACGTGACGCGCCTCCAGGTTCCACCTGCGTCGACCAGCGGTTCACCGCTAGCAGCCAGATCAACGGCGGCCGCGCGCAGCCCCCGACATCCCCCCGCTCCGCTATCATAGGGTGGACTCGCGTACCGACCACCACAGGAGGTCGACCCCTTGCCCAGCCTCTTTGGCACCGACGGCGTCCGCGGCATCGCCAATGCGGACATCACGGTGGAACTGGCGGTGGCGCTCGGCCGCGCCGGTGCGACGATTCTGGCCAGGCAGACCGGCCGCCGGCCCCGCATGCTGATCGGCCGCGAC
>Ga0307374_10012762_pt1 | contig 11729 bp, 12 predicted proteins | sample OX3MG_FD_202532 | JGI IMG/M metagenome (GOLD analysis project Ga0307374, IMG submission 202532) | Soil microbial communities from Risofladan, Vaasa, Finland - OX-3 | ecosystem: Environmental > Terrestrial > Soil > Coastal area > Acid sulfate soil | place: Finland: Risofladan, Vaasa | collected...
AAGGGCGTCGGCCCCCGCGGCCAGGGAATTGGCCGGCCGCTTCTCAACCGAAGAACTTGCGTGTGGCGAGTTCGACGTGAATTCGCCATCGGCACTCGCCGTCGCGAGCGACGTAGGAGCCGGACTCGTTGGCTGCGATTCCACTGAAGGATGTGTGTCGGTCGACGCCGACGACACCCGATCCATCGCGACACGCGACGGCGCGTTTTGGCCAGTGAGCGGCCCTGCCTTGGTGTGAACAGATGCGTTGTCCGCGGGCACCGCCGCGGTGCCAACGCCCACCGCTCCCGCATCGCTGGTCGCGTTGTCGGTACGTTTCGTTCGCTTCCCCGCCGACGTATTGCCTGACGCCGGCGTCATCGCTTTCGACTTCGAGCTATCCACACGTGAGGCGCGGTCCTTCGTCACGGGCGTTGGCGCGAGAGGCGTCGACGGGTCGCCGGCGCCTTTGGCGTCGTTCGATACGGGGGTCGCGGCCGCACTGTCCGTCGAAGGTCTTGCCGACGTTGGCGTTTGGCTCGCAGACGTAGCGTCTTCAGTCGTCACGGAGCCCGTCTGCTGGGAAAGAACGCGACTGAACGAGCCTTGGCCCTGATCATTGGTGGCGTTGGCCTCGAGCGCCGGAGTCGAGGAACCGGCACCGTTGGTGTTCGCGAGCGTCAAGGCGGCGACCGAGGTCACGGCAGCCTCGCCGCGGCTGAGTTCTCAAGTCCCGCGAGGGTCAAAACTGCGGGAACGTACGCCTGGGTTTCGAGGTAGGGCGGTACGCCGCCGTAACGCGCGACGGCGCTGGGACCGGCGTTATACGCCGCCAGAGCGTCAGCGTACGAGCCAAACCGCGTCGAGTAAGCGCTGAGCAAACTCGCCGCGCCATTGATCGCTGACGTCGGATCGAAGGGATTAACCCCCATGCCCGACGCGGTGGTCGGCATGAACTGCGCAATGCCTTGCGCACCGGCTGAGCTCACGGCGTTGGGATTGAAGCCGCTCTCTTGTTGAATCACCGCGGCCAGCAACGAAGCCGGAATGTTGTTCGCTGCCGCGGCACTTTGAATGGTCGCTACGTAAGGCCCGGGCACATTGACCTGACCCATGACTTGACTCGACTGTTGCGCTGACGGCAACACTCGTCGAATGGCAACGATCGGGCCCGCTTGGGCTAACGACTGTTGTTGCACGACGGTGCCGGTGTAGGGAGCGTCGATCATTTGCCCGTTGCCGACGTAGATGCCCACGTGGCCCGGTGAGCTCGCCGTACCATCGGAACCGGCGAAGAACAAAAGGTCCCCGGGCTGGGCCTGGGCCAAGCTAGCTACCGGCGCTCCCACCGTTGCCTGTTCTTGGGAGGTGCGTGGAAGGTTCACACCCGCTTGGTGATACACGTATTGGACCAGTCCGGAACAGTCAAAGCCCGCGGTCGTCGTGCCCCCCCAAACGTAGGGCGTTCCTTCGAGTTGTGTCGCCAGACTCACGACTTGACTGGCGGCCGCGGGATTCGTTGGTCCCACTCCCGCCCCGGCAATGAGAGGGCTAGCGACCGCGGTCGAATTCGACCCGGTGGCGCCGCCCGCCGGCGGCGACAGAAGGAGCGTCAAGAGATTCACTTCGGCCATGACACTCGCCAACGAACCCGCGGAGTTGGCGTCGGCACCCGCGTTGGGATTCCAACTCGTTGAGTTCATGCCGGCGGTGACGGTCGAAGGAGGGGAGGAAAGGTCGCTGGTGGCCTGGCCGAGGGCGGTGGCGAAGATCTGACTTGACGGCGTCGACGCGCTGAGGTTCACGGGAGAAGTGGGTGGACTCTGCAACGCCCCCAGCGTCTGCGTGATTTCGGGAAGACTGATCGCGCTGGTTGTCATTCTCCGGCCCCCGCCACTCGAAAGCGCGCGATGGTGAGGTCATCAGATTCGGCCACTTCACTTCGCAACGCCGCTTCGCGCCAAGCGGCGTGGCTGCGAGCGTCAAGGCGTTCGAGCATCGTGGCGCGCTTCGTCGCCGCGCCCCATTCAGCCTTCGCGTCCACGGTCATCATCTGCGCCTGCACCATCTTCTCGCCACACAAGCGCAACGATTCTGCGAGCCGCTCGCGCTGGTCGTCGAGCCACAGTAAATCCGAGGGTGCGACGACGCCCGAGGCACCCGCCATGGAACGCAGTGAACGATGAGCGGCTTCGTTGGCCGCTTGCGCTTCTCGCAAATTTCGCAACGACGTCACTAACTTCTCGCGTGCGAGTTTCGCTTCCAGCACGCGGATCCGCTCGACGGCGGCCAGGCGAAACTCGTAAACTTTCATGGGGCACTTCCCACGGGAATCAGCAAGCTCACAAGGAGATCACGGGTCTGTTGAAGGCTCGAACGTTCATTCATTGGCTGGCGACAAAACTCGTCGATGGCGGGCTTCAACTTCAAGGCGCGGTCCACGACAAGGTTCGTTCCCGGAACGTAGGCGTCAATTTCAATGAGATCTTTGCTGTCGCGCCACGCCGCCAAAAGCTCGCGCACTTCCCCGCTCGCGGCCATCTGCTCCGTCGAAGTGATTGCCGGCGCGACACGAGAGATCGATCCAAGAACGTCTACGGAAGGAAAGTGGCTTGACTCGGCCAACGATCGAGAAAGTTGCACGTGACCATCGAGAATCGAACGAGCAGTGTCGGCGATCGGATCGTTCATGTCATCTCCCTCGACGAGCACCGTGTAGAGGCCGGTGATCGAGCCGCACTCGCTCAGTCCCGCCCGCTCGAGTAGTCGGGGTAAAAGCCCGAAGACACTGGGCGGATATCCCTTCGTCGCTGGTGGCTCGCCCGCAGCAAGACCCACCTCTCTTTGCGCCATGGCGAAGCGGGTGACCGAGTCCATCATGAGCACGACGTCTTTTCCCTGATCCCTGAACCATTCGGCAATGCGCGTCGCCGTAAAGGCCGCGCGAATGCGCATCACCGCGGGTGCGTCAGACGTTGCCACGACGACGATTGATCGCGCAAGGCCCTCCGGCCCGAGGTCGCGCTCAATGAATTCCGCCACCTCCCGGCCGCGCTCGCCGATGAGCGCCACCACCGTCACGTCCGCCGCCGTACCGCGCGCAATCATTGAGAGCAACGACGACTTGCCGACCCCCGATCCCGCGAAGATTCCCAGTCGCTGACCCTTGCCGCAGGGGATAAGTCCATCGAGCACTCGCACACCCAAGGGAAGCTGCTCACGTACGAGACCGCGACGAAGGGGATGTGGCGGAGTCCCACTCACCGACACGTCGACACCCACGATGTTTCGAGCACCATCGATGGGGCGCCCTAATCCGTCGAGCACGCGACCGAGAAGTCCATTTCCCACGCGCACTGGCAAGGGCCCATTCAGCGACGCCACTCTCGTGCCCACCTTGATCCCCAACGGGTCGCCGAGCGCCAGACACACGATACGGTCGTCACGCACCGCGACGACCTCGGCGAGGACGCGCCGAGGGAATGGCAAAAGTACGAGACCGTCGCCTATCGCCGCCGGGATGCCCGCTACCTCGATGGACAGTCCAACCATTTGGACCACTTGGCCGAATCGTTGGGGACGAGCCGCCGAACGTGCCGAGGAACTTAGTGCGTCAAGCAACTCGGTCATCAACCACCCCGTAATCGTCAATCCCTAAGAGCACCTCGCGTACGCGTTCGAGCGCGTGGCTCAGTTGACCATCGAGCGTGGTGCGCCCGATCTCGACCATGGCGCCGCCGCGCTCAACGGAAGAATCGGCCACCACGTTCACGTCGCGCCCCAAGCCAATGTCGCCGACCTCGCCGAGCGTCGCCACGTCAACGGGGTGCATCAAGACGGTCACAGGATCGCTTCCCTCATCGAGGCGAAGTACGCGCGTGATTGCCTCGCAGCCGGGATTCACCGTCAGCGCCAACTCGCGCGCGAAGAGCGTCTCGAGCAACTCAAAGACGAACTTCGGAGCCGCGTCTTGCACCTCCGCTCGGTGTTGCGTCACCGACTCCTGCGCCGCACTCACCGCTCGCGAGAGTGCCCCCAGCGCAAATGCGATTCGTTGCGATTCGGCCGCGCTCTTGTGCGCGACTTCAGCCAGCGCGCGCTCGAGGCCCTCGGCGTAGCCGTCGTCGTAACCCTGGCGGGCCGCCGCGGCGCGTAGGGACTCTACGGAGTTGAACTTGGGACTCTTGTCTTCGTACGTGGCGGGAATCACCGACGCCCCGACGAGACGACGAAGCCGACGCTCCCCCGGAGCCGGCAACTCAAAGTCTTCAAAAACGCTCATATAACCACCTCATCCTCTCGGGCAATCACGATGACACCTTCCTCGTCGAGTTGACGCGCCACGCGCACGATCGTTCCTTGGGCAACGTTGATCTGCGAGCCACGCACGGCCCCCATGACTTCCATCTCTTCGTCGATCATGGTGGTCACGCGTTCGGAAACGTTCGAACGAATTCGAGTGAGCGTTTCGGCGGACAGGCGAGGATCCTTCATCGCCATCGCGAGAATCGGCGCCTCCAGCTTTCGAAAGATCTGCTGGAGCGACTTGTCATCAAGATTCATCACGTCATCGAAGGTGAACAGCTTGGCGCGAATCTGAGCCACGAGAGACTCATCTTCTCGCTCGAGGTCACCAAGGACTTGCTGCTCGATGGAACGATCGGAATGGTTGAGAATCTCAGCCATGGCGGTGGTCCCGCCGGCCATCGTGGTCGCGCTCGCGCCGTCGGTGTTGCTCAAGCGTTCAACGAGCAGCGCGGTCGCCTGGCGAATCGCGACAGGGTCCACGCGATTGAGCTGCGCGATTCGCTTGGCCACTTTGACGCGGAACTCCGGCTCCAGCGCACTCAACAGGCTGGCGGCGTCCTCGGGCGGTAAGTAAGCAAGTAGCACCGCGACGACCTGGGGCTGCTGGCCACCCAGCACGGCGAGGGCCAGCTGTGGATCGACTTGAGAGAGCCCGACCAAAGGACTCGTTGCTCTTTGACCCTCGATTTGGTCCATGATCTCTTGGGCGCGAGCCTGACCCAAACGCTCTTGAAGGAACGTGCGTGCGAGCTCGAGCCCGCCCTCGCCGCCCAAGTCCGGGCGGCCGAGACGATCCATGAACTCAGCCAGTATCTGCAGCAAGGTAGCGGCGTCAAGCACGGGTAGATCAATAATCTCTTTGCTGATTTCGATCGCGACGTCGTCGGAGAGTTCCTTGAGTACGGGCGCGGCCTTCTTGGCGCCCAGGTGGGCCAAAAGGGCCGCCACCTTTTGGCGATTGCTCAAGTTCACGGGTATCTTCACCTCGAAGCCGCTCGAGTCCGGATTCGCCACGAGATCGGTGGCGAGTCCGTCAAGTTCGTTCACCGTCTCTACGTCGCTCACATCGCCTCCTGGCTCTTTTCGTCGGCCCAACCGCGCAGCAGTCTCGCCACGTCCGCGGGACGCTGCTCGACGTAGTTATTGACCTGAGAGATCACCGCTTCGGATGAAAGCCCGGCGAGGGCCAAGGGCGAATGCGGGAGTTCGATGACTTTTGAAGCGCTTTCGAAGGACCGCGAGCCGGGCGCGCCGTATTCGGCCACTCCCACCTCGTCGTACTTTTCCTTCTTGGCGGATCGCAACGCGAACCACAAGAGCCCCACGATGAACAACGCCAGCAATAACGCGGTGGCGATGTGGATGTAAGACTGCATCGATCCACCCGACGCTGCCGGGAGTACCGCGGGCTTGGCGAACTTGAGCGCCGTCACGACTATTTGGTCCCCGTTCGCGGTGTTGAGTCCAGCGGCCGCCGCGACGAGGGCCTGCACTTTGGCGACGCTTACTTTGGGCGAGGCCGCGGAATTGATCAACACCGCGACGGAGGTCTTTTCAACTTGGCCCGGTGCTTGATCGATGGTCTGCGTGACCTGGCCGACCGCGTTGGTTACCTGGGTATTGGTAGAGGTATAGGTACCAGCGCCAGAGCTCGTCGTCGCCACGGTCGTGGGCGGCGTTCCAGAACCCAGCACACCCGATGGAGGCGTGCCCGCCCCGCTGTAGCTCGAACTCGTGGAACTCTGCCCCGTGGGGGCGGTGATCGGCGCACCCTTGCTATCAACTTGGAGGCCCTTAATCGTCTCGCTCTGCTTGTTGAAATTGAGAAGAGCGTGCACCTGAACTTGGGCGTTGCCGACACCCACCAGCGGGTAGAGCAAAGTGTCGAGCGAGGCCGCAAGATTACGGTCGTACGAGGCCGTCTGCGCCGCGTCCGAGCTACCGTTTCCGGCCGCGGTCTGTCCGGCCGACGAAAGAACGTCGCCGTGATTGTCGACGACCGTCACGTTGCTCGCGGCCAAGCTCGGCGTGGCGGACGCCGTGAGGTGCACGATCGCTTGCACCTGTCCCGACGACAAAGTGACGCCCGGCGCCAAGGCGACGAGAATAGAGGCCGTCGTCGGAGGCTGATTCCCGATGGCGAATGTGCTCTGCGTCGGTACGACCAGATTCACTTGCGACGACTGGATCCCCTGGATTGAGTCGATGGTCTGTTGGAGCTGTCCCTCGAGCGCCTGTTGGTACTCGACTTGTTGGACGAACTCTGAGGTGGTGATGCCGCTCTTTTCAAGATTGGTGAAGCCAACGGTGCCCGAATTTGGGAGCCCCTGTTGAGCCAAGGCGACGCGCTCTTGGTCGACCATGCTCGACGGCACCGATATGGTCGATCCACCGTTCGACAGTTGGTACGGGATCTGTGAAGTAGTGAGCTGAGCCACGACCGCGCCAGAGTCCGACGCTTGAAGGTTCGTGAAGAGTGGTTGAAAACTCGGCTTGGACTCGACATTCATAAACATGACGGCGCCGATAATCAGTCCCACGCCGGCGATTACTGACACGAAGCGCTGACCCGTGGTGAATCCCGAGAGGGCCGAGCGAGCCCGCCCACTCACCGCGTTGAGCGCTTCGGAGTTGAAAGGGAGAAGTGTCATCTGCCTACATCTGCATATTCATGATGGAGTTGAAAGCCGAGACCGCCTTTGACGTCACTGCACTGGCGAGTTGCGTCGCCAAGTCGGCCTCGGTCGTTGCAATGGTCGCGTCGGCCACACTCGCGGTACCGGCGGCGGCCTGCAGCGACACGGTGGTGGCGTTATTCGTCGTTCCGTTGAGGGCGTCAATGGCTTGGCCCAAAACGTTCTGGAACGAACCCGACCCTTGGGCCACCGGAGCAACCGCACCGCCGGCGTTGATTGCGCTCCCGGGCGTAGGCGCAACGACGTTACCTAAGGCGCTCGCGCTACTGATGGACGGGATGGGTGGGATCGCGGGAATCATCGTCAGGCCCTGATGTTGAGGATGGCCTCGTAGGCAGTCTTCGAATCGGCCATTACTTTCGCGTTCGCCTGATAGGAAGTCTGGGCTTGAACGAGATTGGCCATCTGGGTACCCAGGTCCACCACGGGATAAGCCACGTCGCCCTGCGCGTTCGCTAGAGGATTGTTCGGCTCGTGCACGATTTGGCCCTGGGCGGGACCAAGGTCAATCGATTCCACCTGCACGCCGGTTCCCAGGGCGCTTCCGGCGGGAGAATTCGCGGGAACCTGTTCTCCGGCGACCAAGTACTGGGCCTGGTAGACCGGGGTGCCCGGCGTCGCGGCGTCATTCATATTGGCGACGTTGCTCGATATCGAGTCGATCCACGATTGATCCACCGTCACGCCACTGCCCGCAGTGTCGATGGCGCTCCAGATTGAACTCATCGACCCTCCTACGCGCTCAAGGCGTCCGCGAGAATCGTGAATTGACCGCTCAAGGCGTTGTCAACCGTTTGATTCTCAAGATTGTTCTTGACCATCAAGGTCATTTCGGTCGAGATCGACACGTTGTTGCCGTTGACCCCCGAGGGAAGTCCTTCGGGTGAGACTTGCACGTTCGCCGGGCCGCCCGAGCCCAGGGCCTGGGCGAGCGAGGACTCAAAGGTGACCTGGTTCGCTTGAAAGCCGGCGGTGTCCTGGTTGGCGATGTTGTTGGCAATCACCTGCTGCTGCTGGACAACGGCGTCCAGTGCGAATTGCAGTATTCCGATGGCTTGAGTGGCATCAGCCAAGGCCCGCTCCTCTGCGCGTTGGGAATGAGAGCCTTCCTGGCGCAAAACAGAGCGTTCCTTGCTCAGAGGTAGTTACGGCCCCGCTTCGAGGGGAGTTGAGAGGCGAGCGAAAAGTTTCTTGCGAAATCCTCCGCGAACAACGGGGACGATCGCGGTCCTGCTACAACGGCGTGTTGAGATAGTGCGCCGGCTGGCGTTCTTGATGGGGATTGTTGAGCGCGGGCCCAGGTCGATGCGGTTCCATGGTCTGCATGCGCGTCACGATTTCGAGCGCCAGCTGGTCGTAGCCCAGGGCCAAGAGCGCCACCTCCTCGCGATGCTCTGGAGGCATCGGGTCTACTGGGCGCAAGGGAGGACTACTCGGGGCCAGGCCGAGTTCGCTCGAGGCCCGTAGGTTCGAGAGGTGCAGCGTCGCTTCCGCGAGGTATTCAGTCCAGGTGGGGGTGGGCATTCTCTCGCTCACTCGCGTTGACCACACGTCGCCAGGCTTCGTGGATGGGTCGGACCATATCGGCGCATTCTTTGACTTTCGTCGCGCTCTTTTCGAGGTTCGCCGCGATCAGGTGGCGCTCCAAGAAGTCGTACACGGCGAGCAGGTCTTGAGCGCCGCTGAAACCCTCGGGATCGAGCGAGCTTGCGAGCATCCGCACGATCTTTTGCGCGTGCTGCAGCGTCTCGTTGACCGTTTCATAGTTCAATGACTCGATGGCGTGATCGGCCCGGTCGATGTCGACCGCCAAGCGATCCAACAACATGACGAGCAGCCGCGGTCTGTTCGCGGTCTGCACCGCCTGACTTTGGTAGGCCGATGCGGAGTTGAGGTTTGACATACGTGGTCCTTAACCGCCGAGATTGGTAGTAGTAGTTGAGCTTGACGAGCCCCCAAAGACACCGCTTGATGATCCCGAGGATGACGATGATGACGAGCCCGACCAGTTGGCGAGGAACTTGCTCTCCGAGGAGAGTTGGGCCAACGTTTGCTCCATGTTGTTGAACTCCTGGGTGAGAGTCGCTTGCATGGTGGTGACGAGCGCCTGTTGCTCTTTTATCTGGATGCCAACGTTGGCAAGCGTGCCCTGCAAACCGGTCATCGCGTCGGGGAGCTGCCCGTAAGGGGCGGTCGTCACGGTTTGGGCCAAATTACCAAGACCCTGGGCGATGCCGGGCGCGTAGTTGACCGTCCCAAGGGTGGTGAGCGTGGAAATATTGGGCGCTGTCACCTGCACAACGAGGCCATCGGCCGGATCACCCGCGCTGTTGAGCGAGAGTATTTGCCCTGTGCCCGTTGCCGTCTGGCCGTTAATCGTGCCCACAACGTTAACGCCGGTGTAGCTGGTTCCCGCCGAGGTAAGCCCCAACTGGTCCGCCCCCGAAGCGTTCACGCTAAACGACGCGCCAGAACCGTAATCGGCGGAGTTCAACTTCACCGCGTAGGAGGTCCCGTTCGACGCGAGGGACGCAGAAACACTGATGTTCGACGCCGCGAGCGCGGCGTTCATGCCGCTGATGACGTTGGCGACGGTTTCGCCGGCGCTCGCGGTGTAGGTTGCCGTGTTCGACCCCGAACTCACGGTGTAGGTCTCCGCCGTGGTGAACGTCGCCCCGGGTCCGGCGAATGAGACGGATCCCGAGTCACTGGCCTGAGCGGCGGACTGACTTATCGCGACCGCGTAGGACCCCGGTTTCGTAAGATTGGTCGCGCCGGCGACACTCGTGGTTCCGCTGAAGGTCGCGTTCGCTGGCGTAAAACTGCCACCTTCAGTAAGCAGAGCCTGCACGCCACTTGGATTGGCGTTGTACGCGCTAATGAAGGCACTTTGATTGAAAGTGATGGCTCCCGCCGTGGTGATGGCCAGACCTGCCGTCTCGCCGGCAGTGCCGTCAGAACCAATGCTTGACGAGCCCACCACACCGCCGACGAGCGAGAGGACCTTTTGCGCGAGCGAGGTCAACGAAGTGTCACCGTTGAGCGGACCGGCCGTTTTGGAAGTGGCGTTGTACGCGGTGTCGGTGCCGATTGTCGAGAGTATTTGGTTCGCCGCCGTGACCATCGAAGAGATCTGCGTCGCTACTTGCGAGCCGTCGGGTGACACGGTGAGGGTGACTGGGCTCGCGGTGACCTGGCTCAGGTTCACCGACACCCCCGGCAGAAGTCCCGTGAGGGTGTTGGAGTTCGAGGTGACTTGATAGCCCCCCGCCCCGCCGACCGAGACGATCGCGTCCTGGGCTTGGGTGGTCGTCGCCAGCGCTCCGAGCGACGAGCTCGAAAACGCTTGATCGTTCAGGGTCGTGGCCCCCGTGATGCCCGTCTTGTTCGAAGTCACCTCTAGGGCGTACTGATTCGTACCAACCTCTAACGCCGTCGCTGAAACCCCGACGTTGGCTGAGTTGATCGCGGAGACCACGGCGCTCATTGAGCCGTCGCCCGTCGAAACGTTCTGCGCGCTCATCGACCCCACGCTCAACCCGCCGGACAGGTTCGCACTTAACGTCCCGCCGGTACCCGAGGCCAGGGAGACCGACGTCGTCCCCGAACCCGAAATGTTGCTGACCGTCGTAACGGTGCCGTCGACGTTGATCTTTCCGTCCACCCCATAGACGACCGAGCCCGCGCTCAGCCCGAGGCTCGACAGAGCGCTTCCCCCAGTGACCTGAAGTGATGCTGAAGAACCCTGTTGCGTGGTCGCCAGGGAAAGAGTGCCACTGGCGTTGACCGAGGCGCTGAGCGAACCCGCAGAGGCGGTGGTGATCGCCTGTGCCAATTGTGCTGGTGTGTAGGTCCCCGTCGCGATCGTTATCGACGAGGCCGTGCCGTTGACGTTGACATCCAACGTATTATTCGCACTCGAAATTGACGTCGAGGAGGCCAACACTGAACCGGCCGCGACGTTGGCCCCCGAGGAGGCTTGCGTCACGCTGATCGAGTGCGCCCCAACCGTCAGTCCCGTGCTGTTTCCAAATGACCCGATGCCAAGTGCCGAGCCACCCGAACCAATCAGCAAAGGTCCTGACGTAATGACGTCATTGGTCGCTGCCACCGAGCCAACCGAGATTTGAGTCGAACCCGTCGCCAATTGATTTACGGCCAGCGTGAGCGAGCCGGGCGAAGAGTTTGAACTAATCGTTCCCGACACCGCCGCCGCGTTGGACGAAGTGACCGCGAAGGCTTGAGCAAACGAAGTGGGCGTCGCGAGCGCGTCGGCCGACTGCTGCAAACTTAAGAACTGCGAGTTCAAAGACTGGTAGTCCGAGATTTTCATGTTGAGCGCCGATTGCTGCGCCTGAAGGTTCGTGAGGGGCTGTTGATAGATGGCCATTTCGGCTTGAATCACGGCCGCCGTATTGAGACCGGAGAAGAGTCCTCCGAAACTTACGGGTCCTAATGTCATCTGCGCTTCCCCACTTCATGTTCGTTAATGTGACGAACTCCACCTGTCGTTGCGCACGTCGTGAGCGCTTTCCCATCACTTTCCTAGGGGGAGGAAAGCGCTCACGACATGACGCCTTTCGAAGCCCGTCGCTCCCGCGCCGGGCCTTCGGCTTACGGCAACAGCTTCTGAGCGAGGGCCGGCAATTGGCTCGCCTGGGCGAGGATCGCCACACCCGCCTGCTCAAGAATCTGTTGAGACGTGAACTGCGACGTCATCTGTGCGACGTTGACGTCGACCAGATT
>Ga0307374_10012764_pt1 | contig 11729 bp, 9 predicted proteins | sample OX3MG_FD_202532 | JGI IMG/M metagenome (GOLD analysis project Ga0307374, IMG submission 202532) | Soil microbial communities from Risofladan, Vaasa, Finland - OX-3 | ecosystem: Environmental > Terrestrial > Soil > Coastal area > Acid sulfate soil | place: Finland: Risofladan, Vaasa | collected...
GTTCAGGAACTTCGAGAACTACCGGATCCGAGCCCTCCTCTATGCCGGCAAGCCGAACTGGCGGGTACTCGGCTCGATCGTCGTCCGATGACGCGTCGCACCCCGCTCAAATCCGATGAGCCTGTTTTGTTGAGCCGTCCCGCTGAACTGGACTTCTCGGTGGGCCGCCCGGGTCTCGATCCCGGCACCTTGGGATTAAAAGTCCCCTGCTCTTCCGGATGAGCTAGCGGCCCCGGGGCAGCAAGATTACCCAGTGGTGGCGCCATGACTCCTTGAGGGGGAGCGGCCACTCCGACGGAGCACCGCTGCTCGTGCGAAGCCCCCCAGTTCAAGTAAGTGCCGGACCGCCGTGCGTCACAACGCGGTGCGTGGGTGAGTCCGAAAAGGGTCTGCCGAGAACGAGTTGGGAACCATGCCTGTTCGGCGGGCCTATGATTCCCTGGTCAGGCGGGGGGAAGGAAGTCGAACGGTGAGAGCTCAGCTCCCCGTCGCTGTGCCGACTCTCATGGGGCACGGGGACCCAGAACGCGGGTCGACATGGCTGGCCTCGTTGTCCGGGCCGTAACGACATCGTTGGAGCCCGTCAACGTGCCTGCAACTCCGGACGACAAGCTGGTCCGGCTTCTCAGGGCGATACCGGACACCGTCCTGGTCCTGAGTGCCGAGGGGGACGTGCTCTGGGGCAACACCAGAGCCGAGCAGATGTTCGGCCGCACAGTCGGAGACTCCATCGGCCTCTCCGCTTTGAACTTCGTTCACCCTGACGACCTCGAACTCGTCTCGCGGTCACTGGAGACGATTCAGAACAAGTCGGTTGGCACGGATCTCGAGATTCGAGTCATGACGACATCGGGATGGAGGTTGATGGAGGTCATCGGTGCTCCGGTTGCGTGGTTCGAAAAGGGTTCCATCCTCTTCAGTCTGCGCGATCTGACCGAACGCCGGCGATTCGAGGTCGCAAGTAACCAGACCGCGATGTTCCGCTCTCTTGTTCAGAACGCCGCCGCCATCACCATGCTCATCTCCCCGACGGGGCACGTCATGTCGGTTTCCGGAGCACTCGCTCGCATCCTTGGCCACGATCCCGAACTCGTTGAGCACGAACCTCTGCACGACCTGGTTGCCGACGAAGATCGCGCCATTCTCGCCACGGCCATGTCCGAGGCGATGAGGGGAGCAACCAGTGCGCACCCGACCGTCGTGGAGGTCCGATTACGTCGACACGGAAGCGCCGAGGTCGTGCCGTTCGAACTGACGATTGTCGATCTCGTCGAGGACCCAACTGTGGGTGGCCTGGTCGTCACCGCCCACGACGTTGCCGAGAAGAAGCATGCGGAGAAGGAGCTGCTCACCACGCTGTCGCTCCTCAAGGCGACGCTCAATTCGACCGCCGACGGCCTTCTCGTCGTCGACCGGCATGGCAAGGTGAGCAGTTTCAATCATCGCTTCGCGGAAATGTGGCACGTGTCTGACGACCTCCTGTCGAACGGTGACGATCAGGAGCTCATCTCGTTCGTCCTCGACCAGTTGGCGGACCCCGAGTCCTTCGTCGCCAAGATTGATGAGCTCTACAACCACCCCGTGAAGGAGAGCACGGACACGATCCACTTCAAGGATGGCCGGGTCTTCGAGCGTTTCTCCCGACCGCAGTTCGTGGAGGCCGATGTCGTCGGGCGAGTCTGGAGTTTCCGGGACGTCACCGAGACATACGAGACGCAACGCAGGCTGGCCGAGAGCAACCGGCGGTTCGAGGCGCTCATCAAGGGATCGGGGGACCTGTTCGCCCTGACCGACCCTGCGGGCGTGATCACGTTTGTCGACGGATCCGTCGGCGACGTCTTCGGCCTGGACCCAGGTTCGATGATCGGGACCAACGTGTTCGATCTCCTACAGGAAGGCGATCTCGCCATCGCCCGAGACCGGTGGGATCAGGTCCTGGCGACGCGCTCCGCCATGCCACCGACGGACTACTGGATCGTGACGCGCGCAGGCACCTTGATGTGCATCAGCCTGCTTGTCACCAATTGCTTGGATGATCCCAATCTCAAGGCGCTCGTCGTCAATGCCCGCGACGTGACCCAGTCAAAGCTGCTGGAAGAGGCACGACGGGCTCTCATCGGTGCCAGCGCTGCCCTGGTCCACGCAACTTCGGAGGAACAGCTGTACGAGCAGATCTGCGGAGTCGTGGTGGACGTGGCCGCGTACGAGATGGCCTGGGTCGGCATTGTCGACAACGGGCATCCCCTCGGTGTGAGGATGGCGGCGTCCGCCGGATCTGACGAGTACGTGGACGCGCTGGAGCAAGTGGCGAGGGAGCAGACCCACCAATGCGAGTTGACAGGGATCTTCACCGGCGACCACCTCCACGTCATTCAGTCCGTGTCGCTCCTTGACGCATGCCCCTGCCGCACCCTCACGCTGGAGTTCGGTTACGACTCGGTCATCGGTCTGCCATTCAATTTCTCCGGCCCCGAATTCGGTGTGCTGGCCATTTACTCACGGCGGCCGCACGTCTTCACTCGTGACGCCGTCCGTGTGCTGTCGGAACTGGCAAGGGAGCTGGCCTACGGGATTGATGGCTTGCGGACGCGGGCGCAGCGAGTTGCCTACCAGAATCGTTTCGAGTCGAGCCTGGAGGCGACCGTCGAGGCGATCGCCACCGCGTCCGAGCTCCGGGATCCTTACAACGGCGGCCATCAACACCGGGTCGCCGAACTCGCGACGGCGATCGCGCAGGTCATGGGGCTTGACCCCGAGGTCACCACCGGAATCGGCGTGGCTGCATCAATCCACGACATCGGGAAGCTGGTTGTGCCGGCGGAACTCCTGAGCCGGCCCGGGCGGCTGACCCAGGCCGAGTTCGCGCTCGTCAAGGAACACAGCCAAGCAGGGCACGACATCGTCTCCGGTATCGCCTTCCCGTGGCCCGTCGCCGAAGTGATCCTGGAGCACCACGAACGGCTTGACGGCTCGGGCTACCCGCGTGGACTCCAGGGAGACGCCATCTCCATCGAAACCCGGATTGTGTCGGTGTCCGACGTGGTCGAAGCCATGCAATCGCACCGGCCATACCGCCCCGGTCTCGGCTTGGATGCCGCGCTCGAAGAGATCATGCGTGGTCGCCGCACGCTGTTCGATCCCGATGTGGTCGATGCATGCGTCAACCTGTTCCGGGAAGGCGGGTTCACGTTCGCCTCGGCGTCCTAGGACGCCCCCTGGACTCGTCGGGTGGCGCCGCGATGTGCTTCACTCTCCCCAATGGTCGGGTCAGAAGGCGGGGCTGCGGCCCCCGCGCCACGCCGCGTGCAAGGGGCTGGTCTCAACCTTGCGGCAACCGAATACGGAGACGCGTCCCGGCCAACCGTCCTTCTGGTCCATGGATTTCCTGACACGAGCGCGGTCTGGGGCCCGCTGGTCCGGTCGCTATCACCCGATTTCCACGTGGTGACCTACGACGTCCGGGGTGCGGGCCAATCCGACACTCCCGCTTCGCGCGACGGATACGCACTCGAACTTCTCGCGGCAGACGTGGCGGCGGTGGCGGACACGTTCAGCCCGTCACGACCCGTCCACCTGGTGGCGCATGATTGGGGTTCTATCCAGGCCTGGGAAGCGGTGACCACGGTGCGGTTGACCGGTCGGTTTGCCTCGTACACGTCGATCTCGGGCCCGCCTATCGACCACGCCGCACTCTGGGCCAGGGCGCACCGCACGAGGCGATGGGAGGACATCCGCTTGGCCCTCCGCCAAGCGATCCACTCCTGGTACATCGCGTTCTTCCATCTGCCCGTCCTTCCGAACCTGGTTGCACGGATAGCGGGTAATCGTGGCGTCTGGTCGCGGACCTTGCACCGCGTGGAGAACGTGCCATCGGACGGCGATTGGCCGGCTCCAACCCTCGCCGCTGACTTCTCCCATGGCGTCGAGCTGTACCGGGCCAATATCCGCGAGCGCTTCCGGCGACCCCGGCCCGGTCACACCGACACCCCGGTGCAGATCGTTGTGGCGAAACGGGATCGTTACGTGATGCCTGCGCTGCTCCAAGGCCTCGAAGCGTGGTCTCCGACAGTGTGGAAGCGGGAGGTGGACGCCGGGCACTGGGTCATCAGGACCCATCCAACCGAGATCGCCCGCTGGGTGCGCGAGGTCATCGAATTCACAGAGGACGGCCGTGAAGTGCCTGAGCTGGCCGCGTCCCGCGTCGCAGGTTGACCAGTCAGCGACCGAAGCGGTTGACCATCAGCTCGCCGACCCGGCGGACTTTGCCGGCATCGCTGGTGGGCATGTTGAAAATGCAATAGTCGACGCCTGCTTCTCCGAGCTCCTCGACCTGCGCCACCAACTCCTCCTCCGTGCCGACGTTGTACGCGGAGGCCTCGTCCCCGGCGACTTGCGCGAGGAAGTCCCGGGTCGCCGCCGTCTCCTCAGCCCCGTCGGTGAGCACCAGCGTGCTCAATCGGCTCACCGTGACCTCCGCAGGATCGCGCCCGATGGCGTCGCAGTGACCCCGCAGCACGCTGACCTTGTGCGCGATCATGGCGGTGTCGCCGACGATGTTGCAATAGTCCGCGTACTGGGCGACCAACTTCAGCGTCCTCTTCTCACCGCCGCCGCCAACCAGGATGCGGGGCCCGCCGGCCTGCAGCGGGCGAGGGAGGTTCCGGGCGTCGTGAATGCTGTAGTAGCGCCCCACGAAGGTGGGCGCCTCCTCGGTGAACATGGCGCGGCAGATCTGCAGCGCCTCCTCCAATCGGCTGAGCCGCTCGGGCGCGGGAGGAAATGGGAAGCCCAGGCCCTCGTGCTCGACGTCGTACCACGCCGCGCCAAGGCCGAGAACGGCGCGCCCGCCGCTGATGACATCGAGCGTCGTGACGATCTTGGCCAGATGGGCCGGATTGCGATACGTCACACCGGTGACAAGGGCACCCAGCTTGACGCGGGAGGTGCGGGCGGCGACTCCGCCGAGAAGCGTGTACGACTCGAGCATGGGTTGGGCCGGCCCACCGAGAGGCGGCAGCTGGAAGAAGTGGTCCATGACCCACACGGATTCGTACCCGGCGTCCTCGGCCGCGGTGGCCAGCTCCACGACGCTGTCGAACATGGACTCTGGTGGTCCGGGAAAGCTGAAGTTGGGGATCTGGAGTCCGAATCGCATGGTGCGAAGCTAGCGGTCGCGATCGGGGACCGTCTCGTGGCGCCTCACCATCCCGTGCGCCGCTGCAGCCATGACAGCGCAATCTCTCCCTGAGCGGACTGGAAGGCCCGGAGGGTAGGGAGGCCGGGTGGAGGCGGCTGCAGGGAACGCTCCACAAGGAATCCGGCCATTGCAGCAGCGAGCGTCGTCACCACTTCAGGGTCAGCGCCACAGCACAGTGCGTGACTGGCCAGCAGCTCGTCAGGTTCGGGTCCCCCCTCAAGGACAACCGACGGCGCCCAGCAGACCATGTCGAGCACCGGAACGCCGACGGCAGCGTGTGGCCAGTCGACGAAGACGGCACCTCCCCCGTCGCGGATGAGCACGTTGTCGGACCGGATGTCACAATGCAGCAAGGTGTCTCCCACGCTGGCTTCGACCCAACGGGACTCGAGATCGACCAACCGTTCCAATTGGTGACGGGGCCAGTCACCGAGACCGGCGGGAAGCGACGGTGCCCGGGCGAGCCGCTCCCACCCGTTGAACATGTCGGACAAGCGATCAGCGGCTGAGGGGACGCCGCTCACCGGACACGGGGTCAGATCACGGTGAACCCGCTCAAGGGCATGAATGACCGACTGGAGCTCCGCCGCCCTCCACGGGATGGTCGGGGTGCGTCCGTCCACGGCCTCGAACGCCAGTGCGACCCAGTCCCCGTCGTCGTAGGTGTGAAGCAAGCGGGGCCAGGACGGCGACAGCGGAAGGGCAGCGGACACCCCGGCCTCCCGGCGATGGAACACGGGAGACTCGGGGTTCAGTTCGGTGCCCACTGCCTTGACGAAGAGGTCTGCTCCACCGGAGAAACGAAGACGGGCCCTGGCCCCGGGGGAGAAACCTCCCTCCAGATCATCGACCCTGCTGGGGACGCCCCCGCCGAGGTCGGCCACCCAGGCGTGGATCTCCTCGGGGACACGGGACCAGGGCAGATGCCTTCCCGGCGCGGGCGGACGAGGTCCACTGGACATCGACCCATTCTGACCTGGAACCCGAAGTCCGATCGCATAACCTTGACGTGAACGTTAAGGTTGAATCGTGCGCAGCCACGCCACCGGTCCCGGCGCGCCGCCGTCAGCCGGGGTCGACACCCGCTACAAATGGATCGCCCTGTCCAATACGACATTGGGCACATTGATGGCGACGATCAACCAGTCCATCGTCCTAATTGCCATGCCCAACATCTTCCGGGGTATCGGTCTGAACCCGCTGACGCCCGGGAACACCGGCTATCTGCTCTGGATGTTGCTCGGTTTCATGGTGGCGATGGCGGTGCTCGTCGTCAGCCTCGGCCGCATCGGCGACATGTTCGGGCGCGTGCGCATGTACAACCTTGGCTTCGCCGTCTTCACCTTCTTCTCCATCCTCCTCTCGGTGACGTGGCTCGACGGAGGAGCCGGAGCTCTTTGGCTTATCGCCATGCGCATCGGCCAGGGCGTCGGGGGCGCCATGCTCTTCTCTAATGCCAACGCCATCGTCACCGACGCCTTCCCGCCGCACCAGCGCGGGATCGGCCTCGGCATCAACAACGTCGCCTTCATCGCCGGCTCGTTCATCGGCCTGGTGCTCGGAGGCGTGTTGGCGCCCGTCGAGTGGCGCCTGGTGTTCCTCGTGTCGGTCCCCTTTGGGATCTTCGGCACGGTGTGGGCGTATGCAAAATTGCATGACCTCGGGGTGCGCACGAAGGCGCGCATCGACTGGTGGGGCAACCTCATGTTTGCCGGGGGCCTCATCCTCATCCTGATCGGCATCACGTACGGGCTGCTTCCCTATGGCGGCCACTCCATGGGATGGACCAACCCCTCGGTCATTGCCGAGCTGGTGTTCGGGGTGGTCGGGCTCATCGTCTTCGCGGTCGTTGAGACACGCGTCCCGGCGCCCATGTTCCACCTCAGCCTCTTCCGGATCCGGGCGTTCGCCGCCGGCAACGCCGCGAGCTTCCTTGCCGCACTGGCCCGAGGCGGGCTGATGTTCATGCTGGTCATCTGGCTCCAGGGCATTTGGCTCCCGCTGCACGGCTATAGCTTCGAGCGGACGCCGCTCTGGGCCGGCATCTACATGGTGCCGCTGACGGTCGGGTTCCTCCTGTCCGGTCCGGTCGCCGGGCATTTGGCCGATCGCTATGGGGCGCGGCCCTTCGCCACAGGCGGTCTCGTTCTGTCGGGGGCAAGCTTCCTCCTCCTCGAGACGCTCCCCATCAACTTCCCCTACTGGGCCTTTGCCGTGCTCATCCTCACCAACGGCATCGGCATGGGACTGTTCGCTGCTCCCAACCAGACCGGTGTCATGAACAGCCTTCCTCCCGAGCAACGAGGGGTCGGAGCCGGCATGTCGGCGACGGCCAGCACGTCGGCCCAGGTGCTCTCCATCGGCGTGTTCTTCACGCTGATGATCCTCGGCCTGGCCGCATCGCTGCCGGTCGCCATGAGCCACGGACTGTCAGCGCAGGGGGTACCGGTGGCCACCGTGAACCGGGTGGCCCATCTGTCGCCCGTCAGTAGCCTGTTCGCCTCCTTCCTCGGCTACAACCCCCTGAGTGTTCTCCTCGGACCGCATGTCCTGCATCACCTGACACCACTGCAGGCCGCGCGCCTTACCGGACGCTCCTTCTTCCCGGGCCTGATCGCCCCACCTTTCGGTTCAGGGCTCCACAAGGCGTTCGACTTTGCCGCGGGCGCGTGCTTCGTGGGCGCAGTCACGTCGCTGCTGCGCGGTGGCAAGTACATCCATGGCGATGAGCCGGTGATGGCCGCCGCGACGGCGTTGGCCGATATCGAGCATCTCGCGCTGGTGGACTGAGGCGTCCATGCCTGCCACCCGACCGGCCCAGCACACCGCCGCAGACGGTCTGCGGATCTCCCGCGCCGCACTGGAGCTCGGCGTCTCGGCACGCACCCTGCGCTACTACGAGGAATTGGGTCTCCTCGTGCCGTCGGGCCGCACGTCGGGCGGAGAGCGGCGCTACACCGAAGCCGACCTGGAGCAGCTCCGCCGCATCCTGTCGCTGAAGGAAGTCCTCGGCATGAACTTGGAGGAGATCAAGTCGGTGGTGACGGTCGAGACCAGGTTGACCGAGCTCCGCTCGTCCTACCGCGCCCATAAGGACGACCCCTCGCCGGACGCACAGGACGCGTTGCGGGCCATTCTCGCCGAGGCATTGACACTGCGCGAAGAGCTGTCGCGGCACCTGGACGAGAAGATGGCACGCATGGACGAGTTCCGTCTTCGCCTGGCCGACGAAGCGCAGCGCTGCCGTGAGCTCCTCGCGGCAATGGGTGATCCAGTCAGCTGAGCGAGGCTGACTCCGCAGCCGCCAGGGCTTCTTGAATCCCCCGCACGAGTGCACGAGCCGAGTCGGCATTCAACTCGACCGCGACCCGGGCGCCGGGTCCGGCCGAAGGGTCGGCGAAGTCGATGTTGAGCGAGTGTCCGAATGGCGCATGGAATGGATGGTCGTAGTACACGCAGGCCGACGTCACCGAGAACCAGCCCTCCGGCCCCTTGGCACTGCCGCTGATGTCCACCGGGACGGTGAGATAGGAGCACACGGTCAAGCCTCCGATCCGTTGAGGTACATCCCGAACCACGAGAGGATGCGTTGCCAACCGTCCAGAGCCGCCTCTGGCCGGAAGCTCGTCCGGTTGGTCGAGAAGAAGGCATGCCCCGCTCCCTCATAGGAGTGGAATTCGTACGTCTTGTCGTGCGCGATCAGCGCCTGCTCGAGCTCGGCCACTTGTTCCGGACTCGGGAACTGGTCATCAGCACCGAAGAGCCCCAGGAGCGGGCAGCCCAACGACGCGGTCCGGTCTACCAGTGGTCCGACCTTGAGGGGGAAGCCCTCGGGCACGGTTCCCGTGACGAAGGCCCCGTAGCAGTCGACCGCTGCGTCGACCGGAAGGCTGATTGCGGCGAGGAACGCTTGCCGTCCGCCTGAGCAGTAGCCGATCACACCCACCTTTCCGTTGGATGTGGGCAACGTACGCAGCGCATCAACGGCGGCGCGCACGTCCCCCACCAGTTGCTCGTCGGGTACCCCTCCCTTGGCCCGGGCCGCTGCGGCCGCATCGTCTGCATCCTCCTCCAGACCCTCCCTGGCGTAGAGGTTGGGGCAGATCGCGTTGTACCCGTTGGCTCCGAATTTCCGGGCGATCTCCTTGGTCGGCCCGTCCCATCCTGGGAGATGGTGGATCACCACCACGCCGGGCAATCTCCCCCCGTCGCCTGCCTGCACCAGGTAGGCGTTGACCGCATCACCTCCGTGGCCGCTGAGCGTGACATTGCCGGCTGACATCGCCTCCTCGTGGAATGACAACGATCTCCTCCTTGGTACCGATATCCGTGCGGCGCCCACTATGGCGCGAGGCGGGAAGGAGGACCAGCGGTTCCGGCATGGCACAGATCGGAACCGGCATGATGATGCGATGCGGAGGTTCGTGGTGGCGGTGGCTGGGCTCCTCGTCGCATTCACCGCCTGTCTCGCCGTGACCCCAGAGGATGCCCTCGGTGCTCCCACGATCCGCACGGTGGTCGGCAGCGCTTCCCTGCGTTCGCCCGCCGGCATCGCCGTCGACGGGACCGGCGACCTCTTCATTGCCGACACGAACAATTGCCGGGTCGCGCTCGTTCCAAGCCGTTCTGGCGTCCTGTACGGGCTCTCCGTCAAGACCGGCCACCTGTACACGCTGGTCGGTGGTCGGTGCGCAGGGAACGCGGCCTTCGGGTTCCCGACGGGGGTGGCGGTGGATCAGCGGGGCGATCTGTTCATCGCGATCGCCAGTGCCGACAAGGTGCTGGAACTTGCTCCAGGTGGGAGCGGCTCCCGCCATAGCCCCGTGTCCGTTGCCGGAACCGGACGGCCGGGATACACCGGTGCCGGACTCGTGGCGACCCAGAGCGCGCTCCATCAGCCGACAGGGGTCGCCGTGGATGCCGCCGGGAACCTGTTCATCGCCGACACGGCCAATTGCCTCGTGCGCGTGGTCCCGGCGGCCTCGGGCAACCTCTACGGGCAGTCCATGCAGGCGGGGCACCTCTACAACGTCGTGGGCACGGGAACGTGTGGGACCGTGACGGGCGGTCCTGCGAGAGCGTCGGACATCTGGGGTCCGGTTGCCGTGGCGATCGATCACGCAGGTGATGTGGTGATCGCCGACAACGGGGACCAGACCGTGATCGAGATGGCTGTCAACGGTGGCACGTACTACGGCACGACGATCGGAGCAGGGGACGTGCAGGCGATCATCGGGGTGGTCGGCACGGGGAACAACCCGTATCTCGTCGACGGGCTGTCGGCCACAAGCATCGCGTCGGAGGTGAACGACCCCCAGGGCCTGGCGCTCGCATCCGACGGGACGCTGTTCGTCACCGACGGCCGGATGCACTGCATCCGGGTCGTACCGAACGCCACGATGGACCTGTCCGGCCGCAGCATGGGCGGGGGCGACCTCTACACCCTGGCCGGCGCGCTCCCGGTCTCCACCAAAGCCGGGGCGGGCAACGGCACCCGCTGGATCCTCACCCACATGGACGTGCCGGTCGGGATCGCGGTCACCTCCACAGGAGCCGTGCTCTTCAGCGATCGCGGCACGGCGCAGGTGCGCGAACTCCGATGACACCCATGGATCGGCGCACATTCCTGGCCAACGGCGCCCGGACGTCAGCTGTTGCGGCGGTCAGCGGCGTGGTCGGTCTCCCGCGGGACGACGCGAGTATCCCGGCGGCGGACCATTCAGCTGTGGCCGCCGCCGCCACGGTGAACCCGGGAACGCTTCAGCCCTTCGCCCTCACCGTAAACAACAGCACCGAGCCGGTCGGCGTCGATCCCGACGGATGCTCCTTCGCATGGAAGCTGGGCGCCTCGGGAGGGCGCGGCGCGCGCCAGCACGGGTACCGGATCACGGTGCGGCGGATCGATCCGGACACCAGCGCCACGGTGTGGGACAGCGGCGCGGTGACGTCGGCGCGCCAGGCTTTCATCTTCTACGGCGGCCCGAAGCTCGACGGAGGCGCCGCCTACTCGTGGTCGGTCCGCGTGCAGGATCACTCGGGCCGCTGGAGCCGGGCTGTTCCCCAGGCACAATTCGTCACAGCACTGCGTGAACCGGACTGGACCGCCCTCTGGCTGCACCCTGCCGCACCGTCGGAGCAGCCCGATCAGGTCACCTACCTGCGCAGGGTGGTCCGGCCGCCGGCGGGTGCACTGGCCAGGGCGACTGCCTTCGTCGCGGCGGCGCACACCTACCGCTTCTTCGTGAACGGGCAGCAGGTCGACTTCGGTCCGAGCTTCTGCTTCCCCGACGAGCAGTACTCGCGCGCCGTCGACGTGACCGCTCAGGTCGTCCCCGGCCGGGCCACCTGCCTGGGCGTGCTCCATCGCTGGTACGGAGGAGGGAAGGGGCGTCCGGCGTCGGCCCCGGGACTCCTGCTGCAGCTCGTGCTCGTCTACCAGGACGGCCGCCGGATCACGTACGGCACCGATGGCACGTGGAAGGAGCACGCTGCGGAGTGGTTGCCGTCACCGCTGCGCAACACCCAGGGGTTC
>Ga0307374_10012765_pt1 | contig 11728 bp, 9 predicted proteins | sample OX3MG_FD_202532 | JGI IMG/M metagenome (GOLD analysis project Ga0307374, IMG submission 202532) | Soil microbial communities from Risofladan, Vaasa, Finland - OX-3 | ecosystem: Environmental > Terrestrial > Soil > Coastal area > Acid sulfate soil | place: Finland: Risofladan, Vaasa | collected...
ATCTGCCACCCAGCGGTAGTCGACCCGATCCCACCCGCCCCCCGGAGCGCCGAAATTCATCTCGGAGACCTCGAACTGATTGCCCTGCACCGCCTGGACGTAGGCGACGTGGCCGTAGCCGTAGCTGTAGCCGGGAACGTCCTGCCCCCAGACCACAATCGAACCCACCTGCGGAGTCTGTCCCTCGGCGTACCCGGCGGCGGCCGCGTTGGCCCACCACTGGTAGGCGTTGCCCCCCCAGGTCACCTTGCGCTGAGTGGCCACGTACCAGGTGCAGTCGCCGAACGCGAACGACCAGCTGCCGCTGCCGAGCGCGGGCTGGGGGTTGGAGAGGCTGGAGAGCAGCTGGGCCGACTGAGTTCCCAGCTCTTGCTGAACGGCCATCGCCTGGCTCTCGTCGACCATCAGCTGACTGGTGTCGGTGCTGACCACCCGCTGGTCCTTCTGCATGTTGCTCACCAGGGCGGCCACCTGCGAGGCGATCGCCGCTGGCAGGGTGGTGCTGCTAAGGAACTGGGAGAGGCTGGGGGCGGCCAGGGCGTCGGCCACCGCCTGGCTGCCGGTGCCGTCCACGTAGGCGGTGCTGACCAGGTTGGTGAGGGCGTTGCGATCTCCCGCCATCTGCTGTTGCAGGACCGCCGCCGTCTCCTGGTCGGAGGCCAGCCGCTGGTTCAACTGCTGCAGGTAGCTCTGTTCGGCTGCCACCTTGACCAGCAAAGCCCTCACCTGCCCCTGGGCGTTGAGGTCACCCTCGGCCTTGAGCACGTTGAGCAGATTGGTCAGGCGGGCGCTGCTGGTGGCCGTGCCCTGCTTGGCAAAGGCCGCCGGCCCCGGTCCCATAACCGCTGAGACCCAGACCATGCTGGCCATAGCGAACGCAAGCGAGGCATGCCGAAGAATTCGGGCTCCGCGCATCTGTCCTCCCACATAGCGCGACCTTTACGAGGTGGGACCCTAACCGATCCGGGGGGCGCCGGTCAACCTCCCTCTCGCTCCCCGAGGTCCCGGGCGGAATTCAGGTCGAAGCCGTGGACCAGATCGACCAGGCGCCTCAGCTGATCCGGGTCGGAGTCGGGCAGGACCCCATGCCCTAGGTTGAATATGTGCCCGGGCCGGCCGCCGGCCTGCCTCAGGACCGCCTCGGCTGCAGGCTTCAGGACCGGCCACGGGCAGAGCAGCAAGGCGGGGTCCAGGTTGCCCTGGATGAAGCGGTCGCGTCCCACCGCTCCCCATGCCTGATCGAGCGGCAGGCGCCAGTCCACCGAAACTCCGGGGGCGCCGGTGGCGGCGATCTCCTCCAGCAGGTGGGCAGAACCAGTGGAGAAGTAGATGGCGGGCGCGCTGCTGGCCAGGGTGCTGAACAGGCGGCTGAGGTAGGGGGCCACCTGGTCCTTGAACGCGCTCGCGTCCAGGACCCCTGCCCAGCTGTCGAAGACCTGCAGCAACTGGGCTCCGGCTCGAGCCTGGGCGAGGAGGTACCGGGAGATCACCTCGGTGAGGGTCGCCATCAGCTGGTGCCAAAGGCCCGGCTCCCCGTGCATCAACGCCCGCACATGGGGGTAGTCGCGGGAGCCACGGCCCTCCACCAGGTAGCACGCGAGGGTGAACGGGGAAGCGGCGAAGCCGATCAGCGCGGCTCTGTCTCCCAACCGCTCGCGGGCGATCCTGAGGGCGGCGAACAAATAGGGCGTCGCCTCCTCCGCGGTCACCACCTGGATCCGCTCCACCTGGGCCCGGCTCCGGATCGGATCCCCCACCACCGGGCCCACCCCCTCCTGGATCTCAAACTCGATGCCCATGCCCTCCAGGGGCAGCATGATGTCGGCGAATAGCACCGCGGCATCCACTTCCAGCAGGTCGACGGGCATGCAGGTCACCTGGGCACACAGCTCCGGCTGGTGCACCATCTCCAGTAGGCTCAGTCGCTGGCGCAAGGAGCGGTACTCTGGCAGAGACCTCCCCGCCTGACGCATGAACCAGACCGGGGTGGCGTCGACCGGTTCCCGGCGACTGGCGGCCAGCAGGCGGGCGGCGGGATTCACAGCGGCGGGGGCAGCATCAGCAAGACCCGGTGAGCATGACAAATTCCAGGTCCTCTCGGCTGGCGGCAGGTTACGCCGCGGTCGCCCACCCCGGCCCCGCCGCGGCCTGCACCGCCCTCACGGCCATGGCCGGTTGGAGCGCCGCCCGCCAGTCGGCCGGGCCTCCCGTGGGATGGAGGCACCGGCTGCTGCTGGCCACCTCCGCCATGTTCCTGGCTCAGATCAGCACCGGTAGCCTGAACGACTTCTTCGACCGTGCCTCCGACGAGCTCCATCAGCCCTACAAGCCGATTCCGCGCCGCGACCTGACCGCCGCCCAAGCGCTCGCCTTCAGCCTCTCCACCGGGGCCGGCTCGCTGCTGCTGGCGGCCAGGTGCGGCCGCCCCGCGCTCAAAACCATGGCCTTCGGCCTAGCCAGCGGCTGGGCCTACGACGCTGGCCTCGACCGCCGGCCGGAATCCTGGCTGCCCTTCCTGACGGGGATCGCCACGGTGCCCTGGCTGGGGCCGGTGGCCGTGGGCGTGGAGGTTCCCCGGCCCTGGTTCACGGTCGCTATCGGCGGAGCCCTGGGGGTCGGCCTGCACCTTGCCAATGGGGGTCCGGACATCGAGCGGGATCGCCTGGCTGGGCGGCGCAGCCTGCCGGTCCTGCTGGGGCCCAGGAGGACCCGCCTGGGCACCCATCTGGCGCTCACGGTCGCGGCCGCCCTGGTGGTGGCCAGCAGTCCGGGCCGGGGTCGCCATCTGGCTCGGGCTGGAGCTCTGGCCTGCCTCGGGCTATTGGGGGCTGACCGCCTGGTGGCCAAGCCGGGCCGGGGCCCAGGCCAGCATCCTTTCGTGCTGCCGGTGCTGGGGGCCGGGTGCCTGGCTGGGGGCTGGCTGTGCGGAGCGGCGCGGGAGGGTGGAGGGCCGGCGGGTGCCCTCCCGGCGGCCACGGTCGCCTCCGGAAGCGCCCCCGGTCTGACCCCAGGCTGACCTCTCCGCAGCGGGTGCGCCCGCGGGCGTTTGGGATCCCGCCGCGACGGGTGGGGGGGGTCGGCAACTGGTGGCCGAGAAGTGAGCGCGGAGTCCCCTGAGCGTCAGGCAGCGACCCTGCACAGGTTGGCGCGACGGGAGAGGATCAAGACGGCCCATCCTCGCCAAGACCGTAGTTGGGAAAGTGGTAGGCGAGCTCACGAGCCAGCAGGCCGCCGTGCCCGAGCGAGCTCAGGAACTCGGCGTCCAGGCCACCTCCGGAGAAGCGTCGCGAGAGCAGGATGTCGAGGACAGTCCGGCGGGAGAACATGCCGCAGGAGGAGACCCCGATGGCGGTGCACCCTGACATCTCCGCCAGCCAGTAGCTGCTGCCCGGGTGCACCGGAAGGCCACGGCGCACCGGCCTGGCGCCGGCGGCGAGCAGGGCCGTCCAGGGCGGGTCCAGGGGATCGGTGGACGCCACCCCGGCAAGCAGCAGCAGCTCGCAGCCGCTGGCCCTCTCCCGCAGCGCCGCAGGGTCCGCAGACTCCCGCTGGGGGAGGTAGCTGAGGCCCACCAGGCTGCCCCCGAACCATTCGACCTTCCGGTGCAGGGCCGCCTCAAAGCGCTCCCGGCGGGCCCCGGAGAGCGCCTCGCACACCACCACATCGACACGTAGAGGCAGGAACGGCCTGACATCGAGAAGCGGGCGGGGGAGCTGGGCCAGGCCCTGCTCGGCTGCGACCAGCACCGACTCCGGGACTCCCAGAGGGGTGACCTTCACTCCCGCGACCGCCCGTCCCGCCTCCACCGGCATGCCATCGGGCAGCGTGAACACGGTCACGTCCGGCTGGCTGTTGAGTCGGCTCAGGGCGGCCTGATCGACCGCCACCAGCCCCCGCTGGGAGGCCCGGCAGGTGACCTGGGACTCCACCGGCCGGCCTTGCAGAACCCCATCCCCAGCGACCGCCCGGGCCAGGCGGCGGGCGGCCTCGTCTTCGTGGACATCGCCCTCATCCAGGAAGACCAGGTGCAGCGGCCGGGTCTCGGCTGCGTCCAGGCTGATGTCGTCGGCCCGCTCCAGGCGGTGGCCCTTGCCCAGGATCACGGTCCCGTCAGCGGCCCTGAGGTCCTGGCAGAGGATCCCGCCCAGCCAGGCCGAGGACGGCCCTCGCAGCGCCTCCGCCGGTAGCAGCTCAGCGCGCAACGATGACCCCGGCCGACGCCTGGATCGCGGTGGTCAAGGTCACTGCCCTTCGCCACCGCCGACTCTCGCATTGCCGACCAGGGCCCGCCGGTAGTCCTCCGGGGTGTCACAGTCCAGGGGCCGCCACAACTCCGGCAGCTCGACCCAAGCCAGCCGGGCCCCCAGCCCGTGCAGGATTGCCCGCGCGCCGACATCGCCCTTTAGCCGCGCCACCAGGGGCCACGTGGAGGGGCCCAGTGCCACCGGGTGGCTGGGGATCCCACCGCTGCCGCCATAGCCGGAGGCCCAGGCGTCGAAACCACCGCGGGCGACAGCCTCCAAGAGGGCCCGGACCGCCTCGGCCCTCATCCCCACCTGGTCCACCAAGCCGACCAGGACCGCCGCGGCGGACGGCGCCGCTCGCAGCGCCGCGCTCAAGCCCGCCCGGAGCGACTCGGACTGGCCGCGGGCGGCTGTCGGGCAGCCCACCCAGAGCACATCGCCCACCGCTCCGGCTCGCTCGCGCAGCCACCCGGGGTCCTCGGCCACCACCAGCACCGGCGCGGCGCCTCCCCGGTGGGCGGCGGCGCAGGCATGCTCCAGGAAGCTGGCTCCCTCCCAGCGCAACAGCGGCTTGGGGCGCCCCATCCGAGCGCTCCGGCCGGCGGCCAGAACCACCAGTGGCTGAGGAGCCGGCGACCTGTCCCGGGTCACGCCGGGGCGGCCGCGGACCTGAGCTCGCCTCCGGATCGTCCGTAGCGGACCGCCACCAGCTCGGCGAGGATCGAAAGCGCCATCTCAGCCGGGGTGGCTGCCCCCAGGTCCAGCCCCACCGGGCCGTGGATCCGCTCCAGGTCCGCGGGGGTGGCGCCCGCCGCCAGCAGCCGCTCGCGCCGGCTCGCCTGGGTCTGGCGGCTGCCGACGGCACCTATGTAGCCCACCCGGCCGCCGATCAGGGTCAGCAGGGTGGGGTCGTCGAACTTGGGGTCGTGAGCCAGGCAGACCGCCGCATCACGAGGCCCCAGCGGGATCTGGGCCAGCCCCCGCTCCGGCCACTCCAGCAGCAACTGGTCGGCGCTCGGGAAGCGCTCCCTGGTGCAGAAGCGCTCCCGCGGGTCTATCACCGTCACCTGGTACCCGATCGACTTGGCCAGCTCGGTCAGCACGCTGCCGGTGTCGACCGCTCCCACGATCACGAGCTTGGGGGCCGGCACCAGCGGCTGCACGAACACCGACCCCGCGACCAGCCGCTCGACGCCGGAGAGGCCGCTGCGCAGTCGCCGCTGCACCGCCGCCCTGAGCTCCGCTGGGTCGCCGAACGCCTGCGAGTCGCCGACCAATCCGTCCTCGGTCACCAGGGCGCTGGTGGCCAGGGCCGGCCCATCGAGCAGGGTGCACCAGGCGACTGGTTGCTCCGACCCCAGCGCCTCCCGAAGGGCGGCCACCACCGGGTCTGGGCGGCTCCACTCGAGCCGCTGGACGAAGACATCCACCTCGCCGCCGCAGGCCAGGCCCACCGACCAGCCCAGCTCGTCAGCGATCCCGTAATGGAGGACGCGGGCCGGAGCCTCCCCATTGAGGGTGCGCAGCGCCTCCTCCACCACGTCCGCCTCCAGGCAGCCGCCGCTGACCGAGCCCACCATGCGGCCGTCCGGGGCGACCGCCAGGCGCGCCCCGGGGGGACGGGGCGTGGAGCCGGCGGCCCCCACCACGGTGGCCAGGGCCACCGCCGGGACATCCGCCGACCAGCTGTCGAGGGTGGCCATCACCTCACGCATGCTCGATCCCCCTGGGGCGGGTTGGAAACTGGCGCCGGACGGGACGCCGGAGCAGGCCGGTCTGGAGCAGCCGGCTGAGCTCGTCCAGGCTCTCCAGATTGTGCACCGGCACGATCCCGTCCAGAAACGGCAGGGCCGCTCGCATGCCGGCGGCGGAGGGCTGGAACTGGGGATCGCCCATGCGGGGATTGCACCAGATCAGTCGCCAGCTGGCGCGCTGGAGCCGGGCCGTGGCGGCCGCCAGCCGAGTCGTGTCGCCCACCTCCCAGCCGTCGCTCAGCACAATCGTCACCGGCGCCCTGGCGAGGGCGCGGTGCCCCCACTTGGAGAGCAGCTCCTGGAGGCACTCGCCGATCCGGGTGCCGCCAGCCCAATCGTCGACGGCGGTTCCCACCGCCTGCAGCGCACGCCCGGGGTCGGGCTGGCGGAGCTCCCGAGTCACCCGGGTCAGCCGGGTGCCGAAGACGAAGGCCTCGCTGGAGTGGGTGGAGCGTTCCAGGGCGTGCAGGAACCGCACCAGCACCCGGGAGTAGCGCTCCATCGAGCCGCTGACGTCGCAGATCACGAGGAGCGGGCGGGGCCGCCGCCGGCGCCGGCTGTGCACCAGGGAGAGCCACTCTCCCTGGTGCCGCAGGGCCGACCGTTGCGAACGACGCCAGTCGATCTGGTGGCCCCGACGGGTCGGCCGGCGCTGGCGCGAAGGACGCTCCGGGTGATGGGCGCCGAGCCTGGCCACCGCCCGTTCCAGATCGCGCAGCTCCTCTGGGGTGCAGGCGCCGAAATCCAGCTGGCGCAGTCGCTCGTCGGGGCTGGCCAGGCCCCGTGGGGGCCGCTCAGCGGAGCTCCCCGCGCCGCCGTCTGGGGCGGGTCCGGCGGCGGCCACCCGCACGGTCAGCAGGGGAAGTCCCCTGGCCTCAGGTGCCGAGGCGGTGCCTGCGAACGTGCGCAGAAAGACGGCGTCGAACACCGCGTAGTCGGAACGGCTGTGACACCAGGTCGCCCGCAGGGCGGCGCGCAGGTCCTCCAATCTCGCCACCCCGACCACGCCGGCAGCTCGCAGGCCCCAGGGCACATCCGCCGGCCCCACCGCCAGGCCCGCTTGCCGGAGCTCCCGGGCGAAGGCGACCAGGTGCCGCAGCAGGGCCGGTTCAGAGTCCGGATTGGGCATGGCTCACCAGCTCCGCCAGCCGCATCTCCCTCATGGTCGCCAGGTCCTCCTGATATTTGAGCAGGCTCCCGAGGGTGGCCTCGACCGTTTCCACGCTGAGGGTGTCGCGCTCCAGGGCCACCAGAGCTGCCGCCCAGTCCAAAGTCTCCGCCACTCCGGGGACCTTGTACAGCTCCAGCTGGCGCAGGCTCTGGACGAACGCCACCACCTGGCGGGCCAAGGCGGGGCCCACCCAGGGCGCCCGGAGGCGGACGATGGCGAGCTCGGCCTCCGCCGTGGGGTAGTCGATCCAGTGAAAGAGGCAGCGGCGTTTGAGGGCATCGTGGAGGTCTCGCGTGCGATTGGAGGTGCAGATCACCGCCGGCGGCCGGCGGGCCCGCAGGGTTCCCAGCTCGGGGATGGTCACCTGCCAGTCGGAGAGCATCTCCAGGAGGAAGGCCTCGAACTCATCGTCGCTGCGATCCAACTCGTCGATCAAAAGCACCGCCCGGCCCTGGTCGGGCGGATCGAGGGCCTGCAGCAGGGGGCGGCGGATCAGGAACCGATCACTGAAGACGTCAAGCCCCGCCTCCCCGCTCACCTCCTGCTGCCGGATTGCCAGCAGCTGCTGAGGATGGTTCCACTCATAGACCGCCTGGCTGATGTCGATGCCCTCGTAGCACTGCAGCCGGATGAGGGGAGCGCCCAGGCACTGGGCCAGGGTTTTCGCCAGCTCCGTCTTCCCCACCCCGGCCTCGCCCTCCAGCAGCAGGGGGCGCTCGAGCCGCAGGCTGAGGTAGCACGCGGTCGCGAGGGCGCGATCCGCCAGGTAGCCCGCGGCGGCGAGGCTGCGGGCCATGTCGTCCACGCTGGCCAGCTCAGGCGCCCCGGGCCACCCCTGGGAGATTGCCGGGGGTGGCCCGCTGGCACCGGCTGTGCTTGGTTCCAACCGGTTAGGGGCTGGGAGACCGCCGCCCGGCGCTGGCTGGCCATCTCACGCAGCCTGCTCCAGGGCCCTGCGGGTCAGCACCCGGGCCAGATGACGCCGGAAGTCGGCCGAGGCGCGGACATCGCTGCTGGGCTCCAGCCCGTCGGAGGCGTGGGCCGCGGCCTCGGCGGGGGTGGCCCCTGAAGCGAGCGCGGCCTCCACGCTGCGGGCGCGCACCGGAGTCGGCCCGACATGGGTCAGCCCCACCCTCCAGCCGGCCTCGGTGCGCTGCACCCCGGCGCCCACGATCGCCCAGTCGAACAGGCGGCGCCGGAACTTGAGGTAGCGGCGGGGCCCGGCAGCGACCGGGAAGACGACCTCGCAGACCAGCTCATCCAAATCGAGCGGGGTTGTGAAGAGGTGCTGGAAGAAGTCCGCCGCCGCGATCCGGCGGCGGTCGGTGACGATCATGGCGTCCAGCATCATGGCCAGCGTCGGATAGTCGCCGGCCGCGTCGGCATGAGCCATGACGCCGCCCAGAGTGCCGCGGCTGCGGATCTGAGCGTCCCCCACCTCGCTCGCCATCTCTGCCAGCAGTGGCAGGTGGCGTTGCACGACCTCCGACCGGGCGAGCGTCGAGTGCCGGGTCAGGGCGCCGACCCGCAGATGCCCGTCCTCAACCCGGACGTAGTCGAGCTCGCGCAGCGAGTTGACGTCCACCAGGTGGGTGGGTTGGGCCAGCCGCATGCGCATCATCGGGAGCAGGCTCTGACCTCCCGCGATCACCTTGGCCTCCGGCCCGGCCTCCCCCAGCTGGGTCACTGCCTCGGCCACAGAGTGGGCCCGAGAGTAGTCGAATGCGGCTGGTATCACCGTGCTGCCTCCTGAATCATCCGCCAGATCCGCTCGGGGGTGGCGGGCATGTCCACATGGTGGATTCCCAAGGGGCTCAGGGCGTCGCAGATGGCGTTGATCACCGCCGCCGAGCTGGCGATGGTGCCCGCCTCGCCGATGCCCTTGACACCGAGCGCGTTGGTCGGGCTGGGAGTCACGGTGCGATCCAGGGTTGGGACCGGCAGCTCGTTCATGGTCGGAATCAGGTAGTCCACCATGGTCCCGGTCACCAACTGGCCACTCTCCTGGTCGTACACCACCTCCTCGTAGAGCGCCTGGGAGATTCCCTGGGCGATCCCGCCGTGCAGCTGGCCCTCCACGATCATCGGATTGATCACGTTGCCGCAGTCGTCCACGGCCACGTATTTCTGGATTGCCACCGCGCCGGTCTCGCGGTCCACCTCCACCACGCAGATGTGGGCCCCGAACGGCCAGACGAAGTTGGGCGGATCGAAATAGGAGACCGCCTCCAAGCCGTGTTCCATGCCCTCTGGCAGATCGCCTCCGTAGGCGGCCAGGGCGACCTCCTGGACGGTCTTGTGAGCGGCTGGATTGCCCTTCACCGAGAAGGTTCCCTGGGCGAAGTCCAGATCGTCCGGAGATGCCTCCAGGAGGTGGGCCGCCAACTGGCGGGCCTTCTCCCGGACCACCGTCGCCGCCTGGTGCAGCGCCATCCCTCCGACCGCCAGGCTGCGGCTGCCATAGGTGCCGTAGCCGAACGCCGGCCCCTCCGCGGTGTCCCCGTGGTGAAGCTCGATCGCCTCCAGGGGCAGTCCCAGAGTGTCGGCGACGATCTGGGAGAAGGTGGTGTCGTGCCCCTGCCCGTGGGCGTGGGTGCCGACGTAGGCCGCCACCGACCCCGAGGGCAAAAACCGGATCTCAGCCGCCTCCACCAGGGCTATCCCGCCGGTCGCAGCGGCCGTGGGCTGACTGGGTCCGAAGCCACAGATCTCGACCCAGGTGGAGAGCCCCACCCCAATCAGGCGACCCTCCTGGCGGGCCTTCGCCTGGCGCTGCCGCCAGCCCGGATAATCCACCAGCTCCAGGGCGCGGTCGAGGCTGCCGTCGTAGTTGCCGGAGTCATAGGTGAGCCCGAAGTTGTTGACGAAGGGGAACTCCTGGGCGAAGTTCTTGCGGCGCAGCTCGGCGGGGTCCATGCCGAGCTCCTGGGCCACCCGGTCCACCATCCGCTCGCAGAGATGGGTGCCCTCGGGCCGCCCGGCGCCGCGGTAGGGGTCGGTCGGCACCTTGTTGGTCAGAACGCCGATGGTGCGGGCGGAGATCGCCTCCCAGCGATAGACGCCCCCGGACATCAGGCAGGCGCAGGCCTGAAAGGCGCCGAAGGTGCCGTGGTAGGCACCCAGGTCGAGGACCTGGGTCAGCCTAAGGCCCAGCAGGGTGCCGTCTCGCAGGGCCGCCGCCTCGGCGGTGAAGACCTGGCCGCGGCCGTGGATGGTGGTCATGATGCTCTCGGTCCGGGTCTCGATCCAGCGCACCGGCCGAGAGAGGATGCGCGAGGCCGCCGGCACCAGGTAGTCCTCGGGGTAGGGGCTAATCTTGCTGCCGAAACCACCGCCGACATCGGGCGAGACCACCCGCACGTGGCTCTCCGGCAGCCCCATGGCCCCGGATACGAAGAGTCGGATGAAGTGCGGATTCTGACTGCTCAGCCAGAGAGTCAGGCGCTCGTCGTAGGGGGAGTACTCCGCCATCACGCCCCGCGGCTCGATGGCGGTGGGGGCGAGCCGTTGCTGCAGGATCCGCTCGCTGACGCGGATCTCGGCTCTGGCGAAGGCGGCCTCGATGTCGCCCCCGGCGTAGGTCATGTCCCAGCCGATGTTGTCGGGCCCGTCGCTGTGGGCTTTGAGGCTACCCTCGGCCATCGCGGCCTCGGGGTCGACCACCGCCGGGAGCGGCTCGTACTCCACCCGGACCAGCTCGGCGGCATCCGCGGCCAGATGGCGGTCGGTGGCGATCACAACCGCTACCGGCTCGCCCTGAAAGCACACCTCGGACTCCGCGATGGGGAAGCGCTCCGGCACGTACTTCTTGTCCGGCGCGAAGGCGGGGGTCACCGGCATGCTCCCCGATATCTGCGCCTTGAAGTCCTTGGCTGTGAGCACTGCCAGGACTCCCGGGGCCGACCGGGCCGCGGTCACGTCAATGCCGACGATGCGGGCGTGGGGATGGGGGCTGCGCACCACCGCCATGTGGGTCAGCCCGGGCAGCACGTGATCCTCGATGAAGCGGCCCCGGCCGGTTATGAGGCGGGGGTCCTCCCGCCGTTGCACCCGGGCGCCGATGAGCTGGCTGACGGCCATCGCCCTACCCTCCCATGGGGGCCGCGGCCCCTGCGCGCATCGCCTCGCCGGCCGCCTTGACCGCCTTCCGGATGTTGACGTAGCCGGTGCAGCGGCAGAGGTTGCCCTCCAGGCCGCGCCCGATCTCCTCATCACTGGGGTCGGGGTTGTCGGCCAGCAGGGCGGTGGCCGCCATGATGAAGCCGGGGGTGCAGAAGCCACACTGCAGCCCGTGCTGTTCCCAGAAGGCGGTCTGCAACGGGTGCAGCTCCCCGGGCGCCGCCAAGCCCTCGATGGTCGTCAGGCTGGTCCCCTCGGCCTGCAGCGCGAGCATGTTGCAGGACTTCACCGGGGCGCCGTCCAGGAGCACCGTGCAGGCGCCGCACTGGCTGGTGTCGCAGCCCACGTGGGTGCCGGTCAGTCCGCACACCTCACGCAGGTAGTACACCAGCAGGAGCCGGGGTTCGACCTCGTCGACCCGCTCCACGCCATTGATCTTC
>Ga0307374_10012767_pt1 | contig 11727 bp, 5 predicted proteins | sample OX3MG_FD_202532 | JGI IMG/M metagenome (GOLD analysis project Ga0307374, IMG submission 202532) | Soil microbial communities from Risofladan, Vaasa, Finland - OX-3 | ecosystem: Environmental > Terrestrial > Soil > Coastal area > Acid sulfate soil | place: Finland: Risofladan, Vaasa | collected...
GTGCTGCGCACAGCCAGCGCCTCCCTTCACTTCCCATCCTGGCGTGACGAGCAGAGCGCGGATCAGCAATTACTACGGCCAAGCGAAATAGTTTACCCTTTGTTAACAAACGACGCGTGGAAATCGAGTATAAATCGAGGTGCGACACTGGTGTCCGGGCGCACGGCACGCCCGCCAGGTCGCGGCGGTGGCCGAGCAGCATCGATCGAAGGAGGATGACGTGACGGTTTCTCGGGTTTTCGGCGTCGCGAGGCTGGCGCTCGTCGGCATGCTGGTCGCCGGTTGCGGAGTCGTCGGCGGCGGAAATGCGGCGACCGGCGGACGGGCCCCCAGTGGGCCGCCGGCGACGGTGGTCACCGAAGCAAGGGTGACGAGCGGGCCCATTTCTCAGACCGCCGACTACACTGGCACCGTTCAGGCGCTCAACACCGTCAACGTCGTCCCCCAGATCGCCGGCCAGATCGTCAAGCTTGACGCCGACGTCGGGAGCCAGGTGAAGACCGGCGACGTCATCGCCGAGCTGGATAAGTCCACGCTCTCGGATCAGGTCGCGACGGCGCAGGGCGGCGTCGAGGCGGCGCAGGTCAAGCTGGCGCAGATCAAAGCGGGCGCCCGGCCCGAGGCCGTCGCGGTGGCCAAGGCGAATCTGGACGGGGCGCACGCCAAGTTGGACGCGGTCCAGAACGGGCCCCGGACCGAGACGGTTGCCGAGGCCAAGGCCGCTCTCGTCACGGCGCAGGCCAAGCTCACCGCGATTCAGGCGGGCTCGCGCACCGAGACGGTTGCCGAGGCCAAGGCCAACCTCGACGCCGCGCAGTCCAAGCTCCAGCAGCTCCTCGACGGACCAACGCCAGACCAGGTGGCCGCGGCGAAGCTGCAGGTCGAGCAGGCGAAGGACTCGCTGACCTCCGCGCAGGCGACCAAGGACGGTCAGTGCCGACTAGCCGGGTTCCAGTGCCAGGCAGCGCAAGCGCAAGCCTTCGCCGCCGAGACCGCCGTCAGCGTCGCGAACCAGAACCTGAAGACGCTGACCGATCCGCCGACGCAGGACGCGACCAACCAGGCGCAGGCGGCGGTCGCCGCGGCGCAGCAAGCGTACAAGCTCGCTCAGAACCCGTACACCAGCACCGACATCGCCCAGGCCCAGGCCGCGGTCGACGCGGCGCAGCAAGCGTATCAGCTTGCCCAGGCGCCGTACACCGACACCGACGTCGAGCAGGCGCAGGCGGCGGTCGACGCGGCCAACGCCCAGTTGGAGCTCGCCGAGGCGCCGTACACGACGTATGACGTCCAGGCCGCGCAGGTGGCCGTCCAGCAGGCGCAGGCCGCGCTGACCATCGCGCAGACCAACCTGAAGGAGGCGAGCGTCGTCGCTCCGTTCGACGGCGTCATCAGCGCGAAGCTCCTCTCGCCGGGCGCGCTGGCGAGCCCCTCTACCCCGATCTTCACCCTGATCTCGAATCTGCCGCAGGTCCAGTTCTCGATCGAGGAGTCGCGCATCGCGGCGATCAAGGCCGGCCAGGCGGTCAATCTGAGCAGCAGCGCCGTCCCGGGCAAGCTCTTCCCTGCCCAGGTCACCAGCATCTATCCATCCGCTGACCCGAAGACCCACACCTTCACCATCGCAGTCCAGCCACAGGACAGTTCCGGCGACTTGAAGGCCGGAATGTTCGTCTCCCTGGTGGTCACGGTCGCATCCGATCCGAACGCCATCCTGGTGCCGAACGTCGCGGTCGTCCAACAAGGGCCCCAGTCGGTCGTCTACACCGTGGCCGGCGGCAAGGCGCACCTGCAAGCGGTGACGATCGGGATCGCCGATGACAACAATACCCAGATCGTCTCCGGGGTGACCGCGGGTGAGGAAGTCGCCACGTCGAGCCAGTCGAACCTCACCGACGGTTCGCCGGTGCGGATCGCCGGCCCAGTCCCGGCCGCCGGGCGGACCCCCGCCAGTAGTGCGTCGGGCCGACCGGGCGGATCGTCGAGCCGGCAGAGCGGGGCGCCGACCGGCACCGGTCGTGGGGCGACGCGTGCCAGCCCGACGCCCAAGCCCCAGGGCTGATCGACGCGCCTGAACATGACTAATCACCGTTTACACCTGAGTGCCAGCCCGGTTGGGCGCGGAGGTAACCTGTGAACCCGACCCGTTTAGCGCTGAAGCGACCGGTCACCATGGCGATGATCGTCCTCGCGCTGATCTTGATGGGAGTCATCTCCTATCGGTCCCTGCCGGTGCAAGAGCTACCGAGCATCAGCTTCCCGTTCGTCATCGTCGTGATTAGCTACCCTGGTGCAAGCCCCGAGGACATGGAGCAACTGGTCACCGAGCCGGTCGAAAACGCCGTCTCCGGTGTTTCCGGGATCTCACAGATCAATGGCGTGTCCTCTGATGGGTCCGCACGTGTCTCGATGCGCTTCGCCTCGGGCACCGATGTGAGCGTTGCCGCCAACGACATCGCCCAGGTGATCAACCGCGTCCAACGGCAATTGCCGGCTGGCATTCAAACGCCGTCGATCATCAAGGCAGACCCGAACGCCTCCCCGATCATGAACGTGGCGCTCTCGGGTGGACCACAGGAAGAACTCTACGACGTCGCGACGAACACCATGGAGCCGCTGCTCCAGGAGGTCCCGGGCGTCGCGTCCGTGTCGGTCGAGGGCGGCCTGGTCCCCCAGGTCAACGTCGTGCTCAAGACGGATGCACTCACGGCGTACGGTGTGACGGTCAATCAGATCAGTCAGGCGATTCAGGCGCAGAACCTGAGCATCCCCGGTGGCACCACCACCGAGGCCGGACAGAACCAGACCATTCGCACCAACGCGTATTTCCAGACCGCGCAAGAGCTGCAGGGGCTCGTCATCGTTCCGCGACCCGGCGGGCTGCCGCTGACGCTGGGCCAGCTCGCTGACGTCAGGCAGGGATACGCGCCGGTGTCCCAGGAGACTCACCTCAACGGTAAGGACGCGGTGGTCCTCGTCATCACCGCGCAGAGCGGCGCGAACATCGTCCAGGTGGACGACGGCCTGAAGGTAGCGCTCGCCCGGTCGAGCCGGCAGTTGCCGCCAGGGCTGCACACCAACATCGTCAACGACGCGACGGTTTACACCCACCAATCCATCCAGGCGGTCGAAGACGACCTCGCGCTGGCCATTCTGCTGCCCGCGATTGTCTTGCTGCTGTTCCTGCACCGTCCGCGGAACATGATCATCGTCCTGGTCGCCATTCCGATCTCGCTGATCTCGACGTTCACGGTGATGTACTTCCTGGGCTTCAGCCTCGACCTGATTTCTTTGCTGGCCCTCTCGCTGATGACGGGTATCCTGGTCGATGACTCTATCGTGGTGCTGGAGAACATCAACCGGCACCTCGCCATGGGGAAGAGCCCGATCAAGGCGGCGCTGGAGGGCCGCCTCGAAATTGGACTTGCCGCGGTGGCGATCACGATGACAGACGTCGTGGTGTACGGCCCGGTCGCCTTCACCAGCGGCATCGTCGGCGAGATCTTCCGGGAGTTCGGCTTGACCATCGTCGTGGCCACGCTGTTCTCGCTGTTCGTCTCCTTCACCGTCACGCCGCTGCTGGCCTCGCGCTGGCTGAAGGAGCCGCTCGACGAAGAGCACCTCGAGGCGACAGCCGGGCGCGGGCCCTGGGGGCGCTTTACCGTCTGGTGGGAGCACAACTACAGCCGCCTGCGCCGGGGCTACGGACGTCTGATCCACGGGGCGTTGCGCCGCCGGCCGCTGGTCATTTTGATTGGCGTCGCGGCGCTCGCGCTGAGCATCGCCTTCATTCCGCTTGGCTGGCTCGGGACTGAGTTCACGCCCCAGGAAGATAACTCGCAGTTCTCGGTCAACGTTTCTCTGCCGAACGGGACACCACTCAACCGCACCGAGACGGTGCTGAACGGCCTGGACGATCAGATCCGGGCGATGCCGGGGGTGCAACAATCCTTCGCCACGGCCGGCTCCCGCGGCGGTGGGTTCGGGGGCGGCGCCAACACAAACAGCGGCCACATCGCGGTGGACCTGCTGTCGGTGGGCGAGCGGCCCGCGCTGCCCACCTATCTGGTGAAGGTGCGGCAGATCGCGCGGCAGTGGCCCGACGCGAACGTCTCGACGTCAGTGTCCAACCCATTGCGCGTCGGCGGCGGGAGCGCCGTCGGCGTGGTGCTGCTCGGACCCGACATCAACGTGCTGGACCAGTTGGCGGACCAGGTCAGCGCGGTCATGAAAACGCTACCGGGTGTCGTCGAGGTGAACAATCAGGCTACGCGCGAGGTTCCCGAGCTGGGCGTGAAGATCGACCGGGCGAAGGCAGCGGATCTGGGGATCACCGCGCAGCAGATCGGTAGCACGATCAGTACGCTGGTCGGCGGCACCACCGTCACCAACCTGACTCCAAGTGGCAGCTCGGTCCTGACGCCGATCGTCATCTCGGTGGCGGGAAACTCGACGATCACGCCCGCGCAGATCGAGGCGCTGCCGATCACCACGTCGTCGGGCGCGGTGGTGAGCCTGGGCGAGGTCGCCACGGTCTTCCCCACCACCGAGCCCGCGCAGATCAACGATCAGAACCGTACGCTCGAGGTGTCGGTGAGCGCCGCCACCTTTGGCGCCCCGCTCGGTCAGGTCGCGTCCGAAGTCCAGAAGGCGATGCAGCAGATCAACCTGCCGGCCGGCTATTCCTTCACCTTCGGCGGGTCGGTCCAGCAGCAGGCGCAGGTGTTCGCGCCGCTGGAAGCGGCGTTCGCGCTCTCCATCCTGCTGGTCTACATGCTCACGTCGGCGCTCTACGAGTCGCTGCTCTATCCCCTGGCCGTGCTGCTGAGCCTGCCGCTGGCGACCGTCGGCGCGCTGGGCGCGCTGACCGTGACCGGCGACACCCTGAACCTCTACTCCTTCATGGGCCTGATTATGCTGATGGGCCTGGTCGCCAAGAATGCCATTCTGCTGGTCGACTATACCAATACGCTGCGCGACCGGGGGTATGAACGGAACCAGGCGCTGATAGAATCGGGCCGCACCCGGCTGCGCCCGATTCTCATGACCACCTGCACCATGGTCTGCGCCATGCTGCCGCTGGCGCTCCACATCGGCACCGGCTCAGAAGAGCGGTCGCCGATGGCGACGGTCCTCGTCGGCGGCTTGCTCACCTCCACGTTGCTGACACTGATCTTCGTGCCGGTCATGTACAGCCTTCTGGACGACTTCGGCCTGTGGCTGTCGCACCTGGGCTTGATGAGCATGCGGTGGGCACCGGGCGGCAGGATGATCGAGGCGGGGGCGCTCGCCGGGATGGGGATGGAGGCTGCCGTGGAGACCGACGGCGTCGCGAGCGGAACCGGATCCGTCGTCGCCTCGGCCGATGGCGCGAGTGGCACACGGCTCGTCGCGCAGGAGGATGCGGGAGTGCCGGGGCTCGGGGGTGGAGCGTAGCGGTGGGTTTGTTGATTTAGGGCCGGATGCACGGCACGGTCGTCTCGACAAACTACCGATAGGAGGATCTCATCACTTTTCGGCCAACCTGGCTCAACCGTGATCTGACTCTGCTCTTTGCCGGCCGCGGGATTCGTAGCCTCACGCAAGGCTACCTGTCGGTGATCGTGCCGCTCTACCTGGCGGTGCTCGGGTACAGCGCCGTGCAGCTTGGCCTCGTTTTCTCGGCGGCGTCGATCGGCAGCGCGGTGCTGGCCGCGGCGGTCGGGTTCTACTCCGACCGCTACGGCCGGAAGACTTTCCTGGTGATCCTGGCCCTGCTCACGGCGGTGGGCGGCATCGTCTTCGCGGCGAGCGGCGCGTTCTGGGTGATCTTGATCGCCGGCGCGATCACCACGATTGGACGCGGCGGAGGGGCCGGCAGCGGCGGCGCGTGGGGTCCGTACTATCCGGCTGAGCAAGCCCTCCTCGCGGAGCACGCGGACGACCGGCACCGGACCGCGGTCTTTGGCGCCACGTCGTTCGTCGGAGTGCTCGCGGCCGCGATTGGCTCCTTGCTTGCGATCTTGCCGAGCGTGCTCCACTCCACGCTGGGCCTCACCACGATCGATGGCGACCGGGTGCTCTTTGGACTGACCGCGGCTTTCGGTGTCGCCATGGCGGTGGTCATGCTGCCGGTGCAGGAGACGCGCCGAGCGGCGGGACCGGCCGCGCCGCGCCCGCGCCGTCGGGAGCCGCTTTCGCCGGAGACAACTCGCACCATCCTCAAGTTCATGGCGACGAACGCGACGAATGGCCTGGCCATCGGCTTTCTCGGGCCGATCATGGTGTACTGGTTCTATCGCCGCTACGGCGTCGGCGCCGCGGAGCTCGGCGGACTCTTCACCCTGGTGAATCTGGCGACCGCACCGTCGTACCTCTACGCCGCGCGGATCGCCCGCCGGCTCGGCGCGGTCAACGCCGTCGTGCTGACGCGCGTGGTCTCGGTCGTGATGCTCGTCTTCATTCCCCTGATGCCGATCTACCCGCTGGCGGCGGCTTTGTTCCTTTTGCGGATGGTCACGAACACGCTCTCCAATCCGGTCCGGCAGTCCTACCTCATGGCGATCGTTCGCCGGGAAGAGCGCGCCACGGCGGCAGGATTCAGCAATCTGCCGACGCAGGTCTGCTCGTCGATCGGACCGACCATCGCCGGCTACCTGATGACGGGCCTGGCGCTGGACCTACCCCTGGAGCTCGCGGCGGTGTTCCAGGGGCTGAACGCCGCGCTGTATTACGGCTTCTTCCATGGGATCAAGCCGCCGGAGGAAAAAGGCGGCGAGGAGCGCCCGGCGCGCGCGGAGGCAGAGCGGGTCGGCGAAGTTCGGGAGGTAGGCCGGTAGGCGACGCGGCCACTTCCCACGGCCTCACCCTCGTTTGCCATCGGTTCCGCCGCGTGTCGGAGATGGGTCAGTGAGCGGGGGATTTGCTGGGCAAATCCCCCGCTCACTGACCCATCTCCGATACCCTCCAGACGGCTCGCGAGCCGTCAGCCGCTGCACCAGGACAGGGAATAGCCGGCGCCGGCCGTCTGGCCCGAACCGTCGTGCAAGGTCAGCGCGTAGGTGATGGTCTCACACCCAGCGGGGGGCGTGTCGGTCCAGCTACCGGATGGCGTGTTGACCGTGTGGGTGGCGTAACCCAAGGTGGTGCCACCTCCGTAAGTCTCGGTCGCGGTGATGAAACCGGTGTACGGGCTGATCCCGCCCGTCGACGACCAGGTGACCTGGCTGTTGAACCCCGGGGGGATGATCTCTACCGCGCTGAGGCTCGCCGTGAGCACCCCAATCGGCGTGTTCGTCGGCGTTGGCGTGTTCGTCGCGGTGGAGGTGACTGTCGGGGTCGCGGTGGCCGTGGCCGTGGCTGTCGGGGTTTCTGTCAGCGTCGCGGTGGCCGTGCGCGTCGGCGTCGCCGTTCGCGTTTGCGTGGGCGAGGGCACCGCGGTCGGGGTCGTGCTGGGCGTCGGCGTGTTGCTTGGCCGCGGCGTCGCGCTGGGAGCCGGCGTGTTGGTCGGCGATGGCGCGCTCGGCGCCGGCGGGTTGTTTGCCGGTGGCGGCGCCGGTGTGTTGGTCGCGGTCGCCGCGGTCGTCGGGCTAGAGACCGTCGTCGCGGTCGCCGCCACCGTCGGGCTGGCCGGCGGCGTCGCGGTCGGCAGCGGCGTGGCCGTCGCCGCCCGGGTGGACGTGGGCCGCGGGGTCGCGGTTGGCTGGCGCGTTGGCGATGATCGCGGCGTGGGCGAGTCAGCGGCTGGCGTTACCGCGGTCGAGTCGGTCCCGGCGGCGCCGGCTGGCGTTGGCGTCGCCGTCGCGGTGGGGCTCGTCGGCGTCGGCGTGTCGGCTGCCGTCGGCGTCGGCGTCGCGGTGGCCGACGGGTTCACCGCCGAAGCCGGTGCGGTCGCCGGCTGATCGAAGTCCACGACGATGGTGAAGCGACCAGTCGCGGCCACGTCGTCGGCCTCGAACCAGGCCGTCCGCTGATCGAGCAGTCCATCGCGCGCCGTGGTCCCGCTCGTCGCGAGGGTGATCGGGTCGGACGCCGGCGCCCCGGGTAGGGACACTTCGACGGTCGTGCGCCACACCGGTCCCGTCCGTGCCGGCCCCAGAACTTCCCGTTCGAACCGTCCGCCTTGTCCCGATGGCTGGACGGCGTCGGGTAGGTGGTAGCTCGCCGTGAAGGTCCGCGTCGACGGACCCGCGACCGGCGGAAACCACAATCCAAGGAGCTGCTGCTCGCCGTCTGTCCAGAGTCGCGCATAGTGGGCGACCGATCGCGCTGGATCGAGCGGGACGGTTACGCCGTCGTCGGAGACCTCCGCCCTTTGCAGGCTGCCGTTCTCGCTCCAACTCAGATGGTCGTAGCTGCCGCTCGTCACGAGCAGATGGTGTGTCTCGACGACGTCGGCGGAGTTGTCGGAATGGAGCACGGCTTTCACGTCGAGCCAATCCCACGAGAGGCTCGGAGACGTTGGGAGTCCCGCGGCCTGGCGATCCGCGAAATAGACACGCTGCCAATTCTCGCAGCCGACTCCGGTCGGGCCGGTCGTCCCGGCGGGGCCGTACGGCATCGACGGGACCGGCGGTCGAAACGCCTCGCGGAATCGGCCGATCTCCTGGCCATTGGAGCACGAGAGCCTGAGCGCGTACGTGGCCTGATCGTGGCTGGGCGTCCAGGGAAGCAGGTATTGCCAGTTGACGATCACCTCCGGTCGCGCCACGCTCTGCAGCGCCAGGTCGCCGAGGACCTCGGGCGCGGCCAGGACGGCGGGAGCAGCGGCCCCCGCCGTCACCATCAGGAGCGCCAGGATGATCGCCACGGCGACGACGACCCGCGCACCGGAGCGTCCGCCCGGGTCACGGCTTCCCCGCATCACGACGACCGCGCGACGCACCGGCAACGCGACGAGCAGCGCGGCCGCGACGAGCAGCGCGACGATCAACAGGCTTCCCGCGACGGTCCCGCCAAGGGTGCCTTCTGGGCCCCGCAGCAAGAGGTCCACCGCTGGGACGCCGAGCACCCAGTAGGCGATCAACAGGTAGCCGACGTCCAGGAGCGCGCCGGCCACCGCTCCCAGAGCCGTCACGCGCCGCGCGCTCTCCTCCTCGCTGATCGCGACGGCGGTCCCGAGAAGACGGCGGTCAAGAGAGGCGCCAAGCGCCCGCTGCCCGAATTCCTGCACCTGGCCCCGCGTCGCGGCGAGCAGCAGCACCAGCAGCGTTCCCACGCCCCAGGTCGCGGCCGTGGCCGGCCAGTCGGAGCCCACGATCCCGCGCTGCAAGACCGGCAGCGTCACCAGCAGCGGTGCCCCCAGAAGCACTCCCAGGGTGACGCCGACAATCCCGGCGATGCGCTGCAGGCGAGCGGTCAGAAACCCCCACGGCAGCGCGACGACGACCGTCACGACGATCGCCGAGGCAACCGAGCCGACCAACTGAGTCAATCCCGTGCGCACCGGATAAAGGAGCAGGGCGTAGCCAACCAGCAAATAGAGGAAATCAACCACCCCGCCGACGAGGTCCTCGATTCTGCGTTGACTCTTCGCCGCGTCCTCGGGCGACCGCGCCAGCGCCCCCCCCGCCAGCAGTCTTTTGGCGGCCGCTGCCACGAGTTGGCGCACCCCGGCCTGGGTGCGCGGCCGGGTCGCGAGCAGCAGCGCCAGCACGCCCGCTCCGACGACCGCCTTGACCGTGTCGGCCACCGAAACGCCTCGGCCGAACGCGAGGTCCGCGGTCGGCAGCACGCCGGCCATTGCCCAGCAGACACCCAGGATCACCGCCGTCACGGCCGGCCCGGCCACGCGGAAGATCCCGACGACGATCAGCAACGCGGCCACGACGACGGCGAGGCTGAGCGCCGTGGCAGCCCACAGCCGCGCCGGGTCGCCGAAGAGCCCGCCGACGATCGCGGTGAGAGGGGCCGCCAGCAGCCAGTAGGAGCCAAAGAGGTACACCAGCGTCACCGCGCCCTCGACCGATGCCGTCGTCGTCTTGCGCCACGACGGCGCGTGTCTGCTCGGACCCGATCCAGCGGCTCGTCGGGCAGGGACCGGCACGTCCATTGCTTCGAGGACCGCGCCAACGCCGCGCGTCAGCAAACCGATCAGCGGCCAACGGATACCGAGGTACAGGGCCGCGATCATCAGCGCCAGCGCGAACTGGAACGGCCAGAGCAGCGGCATGCCCGTGCCGGCGACGGTTGCCGGGGGCAACAACCCCAGCAACAGCGGACCGAGGACGAGGAGCGCCAGGATGCCCAGCAGATTCGGGGCAATCCGCGCCGCCGCCACTTTTGTCTCCAACGTCACCGCGCGGGTCTGCTCGACCGCCTTGCCGAGCGCAGCGGCGAAGTCGGCGATACGCGGATAGCGGTCCGCGGGATCCTTCGCCAGCGCCCGCAGTAACACGTCTTCGATCGGTCCCGGGATGCCCGGGTTGACCTCGCGCGGGCGCGGGGGCAGTTCTTGGAGGTGGGCCCGCTGGAGCGCGTCCGTGGTCTGCCCCTCGAAGGGACGAGCGCCGGTCAGTAACTCGTAGGCGGTGATACCGAGGGAGTACTGGTCGCTGCGCCCGTCGATCGCGCCACCGCGCCACTGCTCGGGCGACATGTACGCGGCGGTGCCCGCGTAGCGTTGCTGGCCGCCGGAGCTGGCCTGGTGACCGATCGCGCGGGTGATTCCGAAGTCGGCGAGCAGCGCCCAATCAGCCCGGCCCATGAGCACGTTGGCCGGCTTGATGTCCAGGTGGACCAACCCGTGATCGTGCGCGAGCTGCAGGGCATCTGCGATCTGGCTGACCAGCCGGGCGGTGCTCACGAGATCGAGCGGGCCGTGGACGGCCTGGAGACGGTCCTTCAGCGTGCCGCCAGGGACCAGGCGCATCACGATGTAGACGAGGCCGTCTTCTTCGCCGTAGTGGTGGACCTCGACGAGGTTGGGGTGATGCAGACCGGCCAGGCTCCGCGCTTCGTCGTGGAACCGCTCCCGGAAGCCCGGATCGGCGGCGAGTCGTGGCGCGAGGACCTTGACCGCGACGTCCGCCTCCAACGATCGCGAGACCGCACGGTAGACGGTTGCCATGCCACCGCGCCCGAGAACCTCGCGGAGCTCGTACTCCCCGCCGAGCAGAGTCCGCCCCGCCAATCCTTCCGCCATGCGTCCCATTCCCAGCCGACAGCACGGTACCAGCCAGCGACAGCGGTGTCAAGAGAGAAAAAGGTCAGGGAGTTCCCGGGGTGATGTGTGGTGATGCGTGGTTGCGTCTGGACCACGAACGACACGAAACGCCGCGAAAAGGTCACGAAAAGGAGAACGCCCTCCGTTCGAAGGTTTTCGTGATCTTTTCGCGCCGTTTCGTGATCTTCGTGGTCCAGACGTAACTACACGTCACCCAAACGTCAACCCGTCGTCCCGCCCGTCAGGAGGATGGCGTTCCCGTGGGCGTGGCGGTACTGGCGGACTGGGGGGTCGCGGCCGGAGTAGTCGCGGCCGTGGCTGCAGGCGTCGCGGCGGTTGTCGCAATCGGCGTCGTCGCGGCTTGCGGCGTCGACGCCGTCGTCGCCGCGGCGGACGGAGTCGCCGCGGTGGTCGCGGCCGTCGCTGGCGTCGCGGCGGTGGTCGCGGCCGCGGTTGCCGCCGGCGTCGCAGTGGACTGGGTCGCGGCTGGCGGGGTTGTCGCCGCCGCGGGCGACGCGGTGGCCGCGGTCGAACCGGCACAGCCGGTGAGCGCCCCCAGGATCATCGCGGCGCCGACGATCCGG
>Ga0307374_10012770_pt1 | contig 11725 bp, 8 predicted proteins | sample OX3MG_FD_202532 | JGI IMG/M metagenome (GOLD analysis project Ga0307374, IMG submission 202532) | Soil microbial communities from Risofladan, Vaasa, Finland - OX-3 | ecosystem: Environmental > Terrestrial > Soil > Coastal area > Acid sulfate soil | place: Finland: Risofladan, Vaasa | collected...
GAGACGGCGCCGATGCACGGCCCCTGGCAGCGCTTGATGTGGAACAGGAGGCAGGGTCGCTGGAGCGCCCGCACGCCGTCCCGGATCTCGATCGTGCAGGTCCGGAACGGGAACAGCCGGCGGACCAGGTTCATCGACTCGTCCACCGAGCTCGCCGATGCATACGGTCCGAAGTAGCGGCTGCCGTCGGCCGGCAGCCTGCGGGTGCGTTCGACGCGCGGGAAGTCGTCGCCGAGGGTGATCTTGATGTACGGGTAGCTCTTGTCATCCTTGAGCCGGACGTTGAACCGCGGTCGGTACCGCTTGATGAGGTTGGCCTCGAGCAGGAAGGCCTCGGAGTCGGAATCCGTGACCGTGTACTCGACGTCCACGATCCGGTCGATGACCGAGCGGATGCGGTGGACCTCGCCCGCGGGAACGGCCTTCTGCCAGTAGCTGCGGACCCGATTGCGCAGGCTCTGCGCCTTGCCCACGTAGACGACCTCTGCGCGGGCGTCCTTCATGAGGTAGACGCCCGGTCGGTCGGGCAGATTGTCGAGGATCGCCTGGAGCTCGGGAGTCACCGCGCGATTCTACGGATGGCCGCGGGGCGCGCCACGTGTGCCCCCGCCGGGTCCGCCGTCAATGAACGACCACGGTCACCGAAAAGGACCGCGATGGGGCCATGCACGGTGGAGTGCTCGTCCGGCATGCCGGGTCACCGATCGCGGTGACGAGGGTCGAGCCCGTCCTGGCGGCCGAGTACAGGCCCTGCGCCCCCAGGATGACGGTGACGCCGATCACTCGCGCCAGGACCTGCTGGTCGCCGATCGTGACGGTCCAGATGAGCCCGGTCCCAAGGTCGATGAGCACCTGGTCGCCAAGCCGGACGCCGATCGTCGTGCCGTCGTCGGCCAGCGTGATCGTTCGGAGCCCGGCCGTGGGTGCGGCCGTGGCGGCAGGAGCCGCGGTCGGCCGGGGCGACGTCGCCGAGGTCGTCCCGATCGGACTCGCCGACGCGTGGACGACCGCCGATGGCGGCGGCGCCGTGGCCGGAGCGAGCGATCCGGACGGTTCGATCGAACCGTCCAGCGTGCCGGAGGAGGCGCCCGGCCCACCGCTCGCGGATGGAGGCGCTCCTGCCACGACGCAGCCGGCGAGGAGCGGCACGACGAGCGCCGCGATGAGGATCCTTATCACAGACGATCGACGGTGCATCGGACCTCCGGTTCCGCCCGCCGTCATCCGCAGGCGACGGTGCGCCGGAGTGTAGTCCTCCACCTCCGAGCATGAGGACGGAGCCGACCCGCGAGGACCGACTCCATCCGATCAATCGGGCGCCGGGCGGTCAGCCGGCGGCCGCCTCCACCTGGTCGATGAGCGACCACGCCTGCGCGATGAGGCCCTTCGCCTGCTGCTCATTGAGGGCCGTGCCGCTGAACTCGGTGCCGGCGAGCAGGCCGGAGATCGTGCCGGCGAGCGCGTCACGACTCGCCGTCCAGCCGGCGATCGTCGCGTCGGCAGCGATGTAGGCGCTGTCGTCCGAGCCGGATCCGCCGGCGACGGCAGCGGTCGCGTAGCGGAGGCTCGCCATGCCGAGCGCGCCGAACGGCGCGGTCAGCTGCTTGTAGGCCGCTCCGAGGCGGAGCAGCGTCTCACGGTGCGCGGCGAGCTCGGACGGAACGGCCGAGGGCTGGAGGATCTCGGCGATGGCGCGGCCATCGGGCGTGTAGTCGTCGGCGAGACCGAGGAGGGTGAGCATCGTCGGTCGAACGTCCGTGTGGTCGGTCCATACGGAGCCATCCTGGCCGAGCGGCCGGATACCGGGTCCGACGAAGCCGAGCCAGGTGTTCGCGATCTCCGGCTGGATGTCACCGTGATTCCAGGCATATGCCGGGTTGATGCAGGTGAAGCACGTGCTCGGCGGGTAGTCGGTGAGGAAGTAGTTCGGGTCGCCGAAGAACGCGAACGAGGCGTTCCGGTTCGGGTCGCCGGTCGTGTACATATGGAGGAGCCTCATCTCGGCCTGATCGGCCATCGCCACCATGAGGTTGTCCGTGGCAAGGGTGTACGGATTGACCGCCGTCAGCGTCGCGATCTGGCGCTCGAAGTCGCGGTTGGCCGGGTCTGTCTGGGCGAGTTGCCCTCCGCCAGGACCCTTCTTCGCAAGGTAGAACGTCGGGGCGTCGTCGCCGTGGACGGTGAAGGCGTTCGGCGCCGAGCTACCGAGGAACTGGCCGGCCAGGGTCGGGAACTGGCTGGTCACGAGCGAGTCGATGTTGGCGTTGATCTCGCCGACCTGGCCCGCGGCCCAGTCGCACGGTGTCGTCACGCCGTCGCAGCTCGCCGGCGTCGGCGACCCACCGACGAAATGATCGCCCTCGTCGACGGTGAAGACGAACAGGGTATTGGACTTGTCGATCCCGTCGGATGCGAGGCGGCCGAAGAACGTCGCGAACGCGTCGTCGTACGCCTTGAGCTGGGCGACATAGCCGGCAGAACCCGGTCCGTAGGCCGTGTGGGCGCTCCCGGCGACGCCGTGGTTGTCATGGGCGTCGGAGATGTAGGCGTACGTCACGGGCACGCCTCGCTCCTGCATCGCGGCGGTGTAGGCGAGGGAGACGGAGGCGGACATGCCGTCGAATCCCGGGAAGCCGGGCTGCCCGAACGGGTCGGTGATCGCGGCACCGTCGAGTCCGTCGAGCGGGACGGAGGCCGGCTGGCCGGTGAGGAGCGGGTCGATCTGCTGGGCGCCGAACAGGCCCTTGTAGCCCGTGTAGCCGCCCGGTTCCTGGGTGAGGAGGTCGTCCTCGCCGGAGGCGCACGTCGCCGAACTCTGGGCGCAATGGATCGCGAAGCCGACGAAGTCGGTCTGTGCGAGCTGCCGGGCGGCTGTGCCGTACGGTGCGCCCGCCGAGGCGATCGCCTCCGTGGCCTGCGACGATGGATTCCCGAAGACCTTCGTGATGTCGCCGTTCGGGCCGGTCCCGGTGTTCTCCAGCACGGTGTTCGCCGTCGCCACCTCGCCGACGTCGCAGCCGGCTCGGGTGAACGGGACCCACGGCGCCGGGGCGGTCGCGCCGGTCGGCGTGATCATGTTCTGGACCGTCGGCGTGTTGGCCGCCGAGACGGGATCCGTCCAGTACCCGAAGGAACTCGGGAACGAGAAGCCTCCGGTCGACGACGTGCGGACGTAGCTGTTGGAGACGGTCTGGCCGTGACGATCCGGGTAGACGCCGGTGAGCGAGGAGAGGATCCCGCCCGCCGTGTGCGAGATGAGCACGGTGTGATCGTTGGTGAGGAGCGTGCCGTTGTTCTCGATGAAGTTCAGCAGGTGCGGCATCTGCTCGAGATCGGACGGGACGCTCGGCAGGTCGCGCCGGAAGTGGGTGTTGTCGAACTGGACGTAGATGACGTGGCGGATCGATCCTCCGCTGCCGAGCTGGCAGGTCGGGGATGCGGCCGTCGCCGCGGTCGGTCCGAGCGGACCGCTGAGCAGACCGGCCCCCACCAGCGCGACCGCGCCGACCGCCGTCAGCAATCGACGGAGGACCGGATGGACAGTCGAAGTCGACCTACGCACGACACCCTCCTCGAGCGAGCGCGTGCCCAAGGGGCCGATGGACGGGCGTCGATCCGCTGCGGAAGAGGACGCACCAACCCCTCGCGGGCACCGCGCGCTGTCTCCTGACCGCGAAGGATACCCGCATCGAGCGCAGCCCGAGGATCGATCCGGCATCCGGTACGCAACCGATGATCGGTCGCGCTCACCATCCGGTCATGACGATCCCCGTGTCCATCGCCGACCGCCTCGCCGCCCTCACCGCCGATCAGCGAGCGGCCGCGACGGCACCGCCCGGGCCGATCCTCTGCATCGCGCCCGCCGGCAGCGGCAAGACCACGACCCTCGTCGCTCGCATCGCCTGGCTCGTCGCCGAAGGCGTGGATCCGGCGACGATCGCCGCCATCACCTTCAATGCGCGGGCCGCGGACGAACTCTCCATCCGGCTCAGCGAGGCGCTCGGATCAGGCGCCGGCGTCCGCGTCCGGACATTCCATGCACTCGGACGGGAGATCCTCGCGGCCGCCGGCGCGGCAGTCGCTCCGCTTGTCGAACGGAGCGCGATCCTGCGCCGGATCGTCCCGGATGTCGGTCCCGACGGCTGGCGGCGCCTCGACGATGCCTTCTCCCGGCTGAAGCTCGATCTCCAGGTCACGGCGGACGACATCCGGGACGATCCCGAACCTGGGGCTGTCGGGCGCGCGTTCGTGGCCTACGAGGAGGCGATCGCCGCGACGGGCGGCCTCGACTTCGACGACCTCGTCGCCCGGGCCCTCCGCCTCCTTCGTCGCGATCCCGCGGTCCTGGCCCGCTGGCGGGCCTCGTGTGCCGACCTGCTCGTCGACGAGGTCCAGGACGTCGACCGCAGCCAGCTCGAGCTCGCCCTCCTCCTCGCCGCTCCCGACCAGCGCATCTTCCTCGTCGGCGACGACGATCAGTCGATCTATGGTTGGCGACTTGCGGATGTCCGACGGGTCATCGGACTGGCCGACACGCTCCCGGGCCTGCGGCGGTTCGACCTCACCACGAATTTCCGCTGTCCGGCCCCCGTCGTCGATCGCGCGGTGCGGCTCGTCGCCCACAATCGAGAGCGCTTCCCGAAGGAGGTCCGGGCGCGCGCCGGCGCGACCGGACGGCTCATCCTCGCCCCGGACGGGTCCGACGATGCGGTCCGGATCGCCGCCATCGTCGACTCGTGGCCCGCCGACGACTCGTCGCGGGCGATCCTCTCCCGCACCAACCGCGAACTCCTGCCAGCTCTCGCCGTCGCGCTCGATCGCGCGATCCCGTTCCGCGCGCCCGCGCTCAGGACAGCGCTCGACGAGCCCGACCTCGACGCCGTCCTTGACGGCCTCCTCGAGACCGACGAGAGGACCCCGCTCCTCATCCGGCTCGGGGCACGCCGCCGGGCAGCGGCGGAGGCGGCGGAGGCCGCCGATCCGTCGGTCCTCGAGGCGCCGATCGTCCGCGACCTCCTCGCGGCAGCGGCGCCGTATCGCGACGCACGGACGTTCGTGGCCGCCGTCCGGGAGCGGCGGTCCCTGCTCCTCGCGCTTCGTCGCGACGATGCGCGCCTCACCCTCGCCACTGCCCACGGAACGAAGGGCCTCGAGTTCGACCACGTGGCCGTGGTGGGGATGGAGCGGGGGCGCTTCCCGAGCGCCCGCGCGATCGCGGCCGCGGCCGAACCCGAGCGGGCGCTCGAGGAGGAGCGCCGCCTCGCCTACGTTGCCTGGACCCGGGCGAGGCGCTCGCTCACCATCAGCTACGACCCGGCCACCCCGTCGCCGTTCCTCGACGAGGCGTTCGACGAACTCCCCCGTGGGCTTCCGATCAGCTCTCCGGGACCCCCGCCGTCTCGTCCTCGCCCGACTCGGTCCGCCCGAGGCGCATGACGAAACGGACGAAGAGGCCCGCACCGGTGAGCCCGAAGAGCGTCAGGCTGAGCACGAAGATCGGCCAGGCGAGGCCGTTCACCGTGCCGGCACCGTCGCTCGCCGAGAGTGCGCCGGGGATCCAGCCGAACCCGCCGATCGCGTTCCACGAATCCACCTGGTCCGCGGCCTCGAGGCCGTAGATCTGGGGGACGATGTAGAGGATCGACGCGATGACGAGGAGGAGGCTCACCCATCGGAACATCCGCGGATCGTCATCCGAGTCGCGGGTGACCTTGATCGCGAGTGCCCAGAACAGGACGACCGTCGCCAGTGGCGCCGTGATCGGCAGGCCGAGTCCGATGTACAGGTTCGGCATGAGGAACACCGTGCTCAAGGCGAGGGTGATCACCATGAGCCCGTCGCGGATGAGAACGTATGACAGCCACCACACGTCGCCTCCGAAACGGAGGGTGAGGGTGCCGAGGAACCTGATCACGTAGGGACGGGCGAAATGCATGACGAGGGTGAAGGCCCACAGGATCGGCAGGATGGCGGCGATCGACAGGACCAGCCAGGCGGAGCCACCGTTCGTCAGGGCGGTCGCGAGTTCGTCGGCGCTCATCGAGCATCCTCCCCGGTCGAACCGGCGGTCGGCCGCCGGACGGATGTCTGGCGGAAGTTGTAGATGACGGCGGCGACGGCGAGGATCCCCACGAGGACCGCCGACAGGTAGCAGAGCGGGAACGCCCACGCCGGGTTCCTGGCGCCGTCGAGGATCGCCGCGAGCTGGTTGCCCGCGTCCGTGCCGACGTTCGTCACCTGGACACCGAGGAGATACGGCCCGATGTAGAGGGCCGCGCCGAGCCCGAGGATGAACGTCTGGATGCGGAACCAGCGGAGGTCCGCGTCGCCGCGGGTCATGAGCTTGATGAGGAGGACCGCGAACGCGCACACGGCGGCGAGCCCGCCGGTGATCGGGAGGTCCACCTTTCCGACGACGTCGGGGTAGAAGAAGATGAAGCTGCCGAGGAACACCTGGACGAGGAGGATGTCGCGCAGCGCGACGTACACGATCCACCACAGGTCCGCGCCGAGCCGGAGGCTGAACTTGCCGATGTTGGCCACCATGTATGGCCGGGCGAGATGGAGGGCGACGACGAGCAGCCAGAGCACGACGAGCGCCGCCGCGATCGTCCCCTCGACGAACGACTCGCCGGCGTCGAAGAACGCCGAGACTTGATCCGGGGTCACCGTGCACCTCCTGTGGCGGGCGCGCCGATCGGCTCGCCTCGTTGCCTCGAATCCGCCCGGGATCGCTCTCGCGGCCCACGTCCAGCGATCACCTCGACCGTCGGACAGCCGGCGATCGCATCGCACCGGAAACAGCGGGCCGCCTCGGCCCGGGCGGTCGCCTCGTCGAAGCCGAGCAGATTCGCCCGGAAGGTACCGACGTCGACGACAGGAAGGGGAGCCCGACCCCGAGGCGCGACCGCGAGGTCGAGCTCGAGGTGTCGCTCCCTCGCGGTCGCGTGGCGGACGACGCGAAGGATCTCAGCCTCCGCGTCGGGCGCTCCCGACAGGTAGCCGTGGATCGACGCCGCTGCGTGGCGGCCGGCCGCGACCGCGTCGATGATGGTCTTGGGTCCGGACACGACGTCGCCACCGGCGAATACCCCCGGTCGACCGGTCGCGAAGGTCCGCGGGTCGGCGACGATCCCGGCCCACTCGCTGATGTCGATCCCCGCTCCCTCCGGCAGGATCGACGGATCGGGCTCCTCGCCGATGGCGACGAGCAGGGTCGAGGCGGGGTACACGACCTCATCGCCCGGGATCGGCTCGTAGGCCACGCGGCCGCCCTCCGACCGGCCGGCCGGCCGTTGACGGACGGCGCGCACGGCGGTGACCCGGTCGTCGGATCCGATGGCGCCGGTCACTGCGACCGCGTCGACGATCTCGATGCCCTCGCGCTCGGCCGCGTCGACCTCCTCCTCCTGGGCCGGCATCTCGGAGCGGCCGCGGCGGTACAGGACCGCCACGTGATCCGCCCCGCTCCTGCGCGCCGAACGGGCCGCGTCCATCGCCGTGCTCCCGCCGCCGACGACCACGACGGATCCGCTGAGCCGCGGGTTCTCGCCGAGGTTGACGTCGCGAAGGAATCGCGTCGCGGGGATGACGCCGCCGAGGTCGTCGCCAGGAACGCCGAGGCGGCGACTCTTGGATGCACCGGTCGCCAGGAAGACGGCGCGATAGCCGTCCGCCTCGAGGCTCGCCAACGAGAGATCGCGGCCCATCGCCTGATCGAGCCGAAGGTCGACACCCAGGGCGACGATCCGATCGATCTCCGCCCGCAGCACCTCGCGAGGGAGCCGGTATTCCGGGATCCCGATGGCCATCATCCCGCCCGGTATGGGCATCGCCTCGAAGACCGTGACCGGATAGCCGAGGCGGGCCAGGTAGTAGGCGGCCGACATGCCTGCCGGGCCACCGCCGACGATCGCCACCGGCGCGCTTCGCTTGACTGCGGCCGGGCTCGCCGCCGGCAGACTCCCGTGCTCGACGGCGAACCGCTTGAGCGTCCGAATCGCGATCGCCTCGTCGAGGGTGCCCCGACGGCAGGCCGCCTCGCAGGGAGCCGTGCAGATCCAGCCGCACACGGACGGGAACGGGTTGACCTCGGCGCTCACCGCGTAGGCGTCGTCGTAGCGACCCGCGGCGATGAGACCCACGTAGCGGCCCGCATCCGTCCCGGCCGGGCAGGCGACCTGGCACGGCGCCCGATCGTCGACTTTCGGGTCGTGGGTGTGACTCGTGTAGGTACCGCCCCACGGGGTCGGATGGTCCGACTTGAGGACCTCGCGGGTGGCGGCGGACAGCGGGATCCACCTGCCGCTCGTCGGCGCTGCGACCGGGCGCTCGATCGGACCCTGCCGCGGAGCCAGTCGCGTCGGCCCCGTCGCGCTCGCGAGGGTGATGACATGAACAGGACACTGGTCGACGCAGACGTGACAGCCCACGCACTCGCCGACCTGGATCGGATGCTCCATGAGCCACGGGATCGGCGCGAGACCCTCGACGCCGGTCCCCGCGGGCCTCGTCATGTCGAGCGCCTCCACGGGACAGACGTCCATGCAGATCCCGCAATTGATGCAGTTCCCCTGGTCGATGTCGATCCGATAGCCCATCGCGTCCTCCAACCCGGCCTGGATCATCGAACTGTGCGGTCACTCCATGGCTACGGGAGGGGCCGACCGTCCCTCTTTTCCGGGCCGTCCGTCCCGCCCCTCGTCCGTCCCGACCCTCGTCAGCCGCGCCGCTCCTGGACTGCGAGCGTCCGGAGGAGCACGTCGATGGCGTCACGGAACGGCAACGTCAGTTCGTCAGGCAGGGCATCCCGGATCGAGTCCTTGGGACCGTATGCCGCCCGCGCCCGGAGCGCGGTCGCCTGCAGGACGGCCGGCGGCTCGTCCCGCAGCCGGTCCGGGATCGGGGCGAGGAACCGCCTCCAGCGGTCCGCGCCGACGGCCTCCGTCGCAGCGAGGAGCCGATCGGCCCAGCGCGCGGCCGCGAGCGCCGCGGCGTCGATCTCCGGCACCTCATGGCGTGCCGTCCCGCCATGGCGCGCCGTCGCGTCGCGCGGCGAAGGTGTCACCGGCTCCCCAAGCGCGTCGTCAGGCGTCGAAGCGGCGCGTCGTCCCTGGGTCCGGGCGCGGTAGCGAGCCTGCCGCGACCGGGCCGCCGCCGGTCCCCTCCTCGGTCCGGGCGAGGACCAGCGGCAGGCGCTTCCGTTCGGATCCGTTGACGAGCACGCGGAACGAGTAATCGCCGGGGACGGGGAAGGTGAGGCTCCACAGGTCGACGGCGAACGTGATCGTCGTGTCGTGCCCGTCACCTCCGGTGAACGCGATGTTGGCGACGGCCGGCGGGGCGACCTCCGCGCCGTCCGGGCCGAGGACCACGATCCGGACCTCGTGCTCCCGACCGAACTCCGGCACGGTGACCGAGAGCGAGACGACGAGCGCGATGTGCGGATGACGGAGCGGGAAGCCGGGCCCGCCGATGCGGCTGATCCCGCCGCCGATGACGTGGAACTTCTGGCCGGGCGTCGTATCCGCCGCGTCGGCGAGGAAGGCGAAGTCGATGTCGGGCATGCCGGGATGGTACCCGTCCTGCTCGCGTCCGGCTCAGCGCGCCCCGGCCGCGACGGCGGTCACCCTGTGACGCGATCCCGACTCGTCGCTGAACGTGACATCGGAGAGCGGCACGAGCGGCTCGCCGCGGAGGACGCGAGCGAGGTATTCGCCGGTCGCCGAGCCGGGCGTCGCGGCGATCGCCTCCGGCGTGCCGGTGGCGATAATGAGCCCCCCGCGCATCCCGCCCTCCGGACCGAGATCGACGATCCAGTCCGCCGTCTTGATGACGTCGAGGTTGTGCTCGATGACGATGACGGTGTTGCCGCCATCGACGAGGCGATGGAGCACCTCGAGCAGCTTCTCGACGTCGGCGAAATGGAGCCCGGTCGTCGGCTCGTCGAGGACGTAGAGGGTCCGGCCGGTCGCCCGCCGGGAGAGCTCGGTCGCGAGCTTCACCCGCTGGGCTTCGCCACCGGACAGCGTCGTCGCCGGCTGGCCGAGGTGGACGTAGCCGAGGCCGACCTCGTTGAGGGTCCGCAGCCTGGCCGCCACTGCCGGCACGGCGGCGAACACGTCGAGCGCCTCTTCGATCGTCATCTCGAGGACGTCCGCTATCGAGCGACCCTTGTAGTGGATCTCGAGCGCCTCGCGGTTGTAGCGTCGCCCGCCGCAGACCTCGCACGGGACGTAGACATCCGGGAGGAACTGCATCTCGATCTTGAGGATCCCGTCGCCCTTGCAGTTCTCGCAGCGCCCGCCCTTGACGTTGAAGCTGAACCGCCCCGGTCCGTAGCCCCGGACCCTCGATTCCGGGACGCCCGCGAACAGTTCACGGATCGGGGCGAACAGGCCCGTGTACGTGGCCGGATTGCTGCGCGGCGTGCGCCCGATCGGGCTCTGGTCGATCTCGATGATCTTGTCGATATGCTCGATGCCCTCGAGGCGGTCGTGGACTCCCGGCTCCTCGCGCGAGCCGTTGAGGTCGCGGGCGAGCGTGCGATAGAGGACGTCCGTGACGAGCGTGCTCTTGCCTGACCCGGAGACCCCGGTGACCGCGACGAACCGGCCGAGCGGGAAGGTCGCATCAACGCCGCGCAGGTTGTGCTCGCGGGCGCCCCTCACGGTGAGGACGTGGCCGTTGCCCTCGCGGCGACGAGCGGGGATCGGGACGGCGCGGTCGCCGCGGAGGTACGCGCCGGTGATCGAGCGCGGTTCGGCGAGGAGCGTCTCGAGCGGGCCGTTCGCCACGATCTCGCCGCCGTGCTCCCCCGCCCCGGGCCCGATGTCGAGGATCCAGTCGGCCGTCCGGATCGTCTCCTCGTCATGCTCCACGACGAGGACCGTGTTGCCGAGGTCGCGCAGCCTCGTGAGGGTGGCGATGAGTTTGGCGTTGTCGCGCTGGTGGAGCCCGATCGACGGCTCGTCGAGGATGTACAGGACGCCCATGAGTGTCGTCCCGATCTGGGTGGCGAGCCGGATCCGCTGGGCCTCGCCGCCCGAGAGCGTGACGCTCGTGCGGTCGATGGTCAGGTAGTCGAGGCCGACGTCGACGAGGAAGCCGAGCCGCGCAGCGATCTCCTTGAGCAGGATCCGGGCGATCGTCCGTTCGCGCTCCGAGATGCGGTCCGGCAGGCCCCCTACCCAGGCGAGCGCATCGGTCACCGAGAGCGCCGCGACGTCGCTGATGTTCCGCCCGTGGATCCGTACTGCGAGCGCTCCTGGCTGGAGTTTCTTGCCGCCGCAGGTGGGACACGGTCGGGCGACCATGAACCGCTCGAGCTCCGTCTTGACGTACTCGGATTCGGTTTCCCGGTAGCGCCGCTCGAGCTGCCCGGCCAGGCCCTCGAACGTGGCGGTGTAGGTGTTCTCGCCGCGTTCGTGGCGGTAGCCGATGACGACTCGCTCGTCCTTCGGGGCGTGGAGGAGATATTCGAGCGCCTCCGACGGCAGATCGCGGACGGGGAGGTCGTAGTCCCAGCCGTGGGCGCGGCAGATCGCCTCGACGATCTTGGAGCGCCACGATTCCTCCATCGGCAGTCGCGCCCACGGTACGAGGGCTCCCTGGCGGAGGCTCTTGCCGCGATCCGGGATGAGGCGTCCCGGATCGACCTCGAGGCGCGTCCCGAGGCCGGTGCAGGCCGGGCAGGCACCGTGCGGCGAATTGAAGCTGAAGCTGC
>Ga0307374_10012773_pt1 | contig 11724 bp, 6 predicted proteins | sample OX3MG_FD_202532 | JGI IMG/M metagenome (GOLD analysis project Ga0307374, IMG submission 202532) | Soil microbial communities from Risofladan, Vaasa, Finland - OX-3 | ecosystem: Environmental > Terrestrial > Soil > Coastal area > Acid sulfate soil | place: Finland: Risofladan, Vaasa | collected...
AGCCGCTTGAGAAGTTGCGCCGTTGCCTCAATGTGCTTGAAGCCTTGAAGATCCTTCTCCTGAACCTCGGAGCGTTTTTTGCGACCCATCCATGCACCTGCCAAAATGACCGGATTCCGACCGTGTCATTTTGGATGCGCAAATTGCGTGCCGAATTCACTCGATTTGATCTCAGTCGGCGATTAAATTCCCGGGGCCGCTGCGCCGCAAAACTTGCGCCGAACAGGATTGCCTCCGTGGCGTTCCGTATTCCCAGGATCGTGCAAGGTCATTTAGAAAAGCCCGGCAATTGGTTCGCCCCGGAAGAGCTCGTAGGGGCGATCTTCGACGTCTTTCCACTGGGCCGTGCGAGGAATGCCGAGCGCCTGGTAGATCGTGGCGGCGAGGTTTTCGGGCGTCTGAGGGTCGCTGGTCGCGTAGGCGGCGATCTTGTCGGTCGAGCCGACCACCGTGCCGCCGCGAACGCCGCCGCCGGCGAAGAAACTCGTCATCACCGGTCCCCAGTGATCGCGTCCGGCATCTTTGTTGATCTTGGGCGTGCGGCCGAACTCACCGGTCATCACCACCAGCGTCGTCTCCAAGAGTCCGCTGACGTCGAGGTCGTCGAGCAGGGCCGAAACCGAGCGGTCCATGTACGGCAGCAGATTGTCTTTCAGGTTGACGAAATTGCGCCGGTGCGTGTCCCAGGTGGAATTCTTGCCCAGGTTCACCTGAACGAGTTGCACGCCCGCCGTAACCAGCCGGTAGGCCATCAGCAAAGACAGGCCGAACTTGTTGTTTCCGTAGCGCTCGAGTGTTTGGGGTTCGGCATTTTCCACATCGAACGACGAGTGTACTTTGGGGTCGGCCAAGACGGAGATCGCCTGCCGGCGGTTCCGCTCGAACCCGGCCAGTTCCGCCGCGGCTTCCAAATCGCGCTGCTGGTTTTCGATATATTGGAGCAAGCCAACTCGGCCCGCCAAGCGCGGGTGCCCGCCCTCGGGAAGCGTGAGCGAAGGCGTATCGAAGATCGACTTCGAACCGTGTTCCAGCGGCGTGCCCTCGAAGCGAAAGCAGTGCGGGCATGCGCCGTTGCCCAGGGGACATGCCGCCGCGATATTCAGGTGCCAGGCCTCGAAGCGCCGCCCCAGCTTGCCGGCGTACTGGCCCGGCCGAACGTTTCCCGTTTCGTTGACGCTCGGTTGGGGCAGCACGACCGCCGGCGGCAGGTTGTTGCGGCCGCGCGTGGCGTAGGTCGCCTGCGCGGCGATCGAGGGCCATTCGTTCGGGCTGGGCGGTTTGCTCTGGCCGAAACCGGTGGGAAAGTCGAGCCGGCCGGTCAGCAGCATGTGGCAAGCTTCTTCGTGTCCGTTGCTGTTGGTGCTTACCGAGCGGACGAGCGCAAAACGCCGGCTCCGCTCGGCCAAGAGCGGCAAGTGTTCGCAAATCTCCATGCCGGGCGTGCGCGTGGCTATGGGGCGGAACTCTCCACGCACGGTCTCGGAAGCGTCGGGCTTCAAATCGAAGCTGTCTTGATGAGAAAGCCCGCCGGTCAGGAAGATGAAGATCACCGATTTCGCTCGCGCCGCGGAGTCAGGCGCCCTGTCGCCCGGAGCACTGGCCCCGTCCGCACTGCTCCGCAGAGCGGAGAGGTCCGAAATCCCAAGGCCGAGCAGGCCTGCCGAGCCTGCCTGCAGTGCCGCTCTCCGGTTGAATCGCGGGTGCGAAACATGTCCCTCAGTGCGGTTCAAGGTCATCCCACCACCTCCCGGCCGACTGCCGCGAATGGATCAACGGTGAAGCTCAGCACAGCGTAACGCATCGAGTCGCGTTGATGCAACAACGGATCACTTCACGGATGGCTCGTTCTTCAACCAGTATTCCAGGAAGTCGAGCTCCAGCTTCAGCGCTTCAGGCGTGGGAATATGCGAGTCGCGCGCGGTCATCGCGACGCGGTTTTCGTAACCGAGCAACTTGTTCACGGCGACCAGGTGGTTGAGCGCCCGCCAGTTGGGCGGCGGATCTTCGGTGCCGCCGGAGACCAGCACGGGCCGCGGCGCCATCAAGGCGTGCAGGTCGACCAGGTCGTCGCCCGCCTCGACCAGTTCCTTGTAGAGACCCGTGCGTGGGTCGTCGGCAGAAGGCACGCCCGGTTTGCGTTCCGTCTGGGGGTCGTAGCCCAGGTACCACGGCTCCCAGTAATTCACGTTCGCGTTCTTCTCGTTGAACACGATGCCCGGATCGGACCAGACCGCGCAGGCGAACTTGTCGTACAGGCACGACGCGAACATCGACCATTTGCCGCCATACGAAAGTCCGATGATCCCGATCCGCTCCGGATCGACCTTGTGCGCTTGCGCCAGCGCCGTATGACAGTTGGCGGCGACGTAGGCCAAGAGCGTGAGCGGTTGCCGCCGCTGTTCGACGCCGGCTTCCGTCAGCAACCGGCGCGTGTCGAGCCCGATCTTCTCGACCGACCCCGGCGTGCCGATCGACAAGGTGACGAAACCGCGCTTCACCAGGTGCAGGCCGTAGTCGTGCGTGCCGCGTCCCTTGTTGCCCTGGCCGATGCTCGTCAGCGGCTCATAGAACGGCACGAGCACCGCCGGGAACGGGCCGTCGCCATTGGGGACCAGCAGATAACCATCGGCCACTTTGCCGTCGGTCGAGACTTGCACGTGTACGTGGTGCTGGACGTAGCCATCCTGATGGACCGTCTCCAGCCGCTTGACGGCCGGCCGTTCCACCAGCGGCGGCCAGGGTCCGAGCCGGCGGTGCCAGGTCGATAGAATCTCCATCCGCCGCCGTGCCCAATCGTCGGGCGACTCGGCCTTGGTCCCGTCGGCGAATTCCAACGGTGAACGGTACGAGCCGAACTGTCCGGCAAACTCGGCTGGCGGCTGAACGAACTTTTCGAGTCGTTGCCACAAGGCGTCGCGCGAGGGCGGTTCGGCGGCTTCGAGTTGGACGGCATGGAGTCCGCCGTACCGGTTCGCCACGCTGATCGCCAACAGCGCGGTCAACCAGACGCGGCGGCCGAGGGGTGAGGAAGGGTTTGCAAACATGGCTGTCCTTGCGTGACGGCGGGGTGGGACGTCGATCATCGGATAATTTTGCAATCCGGCACGGCATTTTGCAATTCGGCTACGCCGGCGTCCGTGACGTTGGTCGTGGTGAGGTTCAATGTATGGAGCGTGACGAAATGCTTTAGGTGATCCAAACCCACATCAGTAATACTGGTGCCAGCCAAGTCCAATGTGTTGACCTTGTTATGGGGATCCGCTGGGTCCACGATCCTCAGTAGATCGGCGTCTGTCAGTCGCGTGCCGGCCAGTATAGCAAGGCGGTTCAACTCGGTCGGGGGGAAAAGTCTTCCCAGCACCCCGCGCCGAGGATATACTCATAAATTCCTGTCGAAACCGGTGCGGTCGAGGGAAAATAACGTGGTCGAAGTGGTCACACGCGAGACGTTTCAAGAGCTGCTGACGAAAAGCCGGCTGCTCACGGCGAAGCAATTGGCCGACGTCGCCTCGCGCTCGACCGTCGACGCCGGTTGGACGCCGGTCCGGGCAGCCAGGAACATGATCGCCCGTGGTTGGCTCACCGAGTGGCAGGCGCGCCAACTCCTTTCGGGGCGGTACGGCTTCTTCATGGGCAAATACAAGCTGCTCGACCGGCTAGGCGCGGGCGGAATGGGGGTGGTGTTCAAGGCCCATCATCCCATGACCGACCGGACCGTGGCCGTGAAGGTGATGGCCCAATCGCTGCTGTCGAACCCGGAGGCGGCCGCCCGCTTCCAGCGCGAAGTACGGTTGGTCTGCGCGCTGAACCATCCGAACATCATCGCCGCGTACGACGCCGACGAAGCCGGCGGCGCCCACTTCCTGGTCATGGAATACGTCGAGGGCCGCGATCTCGCCTCGCTGGTCAAGAACGACGGCCCGCTCGGCGTGGCCCGGGCGGTCAATTGCGTCGTGCAAGCCGCGACGGGCCTGGCCCACGCCCACGACATGGGCATCGTACACCGCGACATCAAGCCGGCCAACTTGCTGCTCGATGGCAAGGGCCTGGTCAAGATTCTCGACCTGGGTTTGGCGCGACTCGACGAGCAACTTGGCGGCGCCGGCGATTCGACGGCTTCGGTGGCACTGACCCGGCGCGGCATGGTGGTCGGCACGGTCGACTACATGTCGCCGGAACAGGCCGAGGAAATCTGCGCCGCCGACGCGCGCAGTGACATCTACTCGCTCGGTTGCACGCTCTGTTATCTACTCACCGGCCAGTCGGTCTACAAAGGCACGACGCCGATGAAGCGGTTGTTCGCCCACCGCGAGCAGCCCATCCCCTCGCTGCGCGAGCGCCGTGGTGAAATCCCACCGGCACTCGACGCCGTTTTCGAGCGGATGGTGGCCAAGTGTCCCGAAGCCCGTTTTCCGACGATGCATGAGGTCATCTCGGCGCTGCTGCCGTTCGAATCCGGCCGGCATGCCGTCGCCCTTCAGCCGGCACTGCGCGATCCGCCCCCCAAGGCGAGCGACGCGGAGGTCGTGTCGTCGGTGGACGTCGCCGTGGATACGTACTTGATCCAACTCGCGAACCAATCGGCGATCGACGCCCTGCCGCCCGTAGCCCTGCCGCCCGCCGCCCTCTCATTGCCAACGGTCCAACCGGCGTCGACCGTGCCAAGGGCCACGCTGCTGACTCCACCCGTCGTCGCGCCACGGCCCGAATTCGTGCCGCCATCCCATATCACGCCGCCCCCCGCCTTATCGCCGTCGCGCGCCTTTTCGACGTCGTCCTCGCACCCACTAGTGGGCGCGCGGTGGCGGCGAGGCGACTCCGACCACAAGAAGTGGCTGGTGGGCATCGTGGCCGGTGTGTTGGTCGCGTTGCCGGTGATCGGTGCGCTCATCTGGTCGACGCGGCCCGCCGCGTTGTTGCTCGACTGGCGGATGGACGCGCGGCAAGGTTGCCGGTTGGTTGTCGACGGAAAAGAGGCGGCAATTCCCGCGGGCAATCCGGCCAAGATCTCGTTGCCGCCGGGCCAGCACCGGGTCGTCATTCAGCGGCGAGGCTACGTCCAGCTTGAATGGGAGTTCTCCGTGACTCGCGGCAGTCGCATCGAGCAGAAGGTCCAGTGGTCGAAATACGACATCGATCCTGCGCCCGAGCCGAAGTGACAACGTTTCGACCGTGACCCGTCTCGACTGTGCTCCAACTCGACCGTGAGCCGGCGCGGCGCAATAGTCGTATTTCGCGAGGGACGGTGCTTTTGCTCTAGTAATCGCCGCCGAATAGCCGATACTGAATCGTCCACTTTGCTTCCCATCGCACCTCCATCCCCAGGTATTCTGAATGTCCTTGTACAACGTCGAACCCGGCCAGCGGCGAGCGACCCATGTCGGCGACAAGATCACCACCGTGCTCGTGCTTGCTCAGGCGGTCGTCCCGTTCGGATATTGGGTCTGCCAGAACGAGGATGACGGCGCGCGGCGCGTCGTCGCGTCAGAAGCGTTGTTCACATTGGAGCCCGTCCTGGGCACGCCCGTGGCACTACGTGCAGATGGCCTGCGCTCCGACCCTAATGACGCCGTGGCGATCCTGAGCGCGTGAGATCGGCGTGACGGTGAGCGTGGCGCAAGTGTGCGGCGATGCACGGCCCATGCCTTTTTGTTGCCCAGCAACAAGAAGGGGCGGAGACGGTCACGCCCGCGGCAAAAACTCCTGCGTCTCCACGACCCCCAGCACGTTGGGGTGCTTCCGCACCCACCGAACCCCAATAGCGTTTTTTCGCGCAGCGAAAAGACGCAAAAAAAATCGGCCTAAAGGCGAGTGGAGCGGAGAAAAACGAATCCGAATACCCCAAAAAGTGAGTCCGCGAACGGCGGAGCAAGGCCGTGCATCGGGCCACCCTACTTCGAACCCCGCGTGTCGACAGCACGGCAAGGGGAGGGGTTTCGGATTCGTTTTTCTCCGTGAAGCGCCGCGTCCGGCGGTGCGGCGCCGTCGCCGCGGTGCCACGGTGCCAGGAGTTCGCCCCGGAGCGAGGCGGTTCCCGCGGCCGAGTACTCGTGTCGATGAGGTGCAGCCGGGCCATCATTGAGCGCCGCAAGGAAGCACGGCCCCCTTAGGAAACCCCGAGAAGGGCCTCCAGCATCGCCGCGTCCGTGTCCAACGCCGCGGCGACCGGGATTCCCGCGTCGGCGACCAGCGCGCTAGCCAGTCGCGAGCGCGCGCATCGCCCGCTTCGGCGTACAAAAGGGCGACACGCGCGATGTCATAGAACACCTCCGGTGTGACAACCTCGAAGACCACCGCCCAGTAGCTTGCCGCGGGCGGGCGCGCGGTTTCACGCCCGCCGCCGGAGAGGACTTCCCAGGGGCGCTGCAAACGTCGGCGGCGCGCGGCGGCAGCGGGGAACGTGCGGCACCTTCCCGCCCGCGATGAGTTGGGCGGCGCCATGACGGCGCGGGCCCGCCAACCAACAACTGCGTTACTCTTCAATGGCCGGCGCGCCGCGTACCGTCGCGCCTCTCCGCCATGAGCTTGGCCAGCCTTATGACGCTGAATTATGGGACTCCCGCTGAAAATCGGGCGCCGCGCTCGAACGCCGTGGCAAAGCGGCGACAGCGCCACGTTGCCGGCATCGACGCTTCACGGAGAAAAACGAATCCGAAACCCCTCCCCTTGCACTGCTGGCGACACATGGGGTTCGAAGTAGGGTGGCACGATGCGCGGCGTTGCTCCGCCGTTCGCGGACTCACTTTTTGGGGTATTCGGATTCGTTTTTTTCCGTTCCGCTTGCGCGCCCGCGATGAGTTGGGTTGCGCCAAGCCCACGGCAAAGCCTGGAACGCCGAGGGAGAACACAACCACCCACGTGGCACAGTCCGGCCGTGAGGCAGGGAACAAGTCCTAAGCCGCAACGACCCGCTCAAATGCTAGGGTGGAGGCAATGCCCTCGGTGGGATTCCGTGTCCTGCCAAATGACGTCGCACCAGCTCCGCGGAACGCCACGGAGGGCGTTCCCTACAGAACCCGATACGACGGTCCTAGCCTTTGAACGGTCGTTGAAGGAATTCGCGGAGCGCGGCGTTGAACGCCGCCGGGTTTTCCAGTGGCGACATGTGCCCCGCGTCGGGAATGACGACCAGCCTCGAGCCGGGGATTGCCTCGGCGATTCGACGCATCTCCTCCAGGGGCGAAATTACGTCGTCTTCACCGACGACCACTAAGGTCGGCACGTCGATCGCGCCGAGCATGCTCGTCGCGTCGGGCCGCGCGGCCATGGCGCGCTGCGCCGCGGCGACTCCTTGGGGATTGGCCTGAAGAATCACGTTCCGCACCGCGTCGACGACGGCCGGCCGCGCGCGGATCGTTTGCTTGCCGAAGAGCTTGGGGACCATCGCCCGCGCCAGCGCCTCGGTCCCCTCGGCCAGCACCGCCTCGGCGGACTTGAGCCGGTTTTCGGCCGCGTCGGGCGAATCGGCCGCGGCCCGCGTGTCGCAGAGCACCATCGCCCGCAGCCGACGGCGGTACTTGCGCAGGAACTGCCAGGCGACGTAGCCGCCCATCGACAGGCCGATCAGCGTGACCGGCTCCGTCACCCCGAGCGCATCGAGCGCGGCCGCCAGGTCGTCGGCGAATTGTTCCATCGTGACCGCTACGTCGCCGACTTCGCTGGAGCCGAAGCCGCGCAGATCCGGCGCGATGACGCGGTACTCGGCGGCGAACTCGGCCAATTGGTCGCGCCACATGGCATGGTCCAGCGGGAAACCGTGGACGAACAGCAAGGGCGGTCCGTCGCCTTCGTCGAAAACAGCGAACTCGCTTCCTCGGATGGGAATTTTTTTCATGGGACTGGAACCAAAAATGCTAAAAGCGGAAAGCGACCGCTACTCCGCGTCCGGCGGCGTTTGGCCGCCCACCGCGAATTCCGGAAAATCGGAGCGCGAGCGCAAAGGCGCCAGATCCGGATCGTCGCGAAGGTTGGCAGCGTGCTGGGAATCCTGAAAGTAACCGGCCTGACCCAGCTCACCGATGATTTTGACGGCGCGCCGCGCGTAGTCGTCGACCAAGCGCGTTCGATCGTCGTCGCTCAAACGCCCGTCGGCGAGCGCCGCGGCGGAGCAAAGAGAGTAGACGCAGGCCGCGTTGTAGCGGTCGTCGTCTGAAAAAGAAGCCGATGGGAACAATTCATTCAGGTCGGCCACGGCGCGCGCGTGGTCGCCGGCCTGCGCCGCCGTCAAGACGCGCATGAAGCGGAAGCGTTGCCTGGCCGGTTCGTCGGCCAACTCGACGACCCGGTCCCAGTCGGCGAGGGCTTCGGCGTGCCGGCCCGCCGAACCTTTGGTGATCGCCGCGGCGCCGTGGGCGTTCAAACACAATTGCCGGGCGGTGGCGTCCTGGGGAGCGTCGCGAACCGCGGCGTCGAGCACGTCGTTCGAATGGAGGTGGGCATCGAGCGCCTCGTCGATTCGCCCCTGGGCGCGCAGCGTGTTGGCCAGGTTCTGCCAGACGCCGCCTTCCGCGCGGCGCACCGGCAAGCTCGCCCCGTGGTCTTCGGCAAGCGGCGCGAGCACCGCCAAAGCGCGCCTGAGCGTGGTTTCCGCCGCCGCCGCCCCGGCCGTGGGGCCCTCGACCGTGCTCAGGTTCATCAGCGTCTCCGCCAGGCCGATCGCCGCATAGAATTCGCGCGGATCGCGTTCCACCAGAGGCTCGCGTAGCCGCACCGCCTCGCGATAAGCCGCCAGCGACTTCTCGGGTTGGTTCGTGCTGGAGTAATGCTGGCCCAACGTATGGAAACTCTGCGCCATCGACAATTGATAGCCCGGCACGTTGGGGTGCCGCCGGACCAGCTCTTTGGCGAATTTCAACGATCGGTCGAAGTGTTCTTGAGCCTGGGCGGGCCGCTCCACGCTGAGCAGGATGCCCAGCGCCTTGTGGCACTCGACCAGTGTGAAGAGAGGCCGCCGGCCAGGTTGGGAATCGTCCGCGACGGGCTTGAGCAACTCCACGGCCCTCTGGTAATTCGGCGCGGCGTCGGCGGGGCGCCCAAAGCCCACGGCGAAATTTCCCAGGTTGGCGAACGTCTCGGCCAGCGACTGCACCGCGTCGGCGTCCGAGGGGTTCTCCGCGACGAAACGCTCGCGGATTTCCAGCGCGCGACGGTAAAGTCGTTCGGCCTCGTCCGGCTCCCTAGCGCCCAGCATGCTGGCCAGATCGCCGTAACAATGCGCCAAGACGCGCCTCGCCTCGCCGCTTTCGGCGGCCATCGGCTCCAGCAGCCCGATCGCGCGCCGATGGGCGGCACGGCTCTCGTCGCCGCGATCGGCGCCGGCGTGAATCAACGCCAGGTCGTGCAACGCGTCAGCCAGATCGCCGCGAATTCGCAGATCGTCGGGAAAGTCGCCGGCGAGGGCCTCGCGCAGCTCGACGGTCACGAGCGCGCCACGCAGGGCCGCCGCGCCGTCGCCGAGCGCATTGTCGATCCGCGCCAGCCGCGCCTGGGCCTCGGCGGCCTGCCGTCGCAGCGCGGGGTCGGCGTCGAGTTGAGGGTCGAGAAAGCGGCTGTAAAAGCCCACCGCCTCGGCCAGCAGCCGCCGCCGCACCGGATCGGCCTCGGGCACTTCCGACAGCTCGCCAAAGCCGACTTCCGAAAGCATCCGGTCGGCGGCCTCAAACGCCTCGCGATACCCCTCACGCGCTCGCTCGCGTTGGAACTCAGCCGTGGCGACGGCCGAACGGAGCCGCGCGTTGTAGACCAGCCCGCCGGCGACCAAACTGATGGCCGACAGCAGACAGACCGCGACCAATGCGGCGGCGGCCGGTCGGCGTCGCGACCATTTCACGGCACGCTCCCAGGCGCGCACCGGCCTGGCCAAAATCGGCCGGCCGGCCAAAAATCGTTCGAGGTCCTCCGCCAAAGCCAACGCGCTCCGATAGCGGCGCGAGCGCGCTTTCTCGAGGCACTTGAGGCAAATCGTCTCCAGGTCGCGCGGCAGCTTGGGCTGCAAACGGCGCGGCGGCGCGGGTTCCAACGTCCGCACTTGTTCGAGCGTATCCAGAGAGGTCGCGGCCTTGAAGGGGGGACGACCCGTTACCAACTCGTAGAGGATCGCGCCCAGAGCGTAGATGTCGGCCGCGGGGCCGACATCGCGAGAATCACCCGCCGCTTGCTCGGGGGCCATATAGCTGGGACTGCCCAGGATCGCGCCCGAGAGCGTCAGCGCGTCGTCGCCGTCGCTCCGTTTGGCCAGGCCAAAATCGCTGATCTTGGGAACCAGATCAGCGAGCGGGGGGCGTAAGCCCCCTGTTCCTGTGTTACCGGCGGGCTTACGCCCCCCGCTCGCCTGTCCGCCGTCTTCCGCATTGGCTTCACTCCCCCATTCCCCTCCTCCCCTTTTCCCCTCTTCCCCGTTTCCGTTTTCGATACCAACAGGGGGCTGACGCCCCCCGCTCGCCTGACCACTCACCAACAGCACGTTCGACGGCTTGAGATCGCGATGGACGATTCCGTGCCGGTGCGCGGCGTCGATGGCGCGAGCGAGCGTTTCCACCAACCTCGCGGCGGCCGCCGGAGCGACGGGCGTGCCGTCAAGCCGCCGCGCCAGACTGCCTTCCTCGGCGAATTCCAGCACCAGGTAGGGACGGCCGTCGTGCTCGCCCACCTCATGGATCTGGATCACGTTCGGGTGCCGCAGCCGGGCAACCAGTTCCGCCTCGGCGCGGAAGCGGGCCAATTCGAGCGGGCCGGCGTGCTCTCCGGAAAGTACCATTTTCAAGGCCACGATCCGTCCCAGGCTCAGTTGACGAGCGCGGTACACCACTCCCATCCCGCCACGGCCGAGCTCCTCGAGGATCTCGAAACCGGGGATTTCGAAGCCGGGCACAAGCCGGTTCGCGACGGCCGACGGGGCGGACGTTTCCGCGCCCAGCTCCCTATCCACGCGGTCGAAAAGCGTCTCGAAGTCTTGAGCCGCGCGAGGAAAGCGCGCCAGGTAACTCCGTCGTCCGGGCTTGTCACCCCACTGCCGCCGCACGCGATACTCTTCGGCGATCAATTCTGGTGGCCAATCGGCCGCCGGGCCCAGGCCTGGGTAACGCGAGGCGTAGTCTTCCAGCACCGGCCTCGCGGGCAAGCCCGCCCCCGAGGCGCCGTTCGCGCCGACGTCCTTCGCCACCGGGACCTTGACGACGGAGACCGTGTCGTGAGCAGAATCCGCGTCGGCCGCGCGTCGCCAGCGGTACTCCAGATCGAGCTTGACAATCTCGACAAGCGCCTCGTGGACGGAGCCATCCGGCATCGCCGGCAAGTAATCGTCGATTCGCGGGACCGTACCTTCGCGCCAGGCGCGTTCGAAGGCCTCCAGCGATGGTTCCCAGTCGGGCCAGACTGGCGGCGAAATGGGTGAATTTGGGTGCATGGTTCTCGTAGAACGGAATTCATTCCGTTTCGGTCAATCGTAGAACGGAATTCATTCCGTTTCGGTCACTAACCCGGTCACTATCTATACTTCACGCGGCCACGCGAAGTAAGCCGGGGCATCGCTTAGGCTCTGCCACCAGCCACCACTTTCTCGTGACAAAATGTCTCATTGTATCGCCTAACACCTATCACCTAACGCCTATCGCGTCGTTTTCCACGCGGTACCGCTCCTCGAGGTACGCCTTGAGTTGTTCGAGCATGCGGCGCACGGTCCGCTGGCTGCGGTCGGTCTCGACGGCGATCTCGTCGAGCAAATAA
>Ga0307374_10012777_pt1 | contig 11721 bp, 8 predicted proteins | sample OX3MG_FD_202532 | JGI IMG/M metagenome (GOLD analysis project Ga0307374, IMG submission 202532) | Soil microbial communities from Risofladan, Vaasa, Finland - OX-3 | ecosystem: Environmental > Terrestrial > Soil > Coastal area > Acid sulfate soil | place: Finland: Risofladan, Vaasa | collected...
GCCTCTCGTCAGTTCAGCCCAATTCCGGACGCCCAATCCCGTCGGCTACAACCACAGGCGCCTCCTCCCGCTATCCCTTGACTCCCAAGGGATTCGGCCCGGGGCCTCCACATAACTAGGAAACTGCCGCTAGGAGGTCTCTCCCAGCGGGTTTCTTGTATCCCTTGTGGCTCTAGGCTTTGTAGTGGTGCGCCCTGGAGGATTTGAACCCCCGACCTACTGATCCGTAGTCAGTCGCTCTATCCGGACTGAGCTAAGGGCGCACAATGGCGGAGGGGGCGGGATTCGAACCCGCGGAACAGTTACCCGTTCAGCTGCTTAGCAGGCAGCTACCATCGGCCACTCGGTCACCCCTCCAGAGGGCTTCGACGAGAGAAAGCCGCTTGGGCATGGTAGCACGCGCCCCAGGGCAACGCAAGCGCGTGCCAGCGACCCGAGCCGACCCCCTGCGGCCCATCACAGAGGCCTCCGCGGGTGTGCGCCGGCGGGTCTCGCAAACGGCCCGCCGCTGGTAATGTCCCCCATGTCCGTCCAGATCGCTGCGCTGACGCCAGCCCAACCCACGGCTTCGATGACCGATCCCTGGTTACTGGAAGCGAATCCGGGTCGCGCTGCGCAGGGGTCCCCTGCGTGCCCCCGGCCTGTTTGGCCTGTATCCCGGCGCACCGCTGGCTCCATCCAGGCGCCTCGTGGCCCAGGTCGCTTCAGGCGCTTCGCGCCCGTCGCTTCCGGCATCCGGACCCCCAAAGGCTTTGGGGCCCAAGGGGCCTTCGCCCCGTGGCCTCGCAACCGGGGACTTTCGGGCGGCCACCAGTGCGCGGGGTATGTGACGGGACCGCGTACCGTACTCATACGGGCGACGGCTGTCGGGGGTGTGCACGTGCGGGATCCATTCGTCAACGGCATGGCGACAGTGCGCTTCGTGTCCGCCAGCCTCGAGTTCACTGCCGCCCTGCTCATGCTGCGCTTCGGACGGGTGGATACCGCCCTGCGCATCAACGGCGTCCTGGGCCTGGTCGGACCGATCATTCTTATTCTGACGACAGCGCTGGGGGTTGCTGGCATGGCCGGACGGGTGCAGATCGGCAAGCTCGCGCTGATTTTCGTCGGTGTGTATCTCATCCTGTACGGAAGCCGCTGACTGCAGACCGCGTCCAGGTGGGTCCTGACAAGGCGGCGGCGGGCCGCACGCCCGAGGCCGAGGTCCGGCTGACTGCAGACCGCGTCCAGGTGGGTCCTGACAAGGGACTTTTCCGTGGCGCGTGTCCCTGCGCGCCCGGGCGATGGTCCTGTGCAAGTGCGGCTGGCTAGACCCCGGCCTAGCCAGGGGGCGCGATCGGCGGGGGGAAGGTGCCAGCACGGCGCGGCTCGGCAGGACAGTCCGCTCGAGCGAAACGAGGGGGACGGGGTGGCGGGGAGAGCGGGATTCGAACCCGCGAGCCCTCGCGGGCTATCCGTTTTCAAGACGGAGGCCTTCAGCCGCTCGGCCATCTCCCCACAGGTCGCCACTGAGGGAACCACCGCTGCCCGCCGCAGACGGGCGAGGCGACGCCGAGCGACGCCCTCGCCCCCCTTGGCCGACGCTACTTCTCGATCGGCGCCCCGACGATGCTCCCGTACTCGGTCCAGGAGCCGTCGTAGTTTCGCACGCGCTTGTACCCCAGAATCTCCGTGAGCACAAACCAGGTGTGCGACGAGCGCTCCCCGATCCGGCAGTAGGCGATGATTTCCTTCTCCGGTGTCACGCCCTTGGCACCGTAGAGCTGGCGCAGTTCCTCCACCGACTTGAACGTGCCGTCCTCGCGCACGGCCTGGCCCCACGGGACGTTGGCGGCACCCGGAATGTGCCCGCCGCGTTGAGCGCCTTCCTGGGGATAGGCCTCTGGAGCGATGATCTCGCCGGAGAACTCGCGGGGCGAACGGACATCCACGACCGCGGCCTTGCCGATCGAGGCCAGCACCTGCTCGCGCAAGGCGCGCATCTCCGGTCGCACCGCGTGGGCGGTGTGCCGCGCGGCGGTCAGTTTGGGCGCCTCAGTGCTGACAGGCCGACCCTCGTTGATCCACTTCTGGCGGCCGCCGTTCATGATCTTGACACGGTCGTGCTGGTTGTACCTGAAGAGCCAGTACGCGTAGGTGGCGAACCAGTTGTTCTTGTCACCATAGAAGATGACCGTCGTCTCGTCGCCGATGCCCGCTGCCGCCAACTTGGCGGCAAACGCCTCTCCCTTGATCACATCACGCTGAATCGGATCTTCAAGATCCTTCCACCAATCGAGGGTGGTGGCGCCGGGAACATGTCCCTGCGCATACAACGACGTATCCTCGTCCACCTCCACGAGTCGGATGCCGGAGTCGCCCAGGTGCTGCGCTACCCAATCTGTCTCGACGACTGCCTCTGGTCGGGCGTACGCCTCGGCCACGCGATCCCCTCCCCCGTTGTCCGCTCAATTCTGTCAAACCAGGCGGATTTACGGAATTCTACGGAGATTCTACGGCGCGAGGCGCCGGCCTGTCAACGGGCGCGTGCCGGCCCGCCCCCCAGGCGGCGGCGGCCAGGGCGGAGAATCCTCCCCCGCGATCGCCGCAGCGGTGGGCGTCGATTGCGTTCGGGCGCGGCGGCGGCAGCGCGATACGAACCCACTGGGGGGTGCCAGTCCGTGTTGATTGCGGAGCGACTCAGTGCGACGGCAGGCAGGTTTCCGGCTCGCGAGGCCGTCGTTCACGGCGATCAACGCCTCTCCTGGTCGGCGCTCGACGGCCTGGCCTCGCGCATCGCCGGTGGGCTGTCCGACATCGGCGTGCAGCCCCGTGACTTTGTCGCCATCCAACTGCCCAACAGCCCGGCCTATCTGGCGGCACTGTACGGCATTCTCCGTCTTGGGGCCACGGCGGTTCCGCTCAATCCCCGGTACCAGCCCGACGAGTTCGCCCACATCCTGGCGGATTGCGGCGCCGTGGCCACAATCGCCTATGCCCCGCTGGCTCCGGCGCTGACCGCCCTGCAGACCAAGTTGCCGCAGTTGCGGCACATCCTGCTCGCCGACCTTTCGCCCCTGACCGACGGCGGCGCATCTGCCACCGGGGCGGCGCCGGCCGGCGGCACGGTCCCCTTCGAGTCTTGGTTGCGTGGCTTGACGCCGCGGGCGCGCGACGCGGACACCCCCCCGCCGGTGGGCGATGATGCCCCCGCCACCTGCCTGTACACCGCAGGTACGACGGGCCGACCCAAGGGGGCACTGCTGACGCACCGTGGCCTCCTCTGGAACATCGATCACCTGCTGCAGGTGTTTTCTGCGGATGAACGCGACCGATTCCTTTGCGTGTTGCCGATGTTCCACTCCTATGCCCAGATGGCCTGCGTGATCTCGACCCTGACCCTGGGTGCCACCCTGGTCTCGCAGGCGCAATTTCGACCCGCTACCGTGTTGGAGACGATCGTGCGCGAACGCATCACCATCTTCCCCGGCGTGCCGGCGTACTACGGGGCGATGCTGGCGGCAGCCCGCCCGGACGAGCCCGCCGACCTCGGCGTCCTCCGCCTGGCGGTCACCGGCGGTGCCGCGATGCCGCCAGCGGTGGTGGAAGCCCTGCAGCGACGCTACGGCGTGACAGTGCTGGAAGGCAACGGACCAACCGAAGCAGGCCCCGTCGCCTATTGCAATCCGGAGCACGGCGTACGGAAACCGGGGTCCGTGGGCCAGCCGATCCCCGGCGTTGCGGTACGCGTGGTGGACGACCAGGACGGCGATGTCCCCATGGGGGCTGTGGGGGAGGTGCTGGTCCGCGGGCCCAACGTCATGGCCGGCTACCTTGGCCAACCGGAGGCGACGGCACAGGCCCTGCGGGGCGGATGGCTGCACACCGGGGACCTCGGTCGCCTGGATGCGGACGGCTACCTCTTCTTGGTGGATCGCAAGACCGACCTGATCATCGTGGGCGGTTTGAACGTTTACCCGCGCGAGGTCGAAGAGACACTGCTCGGTCACCCGTCGGTGGCGGAGGCGGCGGTCGTCGGGGTGCCGGACCCCTTACGCGGCGAGCAGGTCGTGGCCTTCGTCGTGCTTGTGCCGGGCCAGGCGGCGTCACCGCACGACTTGATCCGCTACTGCCGGGAACACCTGGCGACCTACAAGTGTCCACGCCACCTCCTGCTCCGCGACGCCCTGGAAAAGAACGCCGCTGGCAAGGTCGGCAAGCTGGAACTGCGGGTGCTGGCTCAGCAGGATCTGGCCATGCTGGGCGGTCCGGCGGAACCTGGCGGGGAGTGACCCGGGCCGGCGGTGCATGCCGACGACCCCCGTGGCCCAGCCTAGGCCGAGGGGGTGACGCAGTGCGTCGCCAGTGGCTCCTGTGCTGCGTGGCATTGGTGCTGGTGGGCGGGTCTGCCGTGGCAGTTCACGCACGCGCGCTGGATCAGGCGGCCCAGCCGGTTTACTACATCGGCACCACTGAGAAGGCGATGGCCCTGACCTTCGACGTCAGTTGGGGCGAAGCGGTCCTGCCCCGCGTGCTCGGTGTGCTGGAACGGGAGCATCAGCGGGCAACTTTCTTTCTGTCCGGGCCGTGGTCGAAGACGCACCCCGACATGGTCCGGGCGATCCTGGCCTCTGGCAACGAGCTGGCGAGTCACGGACAGCAACACACTAACCTCAGTGGCGTCGGCACCGCGGGCATCGCCGACAATGTCGGCGCGGCCGACGCCATCCTGCGCGGTTATACCGAACAGCCGCTGCGGTTCTTCCGCCCACCCAACGGCGATTTCGACAGCCGCGTCGTCGATGTGTCGCGGGGGCTCGGCTACGAGACGGTGATCTGGTCTGTCGATTCGCGTGACTGGATGAATCCGGGGGTGGGCAGCATCATCTCACGGGTCACGGGGCAGGCGTTTCCCGGCGCCATCCTGCTGTTTCACGCCAGCGACACCTGCAAGCAGACCGATCTGGCCCTGCCGGCCGTGATCGAACAGTTGCGGGCCGCGGGCTACCACCTCGTGACGCTGGGGGAACTCTGGAGCATGGGACCGGCGATGCGCAACGACCCCCGCGGGAGCGGTCGCAAGCCCAACATGCCCGCGGGTGGTACGCCCGCCCAGCCAGCCAGCACGCCTCCCGCGGTCTGCCAGGCACCTGGGGCGGCCTGAAGCAGCCTGGGGGCGCGATGGCGTACGGCGAGGCCCTGTCCGCCTAACGCCAAGTCAACGGACCACCCCCCAGATAGGGGCACAGCGCCTCGGGCAGGACGACGCTCCCATCTGCACGCTGACCGTTTTCCAGCAACGCCGCCACCGTGCGGCCGACGGCCAGTGCCGACCCGTTCACGGTGTGGACGAACTCCAGCGATTGCCCGCGGGCGCGGCGAAAGCGGATGTTCGCCCGACGCGCCTGGAAATCGCGGAAATTACTGCAGGACGAGATCTCGACGTACCGACCGTAGCTCGGCATCCACACCTCGAGGTCAAACTTGTTGGCCGCGGCGAAGCCGAGGTCCCCGGTACACATTCGCACAACGCGGTAGGGAAGCCGCAGGGCCCCGAGGACCGACTCGGCCGCAGCGATGATCTCCTGCAGGTGCGCGTCGGAAGCCTCCGGGGGCACGAACTGGACGATCTCCACCTTGTCAAACTGGTGTTGGCGGATCAGGCCACGGGTATCCCGGCCGGCCGCACCGGCCTCTGAACGCCAGCAGGGCGTGTAAGCGACGTGCCGGATCGGCAGCGCCTCGGCCGTCAGAATTTCGTCGCGATAGAGGTTGGTCACCGGCACCTCCGCCGTCGGCGCCAGCCACAAATCCGTGCCGCTGACGGCGAAGGCCTCCGCACCGAACTTGGGGAGGTTCCCCGTCCCCAGCATGCTGGCAGAGTTGATCAGGAAGGGCGGCAGCACCTCTGTGCACCCTCGCTGAACGTGCATGTCCAGCATGAAGGCCACCAAGGCCCGCACGAGTCGGGCGCCCCTGCCGGTGAATACCGTGAACCGCGACCCGGTGATCTTGCCCGCACGCTCGAAGTCCAGGAGGCCCAGCGCCGGGCCCAGATCCCAATGCGCGGCGGGTTGGAAGGGCAGTTCCACCGGTCGCCCCTCCACCCGCACTTCCAGGTTCGCCGACTCGTCCGGCCCCAGGGGAACGTCGGCGTCCGGGTAGTTGGGCAGCTGCAGCAACAGCTGGTGCACACGGGCTTCCGCCGGTCCGAGTTCGGTCTGGAGGGCCCGGAGCCTGTCGGCGGTGGCGCGGTTACGCTCCATCAGGGCCGGTAGCGCCGTCGGCGCTTCGCCTGCCCGCTTGAGCCGGCCTACCTCAGCGGAGAGCGTGTTGCGTTCGGCGCGCAGTGCCTCCACGGCGGCCAGGATCTGCCGCCACTGCACATCGGCGGCCAGGAGCGCCTCCAGCGTGTCCGCGGACCCGGCTTCCCCCTTGCTGGCGATGGAGGTGCGTGCGGCCTCCGGGTCCTCGCGGAGACGTCGCAGATCAAGCACGCTGGTCCGCCTCCCCAGGTAGGTGCCGCGCGGTCCGCCCGGCTCGTCCCCGATCGACGGTGACGGCCGCCCCGGGGTTGGCGGTGGTCATCCGGCTCGTCGCGCGTGTTGGGCTGTTTGGGCCGGATGGGGTGCACGTGCACGCTGGCGCACCCGACCGCGACGGAGGTGGCGTGCACCCGATCCCCGACGGGAACATGGCATCGCGCTGCGGGCCGGAACCCAGTCAACCCCCAGGCCTCGGCCCATCAGCGCCAATCGAGGCGGCTCGCCAGTGGGCGGACGCGCCGCGGCCCGGAGCCGCCCGCCGGGCTTCCCGGTCACGCCGACGCGCCCGTGGCCAACGCCAGAAAGTAGCGATGCAGCCGCCGGTCCGCAGTCAACTCGGGGTGGAAGGAAGCGGCAAGAATGCGTCCCCGACGGCAGAGCACCACATGGCCATCATGACGTGCAAGCACGTCTACGTCCGGACCCACCGCCTCGATCCACGGGGCGCGGATGAACACTGCCTCCAGAGGCAGCGGTGCCACGGCGGGGGCGTCCAGATGGGTCTCGAAGCTGTCGACCTGGCGGCCGTAGGCGTTCCGCCGGACGCGCGCCGGCAGCAGCCCGAGCCGCGGCTGCGTCGAGCCGACGATCTCGGTCGCCAGTAGGATCATGCCGGCGCAGGTGCCGAAGACGGCCAGACCTGCGCCGACGCCCGCGCGGATCGCCTGGTCCAGACCATACTCCACCATGAGTTTGCCGATGGTGGTGCTCTCTCCGCCAGGGATCACCAGGGCGTCCAGCCCGGCGAGATCCGCGGGGCGACGGACTTCACGGACCGCAGCCGCACCTGCCTCACGCAGGGCCGCCAGATGCTCGGCCACGTCGCCCTGGAGCGCCAGCACGCCGGCCGTGCCGGGTGGCTCCCGCGGCTCGCTCACTGGCCACGCTCCTGCATGCGGTCGGCCGGAGTCAACAGGGCGATGTCCTGCCCCCGCATCGGGGCTCCCAGCCCGCGACTGACCTCGGCCAAGACCTGAACATCCCGGAAGTGGGTCGTCGCCCGGACGATCGCCTTGGCCCGGGCCTCGGGATCGTCCGACTTGAAAATGCCTGAGCCGACGAAGACGCCATCGCAACCCAACTGCATCAGCAGCGCCGCGTCGGCGGGCGTGGCGATGCCGCCGGCGGCGAAGTTCACGACCGGCAGCCGCCCCAGCTCCCTGACCTCCCGCAGCAGCGCCAGGGGCGCCCCCCACTCCTTGCCCAGGACAACGATCTCCTCGTCGGTGGCGTACCGGACTCGGCGGACCTGCTCGTTGATGGCGCGCAGGTGTCGCACGGCCTCCACGACGTTGCCGGTGCCTGGCTCCCCCTTGGTGCGAATCATGGCCGCCCCTTCGGCGATCCGGCGGACTGCCTCCCCCAAATCCTTGGCGCCACACACGAACGGCACGGTGAAGCCGTGCTTGTCGATGTGGTAGCGCTCATCGGCCGGGGTGAGCACCTCGCTCTCGTCGACGAAATCAACGCCGAGTTCCTGCAGGATCTGCGCCTCCACGAAATGGCCGATACGCACCTTGCCCATCACGGGGATGGTCACGGCCGCGCAGATCCGCTCCACGATGCCCGCATCCGCCATCCGGGCCACGCCACCCTCGGCGCGCACATCCGCCGGCACCCGCTCCAGCGCCATGACGGCGATGGCACCCGCCTGTTCAGCGAGACGCGCCTGCTCCGGCGTCGTGACGTCCATGATCACGCCGCCCTTGAGCATCTCGGCCAAGCCCTTCTTCAGCCGCCACGTCCCGCGCCGCCCAACCTCGGACTGCTCGGCGCCATCCACCGCCTGCTCCACCGCCATCCCTCCGCACCAACCCCGTCACGGGCCCGGACTCGCCGCCTGCACCGGTCGCGCGACCCTGCAGATCAGGGCGCAGGTCGATCACCCATCATAGACCAGCCCTGTCGCGCCCGGCAACGACTTCCGTGGCCCCGCCCCCTGACAGCAGAGAGGGGAAGGCTGCCGGGGGGAGAAGTGACCACGCGCGCATCGCGCACCCGGTTCGAGGGCAGGCGGGAGGGCCTCCAGTGAATGCAGCAGAGCGGCCCCTGGCGTTGCTGCACCGCGGTTCCCGCGCCTTAGCGCGGCTGTACTTCGGCGTGCTCTGCCGTGTTCGCCTCAGCAAGACCACCCTCCCGGCCAGTGGCTTCGTCATCTCCATGAATCACCGCAGTGCGCTGGACATGTTCCTCTACTGGGCAATCCTGCCACGGCGCATCAAGTTTCTGGCTAAAAAAGAGTTGTTTACCTATCCGGTGCTCGGGCCCATTCTCACCCGCTGGTGCGTGCCCGTAGATCGGGGTCGCTACGACCGACGCGCGTTGGACCTCTGCGTCCGGGCGCTGCGCGACGGCTACGTCCTCTCGGTGTTTCCCGAGGGCACCCGCCACGCGCAACTCGCCGCCGGTCACGGCGGCGCCGTGCTCATGGCGGCGAAGGCGGGAGTGCCCGTGGTGCCGGGTGCGATCATGGGCCGCTACGGGCCTTTCCAGACCCTCACGGTCCGCTTCGGCACGCCCCTGCGCTTCCCGCCGGACCTCACCAAGCAGCAGCGTCAGGCCGCCACGGAAACCCTGATGGAGACCATTCGCGCACTCGGGGCCATCCCAATTCCCCCGCGCCAGGGACGCCGACGCTTTCGCGACCGTTGGCGCACCAAGCGCCCCGGGCGACCACCAGAAGCAGGCGGACGGGAACGCGCAGTGTGAGGTCCGCCCGCCGGGCGCCGGGACCTACGCGTGGACCCCGGCCTCCTCCGGGCTTTCGGGGGCGATCGCTGCCAGCGCCACGACGCTGTCTCCCGCCTCGGGCCGCATCAGCATCACCCCCATGGCGGCGCGACTCTGCAGGGAGATGCCGCCGACTTTTTGGCGAATCAGCACCCCCTGCGCGGTGATCAGCATGACCTCGTCCTCGGGACGGACCACGCGGACCCCCACCAGCTGACCACTCTTGCCGCCGAGCTTCTGCGCGCGCACGCCCGTGCTGCCGCGGTGGTGGCTGGGAAACTCCTCGATGGGGGTGCGTTTGCCCACACCGTTTTCGCTGACCATCAGCATCTGCGCCCCGGGCTCGACGATGCCCATACCGATCACCTCGTCTCCGGGTCCAAGGCGCATCCCCGCCACACCGCGCGCCGCCCGGCCCATCGGTCGCACCTCGGCCGCGGGGAACCGCGCCGCCTGGCCCCGCCGGCTTGCCAGCAGCACCTCGTCCCCCGTGCCGCAGACGCGGACCTCGTTGAGCTGGTCTCCCTCCTCCAACCCAATGGCGATCATGCCGTTCTTCCGCACATTCGCCAGTTGAACAAGACGCAAGCGCTTCACTCTGCCGCGGCGCGTCGACATGACGAGGAACCCCCCCGGTTCCTCTACGGGTTCCTCCGCTGCCTCGGCGCTCTCCATCTCCACCTCAGCCTCCCTCGGCTCCGCCGGCCCCTCCGCCTCCGCGGCACCAGCGAAAGCCCCCGCCCCTACGGGAATGACCGCCGCCACCTTCTCCCCGTCCGCCAGGGCCAGCAGGTTGACCACAGCGCTGCCGCGGGCCGTCCGCGAAGCCTCGGGAATCTCATACACGCGGAGCCGAAACACGCGGCCGGCGGTGGTGAAGAAGAGCATGTAGTCGTGGGTGCTCGGCACGAGCAGGTCGGTCACAAAGTCGTCCTCGCGCGTGGTGAGGGCGGCGATCCCGCGACCGCCGCGGCCCTGATTGCGATAGGTATCCAGCGGCATCCGCTTGCAGTAGCCGGCGCGGGTCAGCGTGACCACGACGCGTTCGTCGGCAATCAGGTCTTCCACGGAAAACTCCTCGGCCTCCGCCGCGACGATCTGCGTTCGCCGCTCATCGCCGTAGCGCTCCGCGATCGCTCCGAGCTCGTCCTTGATCACCCCGAGCAGCAGAGCCTCCGAGGCCAGGATCGAGCGCAGGTACTCGATGGCCTTCTGGAGTTCGGCATATTCGGCTTCGAGTTTGTCGCGCTCCAGACCGGTCAGTTGGGCGAGGCGCATGTCCAGAATGGCCTCGGCCTGGGCCTCGCTCAGCCCGAACTTCGCCTGAAGGCCGCTGCTCGCCTCGGCCCGCGTCTGGCTGGAGCGGATCAGGGCGATGACCAGATCCAGCTGGTCCAGGGCGATGAGGAGGCCCTCGAGGATGTGGGCCCGCCGCTCGGCCCGCTCCAGGTCGAACTTGGTGCGGCGCAGCACCACCTCTCGCTGATGCTGAATGTAGTAATGCAGGACGTCCCGTAGGGACAGCAGCCGCGGGCGCCCGTCGACCAGGGCGAGCAGCCGCATGCTGTAGCTCTGCTGTAACGGGGTCTCCTTGTACAGTTGATTCAGGAGCACATTCGCGTTAGCTCCCCGCTGCAGGTCGACGATCAGGCGCATCCCGTGCCGGTCGGAGCCATCGGTGACACCCGAGATGCCGTCCAGGCGCTTCTCCCGATAGAGCTGCGCAATCCGTTCGATGATCGCCGTCTTCTTGGTCTCGTAGGGAATCTCGGAGATGATGATCTGTTGACGATCACCCTTCCCAACACTGATCTCGGCGCGGCCGCGGACGATCATACTGCCGCGTCCGGTCTCATAGGCCTGCCGAATGCCCTGGCGGCCGAGGATCATCGCGGCCGTGGGGAAATCCGGGCCGAGCACATACTTGGAGAGATCGGCGGATGTCAGCTCGGGATGGTCGATGAGCGCGACGGTCGCCGCAATCACTTCGCGGAGGTTGTGCGGCGGGACATTGGTGCTCATCCCCACGGCGATGCCGATGGCCCCGTTGCAGAGAAGATTCGGAAAACGGGAAGGCAGGACGACCGGCTCGGTGTCTTGGTCGTCGTAATTGGGGACAAAGTCGACGGTGTCCTTCTCCAAGTCGCGCAGGAGTTCCCCGGCGATGCGGGAGAGGCGTGCCTCCGTGTACCGCATGGCTGCGGGGGGATCGCCGTCCACCGAGCCGAAGTTCCCATGTCCCTCAATGGGCGGATATCTCAGCGAAAAGTCCTGCGCTAGCCGCACCAACGACGAGTAGACGGCGACGTCACCGTGCGGATGGAAGTTGCCGATGACCTCTCCGACGGTCTTCGCGCTCTTGCGAAACGCTCGGTCGTGTGTATTGCCGGCTTCGTGCATGGCGTAGAGGATGCGCCGGTGCACCGGGAGCAGGCCGTCGCGCACATCAGGCAGGGCACGCGAGGTG
>Ga0307374_10012780_pt1 | contig 11717 bp, 6 predicted proteins | sample OX3MG_FD_202532 | JGI IMG/M metagenome (GOLD analysis project Ga0307374, IMG submission 202532) | Soil microbial communities from Risofladan, Vaasa, Finland - OX-3 | ecosystem: Environmental > Terrestrial > Soil > Coastal area > Acid sulfate soil | place: Finland: Risofladan, Vaasa | collected...
TTACCCATACCAAGTAGGGGGCCATCAGCCACGCCGCAACGCGACTCACCGGCCAGAACGCCATCGCCGCCGATAGGATCGCCAGCCAGAGAAATACAATCTCCCCCATCGCCGCGGCCGGCGACTTCAGGCCGAAAAACAGACCCGACCAGGTGACATTGAACGCGAGTTGCAGGGCGAAGAGACCGAGCGCCAGAGAGAGGAGTCCCGATCGCCGCCAGACCAGCCACGCCGCGATGCCCATCAGGGCAAAGAGGGTCGTCCAGGCCGGAGCGAATACCCAGTTCGGGGGCGTCCAGGAGGGTTTCGCGAGGCTCGCGTACCAGGGTGCGAGCGCCGGCCGGGTGAATTGCGACCCGAGCCATGCCGCTCCGAAGCAGACCAGAAGGCTGGTGATCAAACGCATTCCAGCACCTCATCGCGCAAGATGTTCGCTTCCTCGACCGGGGCCGGTATGTCCAGGCGTTTCGTTTCGCTCATGGGCGGCCAGCCGACGGGGTTTGCGCCGGCTCAGACGGCGTGGTGCGGATCTTCCGCCGGCACGTTGCGGTGGTTGCCATCGGCGTCCGGGTGCAGTTTCAGCTCGGCGACGAGCGGCAGATGGTCGGAGGCCACCAGGGCCGTTGGCGTCCGGTGCAACTCGATCTTGCGAACTTCGAAATGCCGGTCGAAATAGATTTGGTCGAGAGGAAGCACCGGAAGAATGCCTGGATAGGTGCGCCCCTTTCCCAGGTGGGACTTGATATCGACGGTGGCGAGGCGCGCGGCAAGCAGGCGCGTTGCCAGCCCCCGCGTCCACTCATTGAAATCGCCCAGTACGATGCGCGGACCGGTCAGCCAGGGATGCCCCAGAATCGACGGACCGATCAGGCGGCGCGCCTGATGGCGCCGCTCGAAAAAGGAGGTTCCCAAATGGAGGTTGAAGACGTGCACCAAAGTGTTCCGGTCGATTCCCAGATCGGCGCGCAAACAGCCGCGCGGCTCGCGGCCGGGCGCGCTGATGTCGTAATTCGCGACGGCGCGAATGGGAAACCGGCTGAGCAATAGATTGCCATACGGCCGCTCCCGCCGCCGGCGGGTTTCTCCCAGAACGTACTTGAGTCCGGTTTCGTGCGCCAGGAAACCGGCCTGGTCCTCGTGGCCGCGGCCGTCCGGCGCGCTGATCACTTCCTGCAGCGCGAAGATATCGGCGTCGATTTCGCCGAGGATTTCCGCGATCCTTTCGGGCCGTACGCGCCCGTCCAATCCGCGGCACCGGTGCACGTTGTAGGTGGCGACTCGAATGATTTCTCGTTTCATCGCTTGGGTTGCAATTGAGACTGCTTGGGATTGAGAACAGGACCGGCTGCGGGGGCCGAACCCGCGCCAGGCGGATCCGGGCCAGGCTTCTCGCCGGGCTCGGCCAGCGACGCCTCGGACAGGCGGTTTTTCCGCCACAGCTTGTATGCCTTGAGCAGAAGAGCCAGCCCCAACCACATCCCCGCAATTTCCAGGGGAATGATTAAAAGCAGGGGCCACAGCCAGCCGATCACCGACAAAAACATCAACAGCAAGCCCGCCGCGAACATCAAGCGGGCCTCGGCCGGTCCGAGCGTCCGCCGGCGGGTGATTACCGCGCCGATCGTGTTGGTGATCGCCAGAACGCCCGAGGCCGCGCGGCCCGCGCTGCCTCGTCGTAGGAGCCGGCGTCCGCGCCGGCGAGGCCTCGCGAGGGGTCGAACCCGCTTCTCGTTTTCGAGCACGATCTCGGTCGCATGACCGAGATCGTCCAGATACATTCGCTCCATGGCCTCGGCGAAACCCGGGTCCTCGACCATCACGTCGAGTTCCCAGTTGCCGATCCAACTGGCCAGGTTCAGGTTGGATGAGCCGACTCTCGACCAGCGGCCGTCGACCACGGCGGTTTTCGCGTGCAGCATCGTCCCGTTCCATTCGAAGACGCGCACGCCCGCTTCCAGCAGCGGGCGGTAACCAATGCGGGAAAGCGAGCGTACCAGGGGAATGTCGCTCGCCCGCGGCACGAGCAGCCGAACATCGACGCCGTCCATCGCGGCCGCGTTCAGCGATTGCAGAAATAGAGTCGTCGCGACGAAATAGGCGTCCGTCAACCAGATGGACCGGCGCGCCAAGGCGGTGATCAGCTGTTCCAGGCGATACAGGCTGGCCGTATTGGGACTCGTCGCCACAACCCGCAAGGGCAGGTTGCCGGTCTCCGGCAATTCCTGGTAGTCGGGAGAGGGTAAATCTTCGTCCGGCACGGCCGGCCCTCCCGCCGTTTTCCACATATCCGCGAAACACCACTCCAGATCGCACACGGCGGGGCCGCGCAACTCGACCGCTGTATCGCGCCAGGGTTCCATTCCCCGGTCCGGATTGCCAACCCAGTGGTCACTGACGCACAGACCGCCGACGAAACCCACTTCGCCGTCCACGACGATCAATTTCCGGTGGTCACGGCTGAGCCAGGCGACCGGATTATCCGGCCGCGGCGGGTTGAAGCAGCGCACCTCCACGCCGCCGGCGCGCAACCTCTTCCAGAATTTCCGCGATGCGATCCCGCGGGCGCCAAACCAATCGTAAATCACGCGCACGCGAACGCCCTGGCGCGCCTTCCGGATCAATGCATCGGCAAAGCGGCGGCCGGTCTGGTCGTCCTGGATGATATAGCTCTCGAAGTGGATGTTCCGTTTGGCCTGTTCTATCGCGGCAAGCCAGGCAGGGTAATTTTCCTGGGCGTTCTTCAGGATGCGAACCTGATTGCCGAGTACCAGCGGTGCTCCCGCAGCTCGAGAAAACGCCTGTTCGGCGAGGTAGCGCGGAGAAAAGATCCCCGGCTGCGCATAGATAGGTTCTGCAGCGGCCATTCTTCAAGGAAGCCGAAGTAGAGGGTAGCACGTATCTTGCCGGCTCGACCACGGGGAGGGGCGCTTTCCTGACGTAGTCGGCATCACTTCATGGGAATTAGATGACCTGGAACCTGGCCAGGGTGCAGCCAGGTTCCAGGTCCAGGCAGGTTTGCCGGATGTGATTTGTGGTTAGCGGCCGTGGCCGCGCCCGCCCGAGTTGTGGGGGGCTGATCTTTGGGGGGCGCCCCTCGGGGCCGAGCGGCCGCCACCAGCGCTGCCACGGGAATTCCCGCCGCCCCCGCGATACCCGCCGCCCCCGCCGAAGGACCGGCGAGGCGCCTGGTAGGCTGGCGCTCGGCCCGCGCCGCCGCCGCGATAAACGTTGCGGCCGCCGAAAGCGGGTCCTCGGTTGTAGCTGCGAGGTGCATTGTAGCGGGGTGCCCGGTTGCCATAGTTGTGAGGCGCATTGTAGCGAGGTGCCGGGTTGCCATAGCTGCGCCGCTGGACGATCGGCTGTCGCAGGTTGAGCGGTTGGCGTCCTGAATTCCCATGCCAACCGCCAGCCTGCGAAGGAGGACGGGAAGATGGCGTAAATGCCCGCCAGTTTCCGCCTCTTTGAACAGGGGCTGCCCCGCTGCCTCTTGCCGGAGGAGCATTGTGCGGTTGCCCCCGCTGTGGTGAAAAGGTGTTCCATCCCCGCTGGCTTGCCGGTGCTGGAGATGAGCCGCGCCGAACCGGTTGCGATGGGCGGGACGAAGGATTGAATGTCCGCCAGTTGCCTCCCTGCGCGGCCGGTGCGCGTGCGACCCCACTGCGATTCCGGCCGAACGTTGAAGTAGGCTTGCCCTGGTTCATCCGCGCTCCGTTTCCGCCTGTGTTGCGGTTCGGTTGGGTAAAGCCGTGCCAGCCGTTGCGCCCCTGGGTGAAATTCGGAGCCGGCCTGCCGGACTGGCCGAAGGCTTGCGGCCGGGAGCCGTTTCCCGCGCCCGGCTGGCCATTGCCGAAGCTCGTTCTTCCGCGCCCGACTGACGTAAATGCCGCCCCTCCCTTTGCGCCGAACCGGCCACGGGAGTCCTGAATCGTGCGTTGCAGTTGCGCCCTTTGCTCGTTAAAGGACCTAACCGCGGGCGCCGGATGGCCGTGCGTGAAGAATCGCTCGTTGCCTCCAAACCGCCGGATGGTGTTGGGATTGGGCGCGCGATTGGTCGCCCGGAGACTTTCGCGGTTCGGCAGTACGGGAACGCGTCCGCTGAATAGGCGGCCCTGGCGGAAATCGGCCAAATCGACGCGCCCTTCCTGACGCGGCACGGCTCCGCGCCCGAAATCCCTGCCGGACATCCACGAAGCCCCGCCGCGAATGCGGCCGTCGGTGAAGACGCCTCGGAAGTTCGAATACCCTCCGCGGCCGCGGAAAAGAGGCGCGAAGTCATGATCGCGGCGATAGTAATCGTTTCCGAAGCGGTCGAAATCGTTGAAGTTGAACGCGATATAGCTGCGGCCCGCGCCGTACCACGGGAAGAAGGGATCTGCCGGTCCGCATGGCAACCAGCCGACGTTGCCGAAGCCGATGCCAACCGAGACGTTCCATCCGCCCGAACCGAAGCCGAAGAACGAGACGTAAGCGGGAGCCCAGACCGGATCGTAGGACGGATAGTACGCTACCGGCCCCGGCCACCAGTCCCAGGCATCATCGTGGAGGAACCAGCGGCCATAGTGATATGGCGCCCAGCCCCACGGCTCGTAGGAAACCCAGGTCCAGCCATAGTAGGGTTCCCAGACCCAGCGCCCCGTGCGATACGGCGCCCAGCCGGCCCCTTGGTCGGGCTGCCAGACCTGGCCGTAACCGGGCACGTAGATCCAGTGGCCGTAGGCATCGAGATCCTGCGAACCGGTGTAATAGCGGTCCGTGTTATGCCAACTGCTCGCGTTGTCGATGCGGCGGTCGCGCGTCGTATTCCAGCGGTCCCAGGAGTCTTCCGGGCCCGCATTGGAGACCTGATACTGGGGATTGTCCGTGCCTTCGATCGTGATCGACTGCCCGCTCTCGACCCGGGTGCTGCCCTGCGGGGTCGAAACGTCCGCTTCGCCGCGGCGCAACGTCACGAGCGTTTGCTGGTTCGAATCCACCTCCACGCGGTAGCTGCCGTTGCCCAGCGGATGCACGGCGACGTTCGGCGTGTCGATTTCCGCCTGCGCCGAATCCTCGCCCAGCACGTCGTAACTCACCAGTCCCTGCGAGACCTGCACCTGAATGGTATTGCGGTCCAGGTTGGCGATTTTGGCGGTCGAACTGGAGTCCAGACGAAGCACATTCGCGTAGTCCAACTGGACTTCGGCGCGCGAATCGGGTCCGGTGGCAATCGTGTCGCCGTTCATCAACGGCGTGTTCAGCGTCGCCGCTACCCACGTGCCGGAATCGGCGCGCAGGACAGAGACGTTCCCGTCCATCAGGCTGACGCGAGCCACTCCGGGCTGCGCCGCGGCTTGCTGCTGGGCTTGATCAGGGGCTTGATTAGAGGCTTGATCAGGGGCTTGATTTTGGGCCTGATACGGGCCTTGGCCTTGATCTTGGGGCTGATACGGGGCCTGGCCTTGGTCTTGGGGCTGATATTGGGCGTGAGCTACGCCCGTCATGCCTCCTAGTGCAAGGAAGAGGACCGCGCTGTTTGCCAGAAATCCTTTCATACCTTTCATGGGAACCCTCCCGCCGCTTTTCCGGTCGAGATCGAAAGTCGCACTTTTACAAAGGCAGCTGGCGTGCCATAGCTGCAATAAAATGCTACATGGAGTAACGGCTTATATTTCAGGGCATTAAGGGGTATGGGGTTGCCTTTTACGAAGCAATGGCGCGGGCGACGCCGGTGGTTTTCGTGCGGTGGTGGTGGTTTTCGGCCACCGAGGGCCAGGCGGCGGGAATGGTGCGCCAAAGAAAATACCGGACCGTTGAGCCCGGAAGTTGCCGTCTGTAAACTTGCCGCTTCCACGGCCCCCCAAAGCCACAACGCTCCCCGAAGCCGGTGATTCTCGGGCGCATCCGCTCTCCGTGGCGGCGCTCGAAACCGCTCTCTGCTCTATACCGAATCAGGAGTCGCTTTCCGGAGGGTCGGAAACGCCCATTTGCGACAGGCGATAGCGCAGGGCGTTGCGCGAAAGACCGAGCGCGCGAGCCGCCTGGCTCTTGTTGCCGCCGGCTCGACGCACGGCCTCGCGAATGATTTCCTCTTCCCACTCTTCGAGCGTTACGCCGGGGGGAAGGGCGGCGGCGCTTCCCGCCGCTCTGGCGGAAGCGGAGGAATCGAGATGGATATCGGAGGCGTCGATGGCCTCGCCGGGGGTCAGGGTGACGGCGCGCTCGAGAATGTTGGCGAGTTCGCGCACGTTGCCCGGCCAGTGGTAATCCATCAGCCGGGTGAGGGCGGCCGGGGTGAGTTGCCTGGGGAATGGACCGGAATCGCTGGCGAAACGCTCCAGAAAAAAACGGGCCAGGACGGGAATGTCTTCCTTGTGCTCGCGCAGCGGCGGGACATCGATCGCGACGACGTTCAGGCGATAGTATAAATCTTCGCGAAATGTGCCCTCCTCGAGGGCGGCGCGAAGGTCGCGATTGGTGGCGGCAATCAGTCGCACATCGACCTTGAGCGTTTTCGTTCCGCCCAGCCGTTCGAATTCCCGCTCCTGCAGCACGCGCAACAGTTTCACCTGAATCGTCGGAGAGACGTCGCCGATTTCGTCGAGAAGCAGGGTGCCTTTGTTCGCCAGTTCGAATTTGCCCTGTTTGGTGGAGGAGGCGCCGGAAAAAGCGCCCCGTTCGTAGCCGAACAGCTCGCTTTCGAGCAGGTTTTCGGGAATCGCCGTGCTGTTGATCTTGACGAACGGTCCCGAGGCGCGCTGGGAATGCTCGTGAATGGCGCGGGCAATCAGGTCTTTGCCAACCCCACTTTCCCCGCCCAGCAGAACCGTTGCGTTGGTGGGGGCGACGCGTTCGACGACGGCCAGAACCGCCTGCATTTTCTCACTTTCGGCGATGATGTTGTCGTAGCGATAGCGATGGCCCAGGGCTTCCCTCAAGGCGCGGTTTTCTTCGCGGAGTTTTGAGGTGTCGAGTTCCTTGCCGACGACGAGCAGCAACTCTTCGAGCGAAAAGGGTTTCAGGATGTAATCGCTGGCGCCGGCTTTCATCGCCTCCACGGCCGATTCGACCGTGCCGTAGGCCGTCATGACAATGACCGGGAGGCGGGCGTTGACGCTCTTGGCCGCCTGCAGGAATTCCAGGCCGTTCATCCCGGGAAGGCGGAAATCGGTGACCACCAGATCGATCGGATTCTGGCTGAGCAGTTTCAGGCCGGTTTCGGCGTCCTCGGCGGGAAACGTGGTATAGCCATGCTGGCCGAGTTGCAACTCGATCAGGCGGCGCATTTTTGGTTCGTCTTCGACGATGAGGATGGAGCCCATGGTGGCGCTGGATTTCTCCATAATGCCCGGCCTCAACTTCCCGGCGCGGCCGGGAGAAAGACGCGAAAGCAGGCCCCCGTTTTTCTGGCGCTGTCCAAGCGGATTGTACCTCGATGGTCATCGACGATTTTGGCGACGATGGCCAGACCCAGGCCGACGCCGTCCCGCTTCGATGTGACAAAGGGATTGAAAATCTGTTCGCGAAACTCCTCGGGAACGCCCGGACCGGTGTCGGCAACGCTGATTTCCACGCCCGGTTGCTGATCGGACCCGGCGGCGGGGACGATCGCCAGCTCGATCTCTCCCGCCTGGCCGCTCATCGCCTGATATGCGTTGAGAATCAAATTGAAGAAAACCTGCTCGCACAGCTGATCGTCGCCCACGATTTCCGGCAGGTTGCCCGCGTACTTCTTTAGGACGGTGACCGGCGCGTTGGCGTTCTGGACGCGCACGGCGTCGGCCGCCCGGTCGACAATGCCCGGCAAATCGACGGGGCGCAATTCGAGCCGGGATGGCCGGGCGAAATCGAGGAAACGGGAAATCAGGGCGTTCAGCCGATTGGCCTCGGAGGAGATGTACCCGGCCATCTCGACCGCGATCGGAGACGCCGATTCGAGATTCCGGCTCAGCATCTCGGCCGAGCCCTTGATCACCCCGAGCGGATTGCGTATTTCGTGCGCCAAGCCGGCCGAAAGCTGCCCGAGAGCGGCCAGCCGTTCGGCGCGCCTCGCCTCTGCCTGAGCCTGGCGAAGCCGGCGGTTGGAATCGGCCAACTCTTCCGAGAGAGCCTGGTAGCGAAGCACCTGCCGCCGATTTTCCCCGACGAAACGATTCACCAGAATGGCGGCGAGGAAAAAAAACAGAACGCGGATGGCCAGCGCAGTCTCGCCCTCGGTGGTGAGGCGATATTCCTGCAAGGCGGGAATCAGATAGGAACAGTAGGCGAGGGAAGCGAAAGCCGTCCACCCGAGCGTGACCGGCAGCCCGAAATAGATTGCCGCCGTCACGACCGGCAGGAAAATAATGGGGTAATAGTTGCTATTGATGGCCACACCGCCGGTGTGCGCGAGCAGGTAGGTTGCCAGCAGCGTCTTGATAAGAACGGAGTAGATGCGGCCGCGCGTAGGCAACCACGCCACCAGACGTCCCTCGAAAAGTTGAAAGAGTCCGAAGGCCGCCAGAATGAGCTGTTTGTGGATTTCGTTGATGGGCGGCAAGACAGCCAGCCCGGCGAGAAAGACCAGCCAGATAACGTCGATCCAGCCGATGCCTGTTTTCCGGTGCTTCACGGCGCGACCGTTCCCCCTGGGTGAATCTAACACGGCAGACCGCCGTTTCAGCCGGGGACGAGCCCTCCCTGCGCCGCGGCCATGGCGATGGCGACATAATCCCCCATATCCGGTTAAAATGTATAGTCGTCGATTTGACGAAACGGCGAGCCGTTGCGCGAGAGGCGAACTTCCATATGGAGCACCGGGACGCCATGCGCCGTGGGTTCGAGTTTTTCCTTCATGGCAGTGTCGACCGAGCGGTCTTAGCCATCGACCGTTCTCTCCGGCGAGCCAAGGGTATTTTTGAGTTCTGCGACGACGCCGAGTGCATTCTCCGCATCTCCGTCATTCCCGCCGAAACGCGCATTCTTCTCCCCGACGGCGCCCAGCTGCGCCCGGAGGACCCGATTGTCGATCTGCATCTCTGGAATGAGCGGATGCCGAGCCTGGTTCAGTCCCATTCCTCGCTCGCGTGGGGCGCGGTCTTTCGCACCCGCATGCGGGCCTCGATGACATTGCTGGCCGAATACGTGGCGTCCGAGCCGGAACTCGGAGGCGTGAAGGCGTGCCGTGCCCGGGTCGCCTTCCTGCGGGACAGGCGAATTCAGCTCGCGGCGCGTCATCTGGGCTTTGTGGCGGCGGTTCCTGACCCGTCCATTCCGGGTTATGTGCACGAATTCCTGGAGGTTTTTCTGATCTACGGCCTGACGTGGGTTTTCAATCCCGATGCGCTGCCGCACAAAGCCCGCTTGCCGCAGCGTTCCTATCTATGGATTTCCCGGAAAGAGCTTTTCCGCCGGTACCGGAATCATCCCTCCACGCAGGCTGTCGCGATCGCTCAGGCTCGCGGCAAAAATGCCGGCGCGCACTAGATTCCCACCGATATTTCCACCGGCTTTAGCGGCGCGGAAAATCGAAGCGGAAGCCGACGCGCGCGGTAATCGGCAGGCCCAGTTCGGGCGGAGAGGTTGCCGTCGAGGCGGCGGTGAAGTATGCCTGGTTGAACAGGTTTTCCGCCGCGACGAAGAGCGAGATGCCGCCGCCGATCTTGCGCGAGGCCATCGCATCCAGCACGAAAAAATGGCCCAGGGGCGCCCCGGTCGTGTCGTACTGTTTGCCGACGAAGTTGCCGTCCACGGAGAGATCGACCCGTTTGGGATCGCTGTAACGCGCTTGAAACGTGACGGCGCTGTGAGGAACCTGCGCCACCCAGCTGCCGACCAGCGCCGGCTCGGCCGGCGCGCTGACCACGGTCGAGTCGACGTACTGATAGCCGCCGGAAAGACCGAAATGACGTGTGATCCGCGCGGTGGCGTCGATCTCGAAACCGGGGGCGCGCGTGCGGCCCAGGTTCTGGCGCTCTGCGGTCGTGCTGGTGAGCGGGACGTTGGCGATCGGACCAATCACCTCATTGTAGAAAAACGTGCCACGCACGAAGAGGCGGCCGTGGAAGCTTTGCACCGCGAGCCCGGTTTCGCCGCCGTTGAGCCGCTCGGCGCGCAGGTTGGGATTGGCGGACGTGGTCACGCTGCCCACGCGAAACCCTCGATAGAGCTCGTTGAGCGTGGGGGCGCGGAAGGCGCGATAGATGGATGCCGACCAGGAGATCCGCTCGGTGAGCTGGTGTACCAGCGTGACGCGGGGGCTGAAGGCGTCGTAGGACTCGTCCGGGTACGGGGTTGTCGTCGTAATCCCCGTCGATACCGGGGTGCGGATCATTGATGCCGCGAAATTCCGCCAGTGATCGTAGCGCGCGCTGAGGCCGAGGAGCCATTTCGGCGCCATCTGAATCAGATCCTCTCCAAAAACGCCCGTGGTTCTCTGGCGTCCGCCGGCCGACTGGGCGGCGATGGGATTGGCCACCGTGCCGATCCTTTCATCGCTGCGGCCCATCTCCTCGTGCTCGTCGAAGCCGGCGACCAGGGTTTGCCGCGAGCCGACCGAACGCGTCCACTCGGCCGAGCCGCCGCCGCCTTGGGAGGGAACCGTCTGCCGGTCCACGAGGGTTTCGGTGTTGCGATTGAGCGCGACAGAGGAGAAAGTCTGGAAGTAGTGCTGAAAATCCCCGTAAAAACGCAGCGAAAGTCTCCCCGCGCCTCCGAGGTCGAGGTCCGCGCCGAGGGCTCCCTGGCCTAGCGTGGTGCTATTCACCTGCAAAACCGTGCCGTTGTCCCGTGATTCGTTCAAATACCAGCCGCGGGCAAAGACGTAGTCGTGCTGCCCGATCTGGCGGCCGACCGTGAGATCCGTCGTCGCAAATTCCACGTTGGCTTTTGTATCGACCTGGCCGCGATCGGCTTGGGGAACCGGGAAATAGCCGTCGGTGTGAAACAGTTCGGTAGCGAAAGACGTTTGCCAGCCCTTGTAATCGTTCCCTCCCCAGAAAGACAGGTCCGGGGTTTTCTGATTCCCGTAAGACACCTCGAGCGAGGCGGCCGGAGGCGGGGGATGGCGGGTCAGGACCTGAACGATGCCCCCGAGGGCATTGCTCCCGTACAGGCTGGAGGCGCCTTCCTGGTCGACTTCCACGCTGGAAATCGATTCGCTGGGAATCCGATCCCAATAGACCCACCCGCCGAATGGATCGTTGAGCGGAATGCCGTTTTCCAATACGAGGACGCGGCTGGAGCCGCTGGCGCCCAGGCCTCGGAGCGAAACGCCCTCGGTGGTCGGGTTCGCGGTGCGGCTGCTGGAGCGGCGGAATGTGCTGAAGCCGGGTATTTGGCGCAGCGCGTCGTCAAGCATGAGGTTGGGCGTGGATTGCAGGTCCCGGCGCGAGAGCAGGATGACGCTTGTCGGCGTGTCGCTCAGCCGGGTCATCGTGCGGGTAGCGGTGACAACGATCTGCTGCGTTACGGCCTGGGGCCGGAGGGTAATCTCCAGGTTCGCCGAAGCGCCGCTCCATGACCGCCGGACGGTCTGCATCCCCTGTGCGGTGATGATCAGGGTGCCCTGCGCGGCTCCGACCCGGCTGAAAGAAAAATTCCCGTGGGAGTCCGTGAGCGTCGTCGCAGCGGAAGAACTTGTTTGCAACCGCACTCGCGCGCCGGCGATGGCTGCGCCAGTCGGGTCATGCACGGCGCCCGAGACGCGTCCTGTCTGCGCAAGCAGACGGGGAGAAATGACCATCGCCGCCAGGGCAATCGGA
>Ga0307374_10012782_pt1 | contig 11713 bp, 6 predicted proteins | sample OX3MG_FD_202532 | JGI IMG/M metagenome (GOLD analysis project Ga0307374, IMG submission 202532) | Soil microbial communities from Risofladan, Vaasa, Finland - OX-3 | ecosystem: Environmental > Terrestrial > Soil > Coastal area > Acid sulfate soil | place: Finland: Risofladan, Vaasa | collected...
GGTAGCTCGCACGCTCGCCCCATTCCTCTCCCTCAGTCGTCTCTCCTCACGATCCCCAGCTGGCCAACAGCGACCTGAGCGAGCCGCCACCAACGAGCGAGGTGATGGGCTGATTGCTCTGGCCGGTGGAAATGTCGGGAGCAGGGAATGTGCTGCCGTCTACCAGCTGTGCTTTGACCGTCACGGGCACGGCGAGTTGGGTGGTGACAGTGGTGACCACCAGATACTGAGGAGTCGTCTGGTCGGACACGAAAGTAAACGATTCCAGACCGGACAGCGTGCCGCCGGTGTATTGCACGGAGTGGAGTGTGGCGCCTCGCGGGGCATGGATGGCGTAGGTAATGTGCTGCACCGCGCTATTGACGCTTACGGCAATCTGCAACTTGACGTTGGCGGTCGATTGGGTCGCGCCGGTGCCGATCCAGAATATTGGATCGCCGCGACTGGCCACGGCCGCCCGCGCTTCCTGCGTACTTCCCCAGCCTCCGACCAGGGCGCCGACCAGCACGGCCACCCCCATCATGGCCCGCGATCCTACTTTTAATCTCTTCACGATCTGCTCCTCCTCCTACCTTGCTGTCTGGCGCCTGCCACCAAACGCGGCATGGCTTGCGGGAACGGTCGGTCACCTACCTGACATATCCCACGATACGCCGGGTGACCGGGGTGGGCACTCCCCTTCCGGGTACTCTGCCGGCGGATATTGGTCCTGGCCCATTTAGCTAGCTAGTACAAGAGGAGAAAGAGGCCCTTCGCTCAAGCGCACTCAAGATGGAGTCGGCGCCGAGGCCTCGGCGCCGCCGGCAAGCAGCCGGGCGATTGCCGTGCTGATCGGGAGATCCGCGGCATGTTCATAATAGATAAAGGCTGGGCATGGATTCACCTCGAAGCAGTACCAGGCGCCGTCATGGTGCCGCCGCAGATCGATGCCGGCCACTGGCAGCCCCAAGGCGGTCGCGAGGCGGCGGCAGCGATCCTCTACCTCCCGAGGCAGAGTACAGGCGCGGATCTCCACCGGCTGTTCACCGGGATAGCGGTAGTCATCCGCCTCCGAGTGTACCTCGCAGGCGAAGACTTCATCCCCCACCACATGCACTCGGTGTTCGCGCCCCGCGATGTAGCGCTGGAACTGGGTTGGACACCAGGACACGTTGGCCAGACGCGCCGCATGCTCCGGCCGCATCCGTGAGACGATGCTCCTGACCCCGCTGACCGACTTGTAGATTACATCGCCGTGTCGGTCCCAGAAGTCCCGCGCGGCCTCGGGCTCGGTGGTGACCAGGGTCTCGGGGATGCAAAAGCCGGCCTCGCGGATCAGTTCGAGTTGGTAGGGCTTGGAGTTGTTCGTCCCCATGGCCTCTGGACGGCTCACGACCAGCGCCGGCGTGAGTTCGAGCCAACTATAAAGGATGGCTTCAACCGCGAGCACGTGCCGCCAGGCAGCGCTTGCCGGACCGGCCGCCGTCACGGAAGGCAGCTCCGCGGCGCTATACGGGCGCACGTAGACGCCGGTGACGGCGGCCAGGTCGATGCGCTGGTCACGGACGCGGATGGCTCCCCCCACCTCCCCCGCGCCCACGCGGATGTCGATCGTCGTGTCCAGCATCTCGCGCTGGTCGAGCATGGCCACCGGCGCGCCCTGACGTTCCAGCGCCTCACGGACGGCGGCGAGAGGCGCTTCCGAGGCCACTCCCCACAGGAGGATCAACATAGACTGCCATGCATCAGGTACGCTGCTACGGCATCGGCGATTTCGGCTGGCGCGATATCCGGCCACGGGTCGGCGCCCAATACGGCCGCGTCTGGTTCCGCGCCGTCGAACTGGACAGCGAGGAGGCTCGTCCCTGCCGCGACCGCCAGGCGTCGCGCCTGCCGTCCGAGCGACTCGGGGACCGATCCGAACCAGCGATCGTCAACCACGGTGACCAGCGTGTGGTTACCGATCTCCTCCTCGGCCGGCGGGCCATCCAGCCTGGCCTGTCGATGCACTGGACGCACGTGGAGGCCAAGCCGAGCCGCCGTCCAGACCCACCGTTCCGGCGGCCAGGCGGGGCCGCACAGCCAGCTTGAGGTCGGTCGATTGATCACGGGGCAGGGCAGGCGTGTGAGCCAGGCGAGCAGGAACGCCGTCATCTCCGCGGCCACATACTCCTGGTCGGTCTCGACGATATGCCCTAGTTCCACCGGGCTTACGTACGGCAGGCGGGTCAGCACGCCTTCGATGCGCTCGACGGCGATCACCTCCCCGCCTGCCACGGCGGTATCAGGCCCCGAGATCCCCGCATGATAGCGCCAGCCTGCCACGGAGAGATCGGCCGGGGTGAGCAGCGCGGCCCCATGCCGCGCTGCCCAGGTTGCCGCCGAGCGGTCATACCCGCTTGCCAATGCTAGCAACATCTATTGACCCGGCCCCAAGACCGGTTGGCTCAGCGCCGGATCAACCACCGCGGGGCGCTCCGCCGCGCCGATAAACGCCTGGCCCGTGCCTGCCGGCTGCCCCGCCGCGGTGACGGCGCTGGGCGCCGAAAGGATACTGGCCGGGCCGGGGCCGGTCTCGATTGTCTTAGCAATGCGGTCGGCGATCTTCTCACGGAAGTTCTCCTTGATGAGCTCCTTCCCCTCTTTCCCTTCCTTGGGCGGCTTACGGGCGATGACAAGCAAATCAGCTTGCTGCTGTACCCCCAGGCGCGAAGCGGTGATCGTGGCCTGTGTGCTGACGCCCATGGCCTGTGTGGTGATCGTAAAGCTAAAGCTGGACTGTCCAGCCGGTACGACAGCGCTGGTCGGCGGTAACACGAAAGTCTGGTTGCTGGCAAGGTTGACGGTCGCGCCGTTGCCGACCGCGGGATCGCTCAGGGTGACGGTTGCGATCACGGAGAATCCGCCCGTGACGCTACTGGGCGTGATGGCCAGCAAGGTAAGGTTGGCCGCCACCACCGAGAGTGGGGCGGTCACCGAAACGCCATTGAGGGTTGCCGTGAAGCTCACCAAGGTTGAGGCGCCGATCGATGTGGTAGTGATGGGGAATGGGTCGCTCTGCGTGTTGCCGGCATGCACGGTGACGGTGCTTGACGGTACGTTCGCCACGGTGGGATTGGCGCTGGCGATCGTGACCAGCGTGTCCGCGGGCACGGCGCCATTCAGAGTCACCAGACCGGTGACCAGATCGCTGGGATCGCCGGCCATGACGGCGCCGGCGGAGAAGGTCACTGCCTGCGCCACCGCCGCCTGCACGGTGAGGGCGGCCACCAGCGATCCGCTGTGGTAGGTGGCCGTGATCGTAACCGGGACGTCCGCCGCGACCGGTTGGGTGGTGATAGTGAAGGGATCGCTCGTCGTGGCGCCGGCCTGGACCGTTACGGTCGGTGGTACGGACGCCGCGACGAAGCTACTGGCGAGGCTGACCTGCACTCCGCCCGCGGGGGCCGCTTCATTCAAGGTGACCGTGCATTGCGGTACGTTGCCGCCGCCCGTAACGGCGCTCTGCCCGAGGGTCAGCGCGGTCGGTCCCGCCTGCGTCACCGTGAGGGTCGCGGAGCGGCTTACACTGCCAAGGGTCGCCCTGATCACGACCGGCGTAACGTTGGCGACCGGCGAGGTGGTGACCATGAACGTGGCCACGGTTTGGCCAGCGCTGACCGCGACGCTTGCCGGCACGGTGGCCGCGTCTGGCGTATCGCTGCTCATGGTGATTAGTATGTTGCTCGGCGCTGGAGCGCTCAGCGTGATCGTTCCCTGAAGCGACACGTTGGCGTCCCCAATGATCGAGCCTTGGGCGAGCGTCACGGACTGCAGCAGCGGCACGTCGGCGGTGAGCGGGCTGGTCGGCGTGACCGGCCCCACCCCCGTGTACGTGGCGGCGATCTTCACCTGCGTAGGTTGGGTGATAGCCGCTACCACGTTCACGGTAAAGGTTGCCGTGGTCTGGCCTTGGGGGATGGTGACCGGCGAGGGCGTAATGGACAACGCCGGGTCGGCGATAATGGCGATCTGGGCCCCGCCCTGCGGCGCCGGGCCGCTCAAGGTGATCGTGCCCGTTACCGGCATGTCGGCCCGCACCGTCAGGGCGCTAAAGGTGACCGAGCTCAAGACCGGCTTCGAGACGAGCCAGAACCACATCTCGAAGTCGCCGCCGCGCCGCGAGTTTCCGCTGGGTAAGCGTAGATTGGTTGGGTTGCTGGAGTCCCCACTGACCCCATAGGAGTCACCATCGAGATACAGGCTCGGGTTATTCAGCGCCCAGATGAAATTACCTTTGAGGATGAAGCGCGTGAGGATCTTGGCCTCACCCGCCGCCAATACGCCGTTTAGTTGTCCTATGATCGCCGTCGCGCTGGCGGCGGCCGGCGCCCAGTGTATCCATGACCCGGTTGCATCGCTGGTGGGCTTGTCTCCCGTGACCACGCTTACGTCGGCCGCCAGTACGAGCGGCGCGTAGCCGGTCACTGCCCCGCCCTGGCTGCTTGGCAGCTCGACGGTGACAAAGCACGTGGGTCGTGAGACGGTATTGGGATCGACGGCGTCACTGCACTTGACCCGGATCGGATTATTGAGCGTGGTGACCGGGAATGGCGTGTTGTTAGCCAGTTGGATGTCGGCATTGGAGTTGGGATCGGTGGCCCGCACATCGGTAATCTGGATGCCGGCTTCGCCAAACTCAATCTCACCCAACCGGTCGATCGCCGCCTGGACGGTGTTGGCCCCTTGCAGCCCCTTTTGGCTTGTCGGATCATAGGCAACCTCGCTGGCCAGGCTGAGACCGGCGGTGAAAAAGACCGGTACGCCCAGGGTGCGGCCGACGCTGAGGGCGGGTGTCGCCTTTGCCTCCGGGCTGGCCGGCGCGGGATCGAGGAGGGTCGCCTGCACCCGTTGGATCGGCGTCGTGGCATCGACCGACCAACTGCAACTGGCGATTCCATCAGGGCCCGTAACCACCGTAATCGAGGCGCCGGAGGGGATGCCAGGGTGGAATAATTGCCCGTTGCCCGCCACGATTGAGAACTGGACCAAACTGCCGCCGATTCCCAACGGCCCATTCGCCACCCCAACCTGCAAGGGCAGTTGCAAGGGGATGAGCGCGGACCGCGGTAGAATGACCAGGGCCTGGCCTCCGATGATCGTGCCTCCGATGTTTTGGGGCAACCGCGGTTGAGATGGAAGACCTGGGGTCACTGGCGGCAGGCTCAGCGGCGCGGCGTAGTCGGGAACGGCCATCTGCCCATCGCCGCCGACATAGAACAAGCCGGATGATTCATTGGCGGGCGGAAAAAGCTTCCGGCAATCACTCAACAAGGACCAGGTTGGAGCCTGGTTACTGACTGCCAGTCCTAGCAAGGCCAGCGGCGCATACTGATGATCAATGCCCGCGGGGTCCTGGTAGTGGGGTGTTCCGTCGTCATTTTGCGGCCACTCCACGGTCCCCGTGAGACTGCGGGCCGGGATCAGCCAATAGTCGCCCGTGGTGTAGTTGCCAGGCGCGAAGGCGACTTGCACGCCATCCTCAAGGTCGAGCCACTGGTCCACCCAGTTTCCCGAGGCGTCCGCGCTGCCCGTGACGATCGGCACGGCGCCTCCCGATTGCGCGCCTGGCACGTCCCAGCGCCGTACCGTGGCCCCCAGGCCAAGCTGGGTCGCCGAGGGCGTGGGGCCCACGGTCAACGGGGTAGTGTTCGGCCAACTCCCTACGATCAGGCCATTGCCCTGGACGGCTGTCACCTGGACCAGAACGCCGGCCATGTCATTCAGGGTCCGATAGTCATCGCTCAACTCGACCCACTGGCCCGGCGCGAAGCCGAGCAGGGAGTCCTTGCCGGTGGTCGATACGGTTATGAGCGAGGTGGCGGGATCTATGGCCAGTACCGCCGCGGCCATTGTCCCATTGTCGCGCGACCATACGAAGGTGGGATTCCCGGCCACGCCCTCGCCTACGGAGCCGGAGTTGTGAACTTCCACCCGATAGAGCTGGTTCTCCAGGCGACGGTAGCCCACGCCGGGCGGCACGAGACAGACATCGGTCATCTGCTGGGTTGGCACGGCCTGTGCCGCCAGCCTGCCCGGCGCCTGGAATCCGGGCGGCGTCCAGTCACTGCCGAAGCTGTTGCGGGTGCTGCTGCTGTCTACCTGCGTCAGGTTGACCTGCCAGATCGTCCGCCGGCGCGTGGTAGTGTCCGGTCCGGCCAGGGCCACCTCCCGCAGCGCGGGATCCTCCAGTACGCTGATATGACGGGACCACACGTCGAGGTATGCCAGATAGGTGGCGGACGTGGCCGGGGGCGGCGGCGCGGCCGGATAGGTGAAGCCGGGTAGATCGATCTGGCCGTCAATGGACACGGACTGCTCGTTCTCGCAGAGAATGCCATTCACATAATAACGACCTGGGCCAATGGTGATGCTTTGCCCGGCACCCGTGGAGACGACCTGGATGCCGAAGCCGGCGTCGTGCGAAGGCGCCCCGGAACTGCCCACGAGGTCGAACGTCTCGGTGGCGATCCGGTGCTCCTGAATATCGACCTGCTCGTTCCAATCGGCGTCCAACTGCACGCGGCCCTGCTGCTGCAGCACGGCGCTGTAGTGTTTGCCGGGTAGGAAGGTGAGACGCGAGAAATCGCCTTTCATGAAGCCTCCCGATTAGGTGCTGAAGAACGTGCCGGTTTCCAGCCCAATACGCATGTATTCACTTAACCTGGCCCGCAGGCTGCCGAGCCGCTGCGTTTGCTGAAGGAAGTTGAACGCTCCCATTTCACCCTCATCCGCCGCGCCAGTGACAATCGCGGCTGGGTTGCCGGGAGCCAGTTGCCCATAGCCTGGTTGGCCAAAGGTGAAGGAAGTGAAGAGTGGGACAATACCACCGCCGGCGGCGTTCGCCGCCGGTTGGCATCGATAACGCCGAGGCGTCACCGAGCCGGCGGGGACGTAACAGAAGCGGGTACACCCGGTCTGTCGGCGGGCAACCGTGACCACGCCAGTGAAGAGGCTGTTGCCGGCGTTCAGACTCTTCGCCGTGGTCTGGCCCCGGATGGTGCTGCTCTGTACCTCCGCGGCGGGCGCGCTGATTGCGATCGCCGTATCACTGCCGGCATCCACGATGCTGTCTTGCACGGTGAGCAGCCGCACGGTAGTGGCCAACGTCATGGGACCGGCGATGCCGCGCTGAAGGGTCACCGCGAGGCTATCGTTCCGTTGCTCGATTGGCGATCCCGCGCTCACGCTGATCGTACCTGCCGCGGGCGTCAGCGTGGTGTGAATCACCTGCAGCAGGCCAAGATTACCGGGGAGGACGGAGAGCGCGCCCTCGATCAGCATTCCATTGATGGTCAGTGAGCCAGGATTGAGACTTCCGGCGGCGGCGGCGCCTTGCACGGCAAGCGATCCGCGCAGGTGGGATCGCACGCCGAACGGCGTGAGCTGACCGGGTATTCGCCCCTGCTGGGCGGGATCGTCGATGCGCGGCGTCAGTGGCCAATCCGCCGCCACGATCAGCAGGGCGCTGCCCGCCGGAATGGTCACGGCGGCTTGTCCGGTCAGGGTCTCCGCGTAGGTATGGCTGTCCATCACGGCGATAATGCCGATCGTACCGGCCGGCTGGCTGTTCCAACTCTGGATAGCCGCGCCGATCGTCGATACGAGGTTCGTGGGGTCTCCCTGCACGGCAACCGCGGCCTGGGTCACGCCCTTTTGCCAGAGCGTGCCGCCTCCGTAGGACGCGAGCCAAGCCGCCACCGTATCCTGGCGGTTGTAGGGGCCGCCGCCCAAGTCGCCACTAAACCCAGAGGAAAAGCTCACCTCGACGCTGGTATGGGACACGCCGGCGGGAAAGGCTAGACGGCCAAGCGCGGGATCCACGGCCACGGCGATCTGCAGCTGTACCACGGGCGGCTGCTGCGGGCTGCCTGGCGGCGGAGCAGGCGTATAGGGCTTGGTTAAGGGTGGCCGTTGCCAGTCCGCGGCAGGCGCCGGAGGGTCGCTCAGGTTGCAGATGAGGATCTGCTCCGGCGACACGGGATCATTTCCGCCATCGAGGAAGACCTGTAAAACCGGGTCGGACCCGAAATAGCTGGGCGCCGGCGTTTGCCCGTCCACCAGCGCTTGCCGGCGCGCCTCCAGTTCCTCATAGAGCGGCAGTCGCCGCAACGGGGCCGGGACATCGATCTCGGCGATCGATTGGCTGGTATCCGTCTCGGTTCGCGGCTGGTTGAACAGCGGGATCGCATTGCCCAGGGGGTCGAACGTGTAGCGCCCATCGGCGGGACTCGCCACGGCGCGCGCGGTGGCCCGCTCGAGGGGGTAACTCTGCAAGCGCCAGAGGAAGAGGCCGACCTGGGGGATGTTGTAGCAACCGCGACCGTTGTCGGCATGCCGCACATCCGCCGTATGCGCTGATCCATCAAACGGCCCATTGATCAACTCAAGCCGGTCAAGATCGCGTAGGTCAACCGCGGCAGGAGGCGTCAGGATCAGGTGGTTGAGTTGCTGCGTGGTCGCCAGGTGGCGGAAAAACTCCACGGCTTTGGCCGGCCAGCCGGTCACGTCGCGCGCCACCTGTTCCAGCGTCGCCGCCGTACCCTTGCCCTGCCGGTGCGCCAGCGTATTCGCCACCAGCCCGCGCTGGGTGAAAACCAACCCCGTCCGGCCTGCCGGCAGCCCACGCACCCCGAGCAGATCGCCGATATAGGCCACCACCCACTCATCGCAGGTCTCGATGAACCAGTTGTCGTAGAGGCGCGCGATGTCGCCTTCCACCAATTGCAGTTCGCTCTCGATCACCCCCAGCAGCGCCCGCAGTGGTTCGCCCTGGTCAGCGTCGCGCAGGCGATAGACGGCGGGCAGCAACCCATAGAGGCGTTCGGTGGTCGTCGCGTTCATGGCTGCATCTCCGTCAGGCTGACCCCGGCTGGATTGATCAACAGCAGTTGGCCGGGCAGGACCTTGCCATTTTCAAGGCGCGCCGGTAGGGCTTGCAACACCGGCTCCGGCGTGGTCTGTCGCGGTCCGACGGGATCAGTCACCAGGTAGAGCTGTTGCAAGTCGGTTGCCGTGACGCCCGATAGCCCCTGCACGACCGTGACGATTTCGGCTGCCGTGACCGGCTGCGCGAAGCTACGCTGGTCGAAGGAGAAGGCGGCTAGCAGGGCTGCCTGCACGGCCGCCAGTACGCCGGCGCTCTCATAGTGTTGGGTATCGACCAGCACCTGGGCGTTGAGGTTAAAGAAGAGTGGTTGGTACGAATCGACTTGGTAGGGCTGTACGGGGTCGGCGGATCGGGCGATGGCGGTGACCAGATTGGCGTAGAGCGCGGAAGTCGGATCGATGGCGGCGCCCTTCGTCGCGGCAACCGTGATATGTACGAGGCGCCGGTCGCCCAGCCAGAGCGGCACGGCTTGCGCTTTCCCGATGCCGGCGAAGGCGCGCGTGAAATCCTCGGCATCCTGCAGTGAGACGACGCGGTCCAGGGTGAGCACGGTCAAGGGCGCGTTGGCGCGCGCGCTATCCTGGCTTTCCGGATCGGCGGCGCCGCTCGCGTCGCTCGGATTGATGACGCTTCGGATGCCCAGGGGCCGGGTCTGCAAGAGGGTCAGGGAACCGGCGGCTACCATGCCCAGTTGCCCGATCCCGCTCCGATACGTGGCGACGATATTTTCCGTACCGGTCGGCGGCCGGGCGCCCATCACGCCATCGCCGAAAATCACGCTGGCCTTGCCGTCATTATCGATGCGGACGATGTAGCTCTCACTCCGCCCATCCAGACCGTACAGACTCGGCGCTTCCTGCCAGATCACGCCGTTGACCTGCAGCGTGAGGGTGCTCTGGGCGCCGCTCGCGGTTGGAGCGGAGACATAGGTGAGGGGCGGCTTCTTCAGGGTGAGGCGCTGGTTGGTTTGCGAACCATCGCCGCTACCCAGCACCTCCCTCGGTACGGTCCCGCCATGAGTGGCTGCCGCCACGTTCGCGTTGATCGTTAGCGTCTGGCGCGAATAGCTGAACCGCAGACCCTGCTGGAACAGCAGCGTGGTATAGCCGAGCGCGTGCATGACATCGGCCAGGACCACGATTTCGTTCGCGACCACGCCAGGCAGATCCGCGCGCTGACCACTCACCGCCAGCGGCTGGCCTACGTCCAGGCCGAGGACCATAGTGTCAAGAAGCAGACTGGCGCTGCCCTGGGCGACCGTGTCATCGATTGGCAGATCGGCGAGGTCCAACTGCTCGCTTTGCGCGTAGGCGGTAGTGGCGCGGGTCGTGAAATCCAGCGTTGTGTCCGGCGGGCTGACGCCGTCGATCCCGGCCAGGGCCAGGCCGGTTACGCGCCCGGTCAGGGCGTAATCCGCTCTCGATGCCTCGCTCACTCGGGCGACCCTAAACGCCGCCGCGCTCGCGGCGGGGCTTTCAAACACAACCCAGCCGTTTGGGAGCACCTGTTGCAGATCACGTTCGAGATGGACATCGCTGCCGTTCGGCCCGTTTTGGTTGCCCTGCGAATCGGTCCAGATCGTGGTGGGATGCGCATCCCAGTCATTGTGAAATACAGCGCCTGGCTGCGTAAGCTTGTCGGGGAGCGTGGCGTGCAGCGGCGCGTTGTTACCGAAGAAGCCGACGCGGGCGCGGAAGGCGAACACCCCCGCCCCGGCGGGCGGCAAGGGTGGCACGTCCGGCCGAGGGTTGGGAGCCGGCGGGGCAGGCGGGGCCGCGACGGGAAGCATCTCCTGGCGGTTCGTGGTGATATAGGTGAGCATGTCCTCGCGCCTCCACCCCTGAATCCCCATGAACGCTCTGAGATCGCGTTCACGCCAGGACCGCTGGGCGATGCGTACACGCACTTCCTGGTCAATCAACGGGATCTTGTCGATGACGATCACGCCGGGCGGCGGGCTGGGCGGTACGTAGACCGGCGGCGGCGGCGGATCCGCGACCAGATCGACCCGTGTGCGTTGCCGCGCCGGTTCGAGCGCCACCCGCTGGATGCGCACCGCACTGGTCTGGATGGCGCCCGCGGGATTATCGTCCGGGGGCGCGGCCAACAGCAGGAAATCGCCCGGTTTGAGGTTGGCCGTCGTGCCGGCCAGGTACAGGCTTTGCGCATTGATCGATAGGTTCTGGGGTTGGGTCAGGCGAGGCCGCAGGGCGTTCCATTCCGCGCGCGCCGTGATGTCGGCCATCGTCTCGAAGGTCTGGGGCAGTTGTCCCTGGGTCGGCACGCTCTGCACGCGAGTTCCCCTGGGCGCCGCGGCGACCCCCGGCGCTCCGGCCGCGCTCTCGACCGTGAAGGCCAGGTAGGCGCCGGCTGCCACGCCGGGACTCAGTTCGTAGCCGATGGTGCGGGCAAGCTCCAGCACGGATCGCCGCTCGGCGGCGGTGCGCAGATACCCTTCGTTGGCGATCCGCTCCTGGTAGAAGGTAAGCACGTCGGCCAGGGTGGCCCAGGCGTCGAGCAGGGCGATGGCCGGATCGTCCAGGGCGCGGGTGGTAAGGTCAGCCAGGGGGGGTGCGGCGGAAGCCGCCTGATCGGGAACCGTCTGTCGCGGCAAATTGCCCAGCATACGTTGCAGGGATTGCGGCTGCGTGCTTATCCGGTATGACAGCACGGGCAGACCGGGCCGGTTGTAGAGCGCCGGGGCCGTCGGGTTCACCTCGCCGCAGCCACAGGTGTCCAGCGTGGGAGTATTGGATGCGTCGCTCATAGACCACCTTGCATGGAGAACTCGATGCGGCCGTTTTC
>Ga0307374_10012784_pt1 | contig 11711 bp, 6 predicted proteins | sample OX3MG_FD_202532 | JGI IMG/M metagenome (GOLD analysis project Ga0307374, IMG submission 202532) | Soil microbial communities from Risofladan, Vaasa, Finland - OX-3 | ecosystem: Environmental > Terrestrial > Soil > Coastal area > Acid sulfate soil | place: Finland: Risofladan, Vaasa | collected...
GCGTGGTGGACGATCTATCGAGCGGCAGACTGGAAAACATCCGGAATCACGTCAAAGCCGGAAGGGTCAGCTTTATCGAAGCGGATTTGCGCGAACCCGGCGTAACCCGCAGCGCCATGAAGGACATCCAGGTCGTATTTCATCTCGCCGCCGATCATGGCGGACGCGGCTACGTTGATTTGCATCAGGCGGGCCCTGCTTCCAATCTTTTTCTCGACGGACTTGTTTTCTGGGAGGCAGTAAAGGCTGGGGTCGAAAAAGTTTGCTATGCGTCCTCGGGATGCGTCTACCCGAATTACATGCAGACAGACACCACCAAGGAAATTTATCTCAAGGAAGCCGATGTTAAGGCCCCGTACGACGCTGATAATATGTACGGCTGGGCAAAATTGATGGCTGAAATGACGCTTCAGGCCTACCACCGCGAATATAAGCTCGGCGCAGCATCGTGCCGTTATTTCACGGTCTATGGTCCGCGCGGCGTCGAAAATCACGCTGTGATCGCCATGATTGGCCGCGCATTCGTGGGCCAGAATCCGTTTGAGATTTGGGGCGACGGCCAGCAGATCCGCAATTGGACTTACGTGGACGATATCGTCAACGGCACCATTCTTGCCGCCGAGAAAATCAATGACGGCACGGCGGTAAATCTCGGCACCATGGAGCGCGTCCGCGTCATCGACGCCGCTCAGCTTGCCCTTGAATACGCCGGCAAAAAAGCCGACTTCAAATTTCTGCGTAACATGCCCACGGGCCCGGCAAACCGCGTTGCGGATAACTCCCTCGCCAAGCAGCTTCTTGGCTTCGAGCCGAAAGTGAAATTCCGCGATGGGTTGCGCCGCACCATGGATTGGTATTTTGCCGACAGAAAACCAGAACAGGTCAAAGAGCGCCTCGAAAAAATGCTCACAGCTCGCTAGTTGTCGGAGTTTCGCTCATGTCGACCATTTGGATTGCTTTCGTCATCGCCCTTCTCGCCTCACTCGGCTTGACGGCCCCCGTGCGCCGGTTCGCCTTGCATATCGGCATGGTAGATAAACCCAGTCCGCGCAAGGTGCACGTGAAGCCTATGCCGCTCCTCGGCGGAGCCGCCATTTACGCCGGCTTTGTCCTTGCGGTCGTGGTCACAATGCACAACAACACCCGTGCCGAGATTCTAGCCATTCTCGCCGGCGCCACGCTCCTCGCCGTCACCGGAATACTGGACGACATCGGCGTGCTTCATCACCAAGTCAAGCTATTCGTCAGCATGCCCTTGGCCGCGTGCGTTCTCATAGCGTCTGGAATTCATGCACAGCTTTTCGGCAATTTTCTGCCCGGCAGACTTGGCACAGCGCTTGATATCGTGCTCACACTTTTCTGGGTTGTCGGCATCACCGCGGCGTTCAGCATTCTCGACCACATGGACGGTCTTTGCGCTGGCATCGCGGCCGTGGCTGCGGCTTTTTTCACCATCGCCGCGCTTCTCAACGGACAAATCCTCGTCTGTACCCTTGCGGCTGCAACTCTCGGCGCGGCCTTGGGTTTCTTGCGGTGGAATTTTTCTCCGGCGAAGATTTTCATGGGCGATGGCGGAGCCATGTTTCTTGGTTTCTTGATGGCTGCCCTCGGGCTGAAACTGCGTCCGTCCGATGGGCATTTTCTTGCAAGCTGGCTCGTTCCAGTTTTGATCCTTGGCGTGCCGATTTTTGACACGACTCTAATCACGATTTCCCGCTTGCGTCGCGGCCTTTTACCCTTCAGCTCTCCCGGCAAGGACCACACCGCCCATCGCCTGTCGAATCTGGGCTTTGGCCACAGAGGCGCCGTTCTCTTCCTTTATGGCTTAGGCTGTCTCTTTGGCGTGCTTGCACTTCTGGTGACATACTTGTCTTCGCTGCAAGTCTATGTTCTTTGCGGTGTGCTTCTTCTCTCGGGTGCCGCTGCCATAGTGTTTTTGGAGCGCTCCCCCTACGAGCGCCAGCCGAAAGTCCTGGAGTTGCATCCCACGGGCTCTGACTAGCCCCAAGCTGTCCCGTATTGCACAAGCAGGCAGATACGCTATACTCACTTGCCTCCCCTGCGATGGGTGCAGCAACGTGCGACACAACAGACTCCAGTCGAAGAGGATGCCCTTGTCATCGCCTGATCAGCCGTCGACCAGCCGCCCCGTCCTAAAGACGTCCAGCGACCCTGTCGCCGTAGTCGGAGGATCCGCTGCCGGTCTTTTTACAGCGTACTTGCTCGCCCGTGCGAGCGTGCCCGTCCGTGTATTCGAACAATCTCCCACAATTGATCCCGCCGCGCGCACTCTGATTGTTACGCGCCGTATGAATGATATTTTGGGTGAAGTTGGTTCACCGAGCATCGTCAACGAAATTCGCAAATTTGAGCTTTTCACCGACGGCCGCGCCGCCTCCATCACCCTCGACCAGCCGGATTTGATCATTGAGCGCTCCGCGCTCATTCATTCCCTCGCCAAACACGCGCAGGAGGTCGGCGCGCAAATCGCCCTCGGTAGAAATTTTCGCGGTCTTAAAGCAGAGAAGGGCAAAATCACTCTGGACTTGGAGCACGCCGCCGAAAACAGCACCGAGCAATTTTCCGCGCAAACAGTTGTCGCTGCGGACGGAGCGGCAAGCCGTGTCGCCCATGCCGCGGGATGGTCTAAATCTAAAACGGTCCCGCTCGTTCAGGCCATTGTGCCGCTTCCCAAAGATATGTCGCCCGATACCGTTCGCGTCTGGTTCGTCCCCACCGATACGCCGTATTTTTACTGGCTGATACCTGAATCCGCGGAACGTGGTGCGCTTGGCTTGATCGGTGAAGTGGGTTCTGAGGCTCGAAAGCATCTCGAAGCCTTTCTCGTGAAGCGCAATCTCGAGCCGCTGGCGTTTCAAGGCGCCCGCATTCCGGTCTATACGCGCTGGGTTCCCGTGCGCAAGAAACTTGCCGGCGGGGAAGTCTTTCTCGTTGGCGACGCCGCTGATCAGGTCAAAGTAAGCACCGTGGGAGGCATCGTCACCGGTTTGCGCGGAGCAGCCGGAGTCGCCGAAGCGATTCTAGGTGGCGGCGCAAGCCGCGAGCTGCGCGAACTGCGGCGTGAGCTGGATATGCATCTTTTAATTCGTCGCGCGATGCACCACTTCACGCAAGATGATTACAGCCGGCTCGTCGATTCTCTCAACGCGCCCGCCAAGCGTTCCCTCAGCCAGTATTCCCGCGACGAAGCACTGAAGGTTCTCTGGCGCGTTTGTGTCAGCCAGCCTCGTCTGATTTTGATGGGACTTCGAGGCATTCTGACCAATGGCCGCTCTTTTGCGCGCGCCAACAATCCGTAGCACACCTGTGCTGTGAATGTACTTCCTCGGATTATCCGCGCTGGAACACGACACGGCTGCCGCCCTTCTTGGCGACCGCGGTTTCTCATCCGCCATCGAAGAATCGAAACTCGAGCGCGTACGCATCGCATCCGGCATTCCCCGCGCGGCAATTCGCTTTTGCCTGGAGCACGCTGGAATCGCTTGGCGTGATCTCGACGCCATCGCTGTCGCCGGCAAGCCCTGGCATTCTTGGGCTAGCGCATCCATTTTCCGTGCACGCTTCCTGCCCGTTGCCCCGATTTCCAGTGCCTACTATGAAAGCAAGACGCTCGGCGAACTTGCCCGCGACCTGAACAACCAGCGAATCCTCCGTTTGCTTTCTGGAGATGCCCGCGTCCCCGTCTTGCATTTTGATCATCATCTTTGCCACGCGGCCAGCGCTTTTTACGCTTCGCCGTTCGATCGCGCCTTGATTCTTACGTGCGATGAACACGGAGGCGGCCGCACCGGAATGATCGCCATCGGCGAAGGCGAACAAATCCGCGTCGACCGGACCATGTCCTTCCCACATTCCCTCGCGTGGGTCTATTCGCAAGTCACCGAGTTGATCGGCTATCGCCCTCACGAGCATGAGCACAAAACGCAATGGCTCAGCCTCACGACAGAGCCCGATTTCCTTAACATATTTCTTGAGATGTTTCGCCGCAAGTCGGGCCCGTTCTTCAAACTGGATTCAAGTTTTTTTACCACGGGATTTTCCGGCCGCCTGGCCTTCTCGAAAAAGTTCTACGATAAAGTTGGCATATCGTCCGAGCCAAATGCCGAAATCAGCGAGTCCAAGCGCGCGGCATTGGCGGCAAGCCTGCAGCGAGCATGCGAAATCGTCATCACGGATTTAACGGAGTCTCTTCGGACACGCCACGGAATACAGCATCTTTGTTTGGCGGGCGGCCTTTTCCTGAATCCTCTTCTCGTCTCCGCACTCGAGCAGAAATCCGGCTTCGATAAAATCTTTGTGCAACCCGCGGCGGGAAATGAAGGAACAGCCCTCGGCGCCGCATCGCTGGCTCGCGGGCAAAAAACAAAGTACGCGAGAACCGCCCCTCTCTCCCATTTGTATCTCGGTCCAAGCTATTCGAATGAAGACATCAAGAAAGTCCTGGACAATTGCAAGGCGGCGTATCGCTGGTTCGATTCTGATGCTCAAAGAACCAGCGAAACAGTGAAGCTGCTTCTTTCCGGAAAAATTGTCGGCTGGTTTCAGGGCGCAGCCGAATTCGGCCCCCGCGCTCTGGGCAATCGCAGCATGCTCGCTTCACCGTGGGCGCCCTACGTGAAGGAAAATCTGAACGACTACGTAAAGCACCGCGAGCCTTTCCGTCCCTTCGCGCTCTCTGTTCCCGAGGAAGATGCGGGAAAGTATTTCGATTTCACGCCGCCGGCGCATTTCATGGCGACTATGGGTCGCCTCCGCCCCGAACACCGCGACTTGCTTGCCATGCACACGTTGCCCGGCGATCTGGTGCGCCTCCACGTCGTCGCGCGTGAAGCAAATCCTCCTTTTTGGAGTTTACTGAAAGGTTTCGGGTCGCAAGCGCCCGCGCCCGTCTTGCTCAACACTTCCTTCAACCTATTCGGCGAGCCGCTCGTGCTCTCTCCGCGCCACGCCGTGCGCAGTTATTTTTGCTCGGGTGCCGACGCGCTCGTCATCGGCAGTTTCCTTCTCGCCAAATCCTGATCGGCTACCTGCCGTATTTGTCGAGCCACTTCAGCTCTTCCCGCACTTTTATTTTTCCGTGCCACGGATTGTTGGCCAGCGAATGGCCCTCTCCCGGAAACACCAGCAGCGCGGACGGCACTCCCATCGTGTGCAAAGCGCGTTCCAGCAAATAATCTTCGCCCACGTACACGCGAATATCGTCCGCTCCGGCCACCATGTGCGTTGGGGTTCGCACTTTTCCGATTTGCCAGATCGCCGCTTCTGCGTTGTAGTTTTCTTCCGTCTTCCACGGTACGCCGCCCAGAAAATAAGCGTCATCAAACGTGGTGTCGTCATTGCCCCAATTTGCCACGTGTTCCACGGCGCCCGCTCCGGTCACCGCAGCTTTGAATCGCGCGGTCTGCGTCATCAGCCAGTTGGTCATGTAGCCGCCATAGCTGTATCCGCCGATCGTCAGATGATTCGCGTCGGCAGTGCCATCCTTTACCAGCGCGTCGACGCCTTCCAGAATATCTTTCCCCGGTTTCGAAACAATGTGCGGAATAATTCCCAGCGCAAACGCATCGCCGTAGCCTACCGAGCCGCGATAATTCGGCTCAAACACAAGCCATCCATCCGTCGCGGCCAAATCCGCCCACTGATACCAATCCGCCTCGAAATGATTTCCGTCCGCATCTTCTGGGCCGCCGTGAATCAGCGTCAGCATCGGCAAATTCTTTTCGCCGAATTTCCCCGGAGGATAAATCAACATTCCTTCCACGGTGGCCCCGTCATCTGCTTTCCACTGAAATGGCTTTCCCTCCGGTATCGCGTAATGTGTGAACGGCTCGTTGAATGATGTGATTTTCCGTGCCTTGTTCATCTTGTCGGGGCCTTCCGCCAGATAAATTTCCGCCGGAGTCTCCTGCGAGGAATAAACAAATGCCACATGTGAAGAATGCGCCGCAGCGGAAAGTTCTCCGTACGTTCCCGCGAGTCCTGCCTGCTTGTCGAATCCAGACGCGGAATCGCGCTGCAGATAAGGCTGCACTTCCGTGCCCATCATTCCCGCCGCCAGTAACCCGCCTCCTTGCAACGCAGCAAACCCGTTCATCGATCCGGAAAAGTTGCTTCCCCAACGTTCGCAGGGCAGGCCGGCTCTTGGCTCGCCGCATCGCTCCGCGGTTTTTCCGTCGACGTTCACCCAGTAGATACGCGCTTGCGCATCTTGATATGCGCCCTCGACGGCGCCATTGAGAAACGAAAAGAAAACATGCTTGCTGTCCGGTGCCCATTCAATCGCGCTGAAAAATGCCTGTGGATGATTCAGCAACGCGATTGCGGCATGTTGTTGGTCCCTGGCGTCCAGATCAATCGCGTAAATGCCGTCATCGCTGAGCGACTCTTCGCGCTGCGAAATCGATTCCGTCGCGAACGCCAGCCATCTCCCATCGGGCGAACTCGCCAGTTGCTGCACCCGGTACGGCGTCGAAGCAATTTCGTTCGCTTCAGTAGTCTTGCTGTCCTCATTTGCGCCGGCTGCATTCCGTGCGGCGACCGCGTCGAAATCGATGGCAAAAATCCGGTCGCCGCGCTCCGCTGCGCGATACTGAACCACATCTTTCCAATTTTTCTGATAGGCGTCTTTCTTCTTTTTGGTCCACGGCTCGCGCGTCGCAAAGAATATTTCCCTCGAATCCGCGGACCACGAGAATGAATGCACCTCCTCCCGCGCGGCCGTCACCATGAACGATTCGCCGCCCTGCGCCGAAATCACGTAAACTTGCGTCCCGGCTTTTTTCTCGTCTGTTTCCGGTTGCTTGCCTTGCTCTTCGTGACGCCCTGAGAGAAACGCAATCCAGCGGCCGTCTGGCGACCACTGTGGCTCGGAATCCTTTCCCGACTGCGTCAGCGGCGTCAGCGCGCCATCGCTCGTCCTGTATAGCCACAGGTCCTTGCGAAATCGGTTCGCCGCCCAATCCGCGCGCTCCGTCGCAATCACCACATCTTGGCCGTTTGGAGAAATCCGGACCGACGGAAACGAAACAGAGTTGAAAAACACATCGAGCGTCAGGGGCGGCTTTTGAATCTCTGCCGCAAACAGGACACCGGCTCCTAAAAGCACGCAAAAAATAAGACTCAACTCGAAAAGTCGTTTTGGCATTGTCCCTCCGCGCGTGGAGGTATACAACTCCGCGCCGGACCAGGTCAAGGCGAAGGGAAAGGGCGTTGTTTGTTGCCACGTCGTCCCACCCACGATTGTCGGAACCGCTCGACAATCGCGTCAAATTAGCCCAAGAACATGGGACTACACTATCGAAACTCGCCGTGCAAACTGTTGCATACGGCAATTCTGGTATTGGCGCGGCCTGCCAGTTATACGAAAATACGTGGGCACAAATGAAAGGCTCAGGTACCATCTCAACAGGCTCATCCAGAGGAGAAGTCCGTGCGAATATCCGTAATAGGCGCAGGTTACGTCGGCCTTGTCACCGGCGCATGCCTGGCGGAACTTGGTCATCACGTTCTTTGCACTGATAACGACAAGTCCAAAATCGACACGCTCGAAGCTGGCAAATTGCCGATCTTCGAGCCCGGCCTGGACAGCGTGGTGGAAAGAAATCGCAAGGAAGGCCGCCTGTCCTTTTCCGCCGATCCCCGCGTCGCCGCCGAAGGCGACGCGATCTTCATTTGCGTGGGAACCCCGCCGCTTCCGACTGGCGACGCGGATCTCAGCGCCATAGATCACGTCGCGCAGATGATTGCCACCGAGGCCAAGTCCGACAAGCTCGTCGTGGAGAAGAGCACCGTCCCCGCGCAGACGGGCCAGCAATTGAAACGCGTGCTGGGAATTTACGGTCGAGGTGGCGGCGCACGTTTCCGCGTCGCTTCCAACCCGGAATTTTTGCGTGAAGGCACAGCCGTGGGAGATTTCCTCCACCCGGATCGTATCGTCATTGGCGTCGACGACGAAGTTGCCGAACAACAGCTTCGCGAAATTTACCGCCCCGTGCTCGAACAAAAGTTCAAATGCCCGGTGCATGACGGCGCGTGCCCCCCGATGAAAGCTCCCGCTTGGGTGGTCACCACAATCAATAGCGCGGAGCTGATTAAGCATGCTTCGAATTCTTTCCTCGCGCTGAAGATTTCCTACGCCAATATGGTCTCTGATCTCGCGGAAAAACTCGGCGCGAATATCGAAGAAGTCATGCACGGCGTCGGTCTGGATCCGCGAATCGGCCCGCACTTTCTTCGTCCCGGCCTCGGGTTTGGCGGCTTCTGCCTGCCTAAGGACGTCCAGGCATTTGTGCGCCTGGCCGAACGCAACGGCATAGACTTTGCCATGCTTCGCGAAGCGGAGCGCATCAACCACCAGCGAATCGCAGGCTTCGTCGAAAAGCTCCGCCAATCCCTATGGGTGCTCAAGGGGAAACAGATCGGTATTCTCGGTCTGGCGTTCAAAGCCAATACCGACGATATCCGCTTTGCCCCATCGATCGAATTGATCAAGAAGTTGCAAACAGAAGGCGTGCGGCTGAAGGCCTACGATCCGCAGGCAATGGAAAAAATCGGAGAACAATTCCCGGAGCTCATTTGCACATCGGACGCATACGAAGCGGCTCGCGGCGCGGATGCGTTGCTCGTTGTTACGGAATGGGAAGAGTTCCGCCAGCTCGACTGGAAGCGCATCCATAAGGGCATGGCGAGGCCCTTGCTGCTGGACGGTCGCAATTTGCTTTCCCCGCAGGAAATGAAGTCGCTCGGCTTCGAATATCACTCCGTCGGCAGGCCGGACCTTCCGGTTTCCAGCACCGCCGGAGTTCTGGCCTGACCCGGCGAAGTTCTAGCCTCTTACGTTGCGTTCTTCAGCAACTTTCTTCTGAAAATATTCCAGGGTGAGCTTCAATCCTTCTTCGAGACTCACCTTGGGTTCCCAATGCAAAAGCGCTTGCGCCTTGCGTATGTCAGGGCAGCGCCTTTTCGGGTCGTCCTGCGGCAAGGGCTTGAACACCAATTCAGCTTTATTGCCGGTGATGGCGCGAATACGTTCCGCGAATTCCAGAATCGTAATTTCGTGCGGGTTTCCTATGTTCGTCGGCAAATGCTCCGCTGAATCAAAGAGCGCCAAAATTCCCGCGATCAAATCCGACACGTAACAAAAACTGCGCGTCTGATGTCCGTCGCCATAGACGGTGATCGCCTGTCCCGAAAGCGCCTGATAGAGGAAATTCGGCAGCGCTCGTCCGTCATTCAGCCGCATCCGCGGCCCGTACGTATTGAAAATTCTCACAATGCGCGTGTCGACTCCGTGCGCGCGGTGGTACGCCATCGTCATGGCTTCGGAGAATCGCTTCGCCTCATCATAAACGCCGCGAGGACCGATGGGATTCACGTGTCCCCAATAGGTCTCGGGTTGCGGGCTCACATCCGGATCGCCGTAACATTCCGACGTCGATGCCAAAAGGAATCTCGATCTTTTTGCGAGCGCCAGACCGAGCGCGTTGTGCGTTCCGAGCGAGCCAACCTTGAGTGTTTGAATGGGCAGCCGCAAATAATCGTCGGGACTTGCCGGCGACGCAAAGTGCATCACCGCATCCACTGGCCCGGGCACGTCGATATAGCGTGTCACATCGTGCCGCACAAATCGAAACCGCGGATTCGCCATCAAATGCTGGATGTTCGCTTCCGCGCCGGTGCATAGATTGTCCAGACATACGACTTCCCATCCGCGCTCGATGAATTTGTCGCACAGATGCGATCCCAGAAATCCTGCTCCGCCTGTAATGACCGCGCGCAAATGAATTCTCCTTTAGCACATCATGCCACACACATCTTCACGCCCACGCGCAAAACGCCGAATCAGTCGCTCTTTCGCGAAACATGAACAGGCAGCGCGCCGGATAGCGCGGCATTCGGCGAGACATCCGGCATCTGCTCCGCGTATTTTTTCAAATCCGACAAGCTCAGTTCGTTCGGCGTGATGCGGTGATTCACGTAAACGGCCTTGCCGCCGATTTGCGCCAGCAAAAAAGTCGTCTTCGGAGGCATGCGAATCAGCGCTTGCCGCGTCTCTTCCGGCGGAATCACCAGGAACACACGCTCCTTGCCATTCCATAACGGCCAGAACGTGTGATCGTCCAGAAAAATATGCGGCGCGTCCGGATAATAGGAGCCGAACTCGAGACCGTTGTAACGTCCGTTGAAAATCCAAATTCGTTGGCGGGTGTAAAATCCGATGCTGCTGCCTGCGTCATATTCTCCGTAAAGAGCGATTTTATCGCCCGGCTGGTAATGCTTCATGATGATTCTCGCGAGCGGTTCGGAAGAAAGGCGCGGAGTGAACACTCCGAGCGCCCAATTCGCGCAGAAAAAAAACAACGCCATCATGCACGCCAGTGCAATGGTGGCAGCGAAGTGGTGTTTGCGATTCCGCAGGAGCCACGCCGCGAAAAACCCAGCGAGCACGACAATCAACGCCGCCAGCGCCTGGTGCCGCAAATCCGCGAACGCTTGCGGTGTCAAGTCCATAAAGTCGGACATCGCCACGCGATAGAAACCCGTCGGATGCATTTGCAGCAGGGAAGAAATATCTCCGGTCGAGGAAATGCCGCGTGAAACCCACAACATCGCGCCCAGAATCGCCGCGATTACTATGCCGAAGCCAGCGAGCGCGCCCTGCACGCGGGGCAACCACTTCGCGGCGCGCTCCTCGGCCTGCGCCAATCCCAAGCCAAGCAAAATCGCAATCGCGGGCCACGCGCTGAAGCTGTAATACTCCATGCGGCTTTTCGTCCAAGAAAAGAAAAGCAAAATAAACAGCGCCCAAACGCTCAAAAGCACCAGGGCCTGCCCGCGTTCATTCAGATCGTGTCGCCATTCGCGCAGCGGAGGGATTTCGCGAATCGCGGAGGGCAAAAATACAATCCACGGGAAAAACCACACAATGTGCTCGGCCGTCCACAGCCACAGCGGCACAGCTTCGTAATCGGCGGGATAGCGCCAGCCAAGCGCGCGAAAAATCTGCTCGTTGATGAAGTAAAACCAGAAAAATCCACCGAACACTCCGTGCCCGCTGAATAACGCGGCAATGTGCCACGGCAGCGCCACAATCAAAAAAACGATTAACGACGAAATCAGCGGCAATCTCCGCCATTCTTTAAAGCGCCCGGTCGCCAGCAGAAAAAAGAAAAGAATTGCCACGGGGAAGACGATGCCGATCAGCGAGCGCGTCAGCACCGACAGCGCGATCAGCGCCGCAGCGCCCCAATAACCGGCTCGCAGGGAAAGCGTCCCTTGCCACGCGCGCAAAAATAAATAAAACGCCGCCGTGAAAAAAAGCGCGTAAATCGCTTCGGGAAGCATGATTCGAGTGAACAGAAACACGCCCGGCGAAGTGCATATCACCAAGCCTGCATAAAATCCCGCGCGCTCGCCAAACCATCGTCGTCCGAAAAAATAAACCATCAGCACCAGGCCGACGACGGCGAGCGCGAGCGGCAGTCGCGTGGCGAACGCGCTGACGCCAAATACGGCGTAGGTTGCCGCAACGAGCCAGTAATGCAGCGGCGGCTTTTCCAGGTACCGGATCCCGTCGATGTGCAGGATCACCCAGTTGTGGCTTTGCAACATTTCGCGCGCGGCTTCGGCGTGGCCCGCGTCCGAACTATCAAGCAGCGGCGGCCAGCCTGACGTTCCCACGTAAATGCCGA
>Ga0307374_10012787_pt1 | contig 11711 bp, 10 predicted proteins | sample OX3MG_FD_202532 | JGI IMG/M metagenome (GOLD analysis project Ga0307374, IMG submission 202532) | Soil microbial communities from Risofladan, Vaasa, Finland - OX-3 | ecosystem: Environmental > Terrestrial > Soil > Coastal area > Acid sulfate soil | place: Finland: Risofladan, Vaasa | collected...
GCTAAAAAAAGTAAAAAAATTTCTAAAAGACGAAACGTTTTGTTTTACTTATGGTGATACGCTGAATAATGTCAACATACATGAATTGATTGAATTTCATAAGAAAAGGAAAGCACTTGCTACTGTAACAGCATGTATCCCACCAGAAAAATATGGTGTTCTAAAAATAAGAGGAAGTAAAGTCATAGATTTTAGGGAAAAACCTAATAATCAAAAAAATTGGGTAAATGGGGGATATTTTGTACTTGAACCAGAAGTCTTTGATTTTATACAAGGTGATGAGACAGTATGGGAAAAGGAACCTATGGAAAGATTGACACGAGAGGGCCATCTTTTTGCATACAAGCATACGGGTTTTTATCAAATGATGGATACTTTAAGAGAAAAAAATTATCTAAATAATCTTTGGATATCTGGAAAAGCACCATGGAAAATTTGGTGAATTTAATAAACCTTAACACGTTCTTGAATCTGGAATAAAATATCTGAATTGTAACTAAAATCAAATTCTGCTTAGAAATTTATTTTTTTAAAAATTTGCCATGGCACAAAGGGTAAAAGCAATTTAACTAATTTCCATTTTTTTGGATACACTATTGTTCCAAGATCCTTATACAAATTTGAATAGATAATTTCAGATAATCTCTTTACGTCTGCACGTCTGAAATAGAGTTGGTCTTGACCACTAAAGCCAAGATTAGTATCAAGATACCCTAGGACATAGAATTGGATGGTTACGTTGGATTTTTGCATGTAATGTCTTAGACTTTCAAAAAAACTCTCTAATCCTCTTTTTGCTGCGGCGTAGGTTGCATTTCGGCTTCTTCCTCTTATTGCTGCAACACTTCCAAAGCCTATGATTGTTGATTTTCTTTCTTTCAACAAGACTAAAAAATGATTCACCATCATACAAATGGATATTAAATTAGTATTAAAAATCTCAATTGTTATAGCATCATCCATCCCGGGAACATCTTCATTGCCTGAATATCCAATGGGGAAAAGAATACCATCTAAGGGGGATAGGGTAGACAACGAATCATTAATCTTAGTAAAATCTAAGGGTATTTTCTTGAATGACATTTCTATAGGTATAATTTTTATTTTATATCTAATCTCAAGATCAGATTTTAGAGGAATCAAATCTCTCACATCTGATGAAATTAAAATCAAATCGTTTTTCTCTAACGCAAATTTTTCCGTAAGAGACCTACCTAATCCTGCAGAGGCACCCACAATAATGAATGTCATAAACCTAATTGTTGAGAGATATATGATTTAAAAACTCTATCTGGATCATTTTTTTTCAAGATATTTCGAAATTCGTCATACTGTGGATAACATTTCTTTACAACGTTCTTGGGCAGCCTTGAATCTTTTATGATATAAGGAATAGCATCATGGGACATTATGAGCTTGTCAATTTTAGGTAAAAATTGGCTAGTTGAAAATGAATTTTTAAAATCTAACGTCATGGATACACCATCTTTACAATATTGTAGGAATTTTTGATTACCTTTAAAGGGTTTAAGTCCAATTAAGTGTAAATCTGGTTTTTCTTTTTTAATAAGACTGGTAAGATCATAAATAAAATTTCTTATATTGTTTTTATCTATAAGAATCTGGCATTGTCTGAATCCCTTTTTTCCAAAGAGAATGTAAAACCATTCTGCTGTACCTTTATACGGAAAAAAACTATCAAAAATGTTTTTTTCAATTTTGTCTCGACTTGCCTCCATATTTCTATATGTAGAATTAAACAACGAAATTGTAAATTTGTTCCAAAATGATATGGGCATCTGAATATTTTTCATAGTTGTCTTCTTGGGAATTGCCATATTGTTATCATGAAAATCTTTTGCGAATAATCCTACTTGTACAAATCCTTTTTCAAAATTCATGAATGTTGATCCATTGTGTTGAGCAGAAAGCATTTCAGCATTAGAATGTTTTTCAAACATTTCAACGGAATCCATTATGGAATCTACTTTTTTTGATTGAATGATAATTCTATCAGAAGGTAAATCATGGAGTTGAAGTTTTGCCTTGGTTATAATACCCGTTAATCCGAGACCACCCAAAGTAGCATCAAAAAGCTCTGAATTTGGTTCTATTTTTCTTAACCCATTCTTAGGATGGAAAAGTTCTATCCAAATAACATATTCTTTGAATGATCCATATTTGCGAGGATTTTTTCCATGAACGTTTGCAGCTATACATCCACCTATTGTTATTTCAGGATATCCAGGTTGTACCGGAAGAAATAATTTTTCTTTAAAACTCCATTCCAATAATTTCTTTAATGTGATCCCAGATTCTACAACTATAGTTTTTTGCTCCTTGTCAAATTCCAAAATTCGATTAAAATGAGTTAATTCTCTAACAAGTACATCTTGACCAAAACTTGCAGGTACATAAGATAATCCTGAACCTCGAGGAATCTGAAAATTTGTAATCTTTTCTTCAAGAAATCTTATTCTATCTGGTCTTTGATGAAGTGTTGTTATGGAAACCGTTTTATCAAAATTTGTAAAAGTTGTATGTCTGGTATAGGCTATTACCATAAATTACTTGTAAAGTGATTCCCATTAGTTATATTAACATTAGTGCTACACTTGATTGAAAAAATTAATTCTGTGCTGTAAAAATAATATCCTCAATCATGAATTATAATATTTTGTTGTATTGTATATACCTAAATCCCTTTTATTAGTGACTGAATATCAAAATCGTCATGAAGAGAATTATTGTATCATTGGTTATTGGTGTAGTCATATTTGCCTTATTAATTCAAACTACAAATGTCTCTGATTTGTCTCAAAGAATTACTGCTGCATCTCCTGCGTTTGTCTTGATATCGTTTGTAATAATTGTGTGTTTTTCTGCAATTAAGGCAATAAGATGGAGGATAATAGTTGGGAAAGGACGCCTTCTTAATTTTTTCTCGATAGTTCAGGTTGGAAGTCTTCTGGCCAATCTTCTTCCTGCTCAATTGCAAGAGCCAGTCAGAGCAGTATTATTGAAAAATAAAGAAAATGTGGGAATAGGGCATGGTCTATCATCAATTTTTCTTGAAAGACTAATGGACATAGTGGGTTTACTGGCAATAGGGGTAATAGCATCAATACTATTTCCAACCTCTGATAATACTCAATTGGGAGTATTTCATCTAATAAGATACATCATAATCTTTGCTTCGCTGTTAACCGGATTTTTGATTTTGTTGGTATTAAAACCAAAATTATTTTCCAAGATCTTTACCCCATTTAAAAAATATCAGCGTTTAGAGAAACTCTATGAAAAATTAGAGTTTCTTATACTAGAACTTTCTGACGGTTTTAAAACAATGGGAAAAAAACCTGCTAACATGGCAGGGGCTTTTATGATTTCAGTATTAATGTGGATAGTATGTTTTACTTCTGTTTACATTCTATTTCTTTCAGTGGGTTTTCAAATTACTCCCTTAGTAGTCTTGTTTGGTTTTGTAGGTTATGCTCTTGGTATGGCAATACCACAAGCCCCCGGTTATGTTGGCACTTTTGAGGCAATATGGCTTGGGGCTTTCTCGACACTAGGTTATACGCACAATAGTGAGATCTTAGCAGTAGGAATTCTTTATCATGTTCTAATCATAGCATATGGTTTGATTCTTGGTATAATTGGTATGATTATACTACGATTGTCAATTAAGGATCTATTTGGTTACAAGAAAAAAATCTAATTCCTACAAAAATTAACCCAATGGATTATCTTTTGAATCAATAATGTGTTCTAAAATCACGATTTCCATATTTTTGGTATTTGTATTGTTTTTCTCTTAGTTTTTGTTGAACCTGTATTCCCACCAAAAGATTACATATTGTAAAGTTCTTCCCTGAAAAGAGGCCAAGATTTGTCTTTTTCTGACATTACTGTTGGCTCTAACGGCCATTCTATCTTAAAAGCGGGATCGTTCCACCTTAATCCTCGTTCATATTCCGGTGCATATGCTTGAGATGCCTGATAAATTAATTCAACTTCATCTGTTAATGTCTGAAACGCATTGGCGCAACCCTCTGGCACAAAAATCATTTTATAATTATCCCCACTAAGTTCCACACTAATCCACTGTTTGTAAGTTTCTGATTTTTGTCTCAAATCTACAACAACATCATATATTTTTCCCCTTATGCATCTAAGATATTTTGCTTCTTGATATGGAGGCAACTGAAAATGTAATCCTCTCAATGTACCTTTTTTTCTATTATGTGACATGTTACATTGACGAACGTTTGGGTTTAAACCATTTTTCTTGAATATCTCACTGTCAAAGGAGCGAGCAAAAAAGCCTCTCTCATCGCCCAATTTTTCTGGTTCTATAATGTGAACATCTTTCAATTTTGTCTTGGTAAAAATCATTCCTAATCGATTTTTACATCAACAAATATTTAAATCAAGATCAAATGGTTATGTGTCATTTGTTACCTAAAATGTTAATCATAGGCGGTAGTGGTCTGGTGGGAAGTACTTTGTCATCATATGCTGTATCAAACTATGATCTACATGTAACGGTAAACAAAAATGAAATTAAACTGGATAATGTTTCGGTGACAAAGGTTGATCTATTGGAAAATAGAAGAACCATAGTTGACTTGATTACAAATCTGAACCCAGATTTTGTTGTTAATACAGTTGGACATCCAAGTGTAGACTTGTGTGAAACTGATCATGCTATTGCAGATCTGTTACACGTTGATATAACTAGAGACATTACATCTGTATGCAAGAAAACTGATTCAAAATTAATTCATTTTTCAACTGATTTTGTATTTGGTATATCCTCAAACAGAAAATATACTGAGAATGATACTCCTACACCCACAAGCTATTATGGCAAGTCCAGATTATTATCTGAAAAAGTGGTACTTGATGAATCTAAAGATAATGTCATATTGCGAACTGCAGTAGTATATGGTTGGCATACAAAATCACGTTTTACTAATTGGATAATTGAGTCATTACAAGAAAAAAAATCTGTTGATCCACATGTAGACCAGTACAATACGCCTACCTTGGTTGATGATCTGTGTAAAGCAATACTTGCAATAACAGAACTAGATGTTTCTGGTCTATATCATGCAACTGGAAAAACATGCCTGTCACGTTATGAGTTTGCCCAAGAATTGGCTGATGGTTTTGGCCTTGATAAAAAATTGATAAGACCAGTAACCTCCCAAGAAAAAAAGCAAATTGCTCCAAGACCATCATATTCCTGTTTGGATTCTTCCAAACTAGAAAAGAGGATAAAATTAGATTTTTCTGATATTAAATCAGGAATATCTTTTATTTTCAAGAAATCTCAACAAAAATGATGTGAAGACTAAGTGCTAAACTTATATGATTTTATCAAATACCCTTCATTGTGACTAGTAAAACAAAAGATGTTATCAATTCTTTCTTAAAGGAGCAGGAATCATGTCTTGAACAAATTAGCGGCCAAACTGATATCATTGAAAAAATAATTAAAATATTGATAAAAGCAAGAGACAAAGGCAAAAAAATCTACACTATGGGTAATGGTGGTTCTGCTTCTACTGCATCCCATTTTGTATCTGATTTGCTTAAAACAGCTATTACAAAAAACAACAAACGATTTTCCGCAATATCATTAACAGACAATGTTCCTGTTATACTTGCATGGTCTAACGATGCTTCTTATGATGATGTTTTCGTCGAGCAGATAAAAAATTTTCTGTCCAAAGGAGATGTAATTATTGGTTTTAGTGGTAGTGGAAGATCAAAGAATGTAGTAAAAGCAATGATTTATGGCAAAAAAAATGGAGCACTTTGTATAGGGATCACTGGTATGTCCGGAGGAGATTTTCCAAAGATCTGTGATGTATGCTTGACAGTTCCAAGTGATGATATGCTTGCAATAGAATCTGCACATGTTACTTTGTGTCATTGTATTATATCTGCAATCAGAAGTATGGGTAAACCAATGTTTACATATGAATAATCTCTGTAAGGCAATATTTCTTGATAGGGATGGAGTAATTAACAAAGAACGATCAGACTATGTCAAAACAGTAGATGAATTGGTGATACTAAATGACATTGCCAGTCCAATAAAAAAATTGAGAGAAAATGGATTTCTCATAGTGGTAATAACAAATCAATCAGCTATCAACCGTGGTTTTACTACTCATCAACATGTTGAAAATATACACTCTGCAATTCAAGAGTATTTAAAAAAGAATGGAACACAAATTGATGCATTCTATTATTGTCCACATCGACCTGATGAACACTGCGACTGTAGAAAACCAAAACCAGGTCTGTTAAACAAGGCAATCTATGATCTGAAAATTGACATTAAATCAAGTTGGATGATAGGGGACAGAGATTCTGATATTGAGGCAGCAAGAGTGACTGGATGTAAATCTATCAAGATAACTAGTAATTCTGGATTGAATAGTGCAGTGCAAAGTATATTAAATTCAAATAATTCCTGATTGTTCTAGAAGGAAAATAAATTGAAAATACTAGTTACTGGAGGTGCAGGTTATGTTGGCTCTGTAGTAATTCCTGAACTTGTCAAGGAAGGTTATCAGATAAAATGTCTTGACAGATTCTTTTTTGGAAGTGAATATCTCTCAAGAAAAGAATTTGAGAATAAGGTTGAACTGATAAAAGACGACATTAGATGGTTTGATCCAAAAATACTTGAGGATGTAGATTTAGTAATGGATCTAGCTGCACTATCAAACGACCCTGTTGGAGACTTGGATCCGAACAAAACTTTTGACATAAACCATCTGGGTAGGAGTAGAGTTGCAAGGCTTAGCAAAAACGCAGGAGTGAAAAAATATGTACTAGCCTCTAGCGCAAGCATTTATGGCCAACAAGATGGTATAGTGGACGAAAATTCTAAAGCTAATCCGCTTACGGCATATTCCAAGGCAAATAGAATGGCTGAGGTAGATAATCTATCATTAAATGATGATAGCTTTACTGTAACTGCTCTTCGATTCTCTAGCATTTACGGGTTGTCTCCCAGAATGAGATTTGATCTAGCAGTAAATAGTATGGCACTTGAACTTTATAAAACTGGAAAAATCATGGTACGAGGAAAAAGTAACACAAGACCATTTTTACACATAAAAGATGCTGCGCGTGCATACAGTTTGGTAATAAAAACATCAAAAGAAAAGATAGCAGGACAAATTTTCAATGTGGGTTCTGATGATCAAAACTATCGAATGGATAATCTTGCAAAAGAAGTAGGAGATTCAATTGGTAAAAAATATGAAATTGAGGCCAAAGACACAAAAGATAGCAGATCATACACTGCATCGTTTAAAAAAATAAGGGAAACTTTAGGATTTAAAGCAAAATTCACGGTGAAAGATGGTTCAATTGAAATTTACAGAGCTCTGGAAAGTGGCGAATTAGTAGATTCCACGAAAACTATTACGGTAGAATGGTACAAACATCTCCAATCCATTCATTCGCTTTCAAAAGAAGTCAGTTTACGTGATGTAATTCTTTAAAAACTATGAATCTTTGTCAAGTTCCCTTTGTCTTTTCAATACATGCCCACCATGAATGACCCCAAGGAAGTAATCCTTTACTGCTTAGCCATAAATCGAACAGGAAAAGGTTTCGGAGTATGTCCTCAACTGGTTTTGGAATTTCAAACCGTGTTCCTAGTGGAAGATCTTTTTTTCTGGTTCCTTTAACTGTTTTAGTTTTAGTACCCTTAAGCAATTTATATAATATTACTAATAAGCCAGGTACTATCCCATATGGTTTCAATTTTACAATACGCATATCAGCTTTTTTTATAAGATCTGATAATTCTGACTTGGAGTATCTTCTTTGATGAAGAAGGATATCATCACTGTCTGTCCATAGATACCTGTGAGCTGGAACCGTAAGTATGATTCTGTGCTTTGTAACTCTGCATAGTTCTTTCAAAGCAGATAGATCATCTCCTACATGCTCCAAAACTTCGCTGCTGATGGAAATGTCAAATATTTCATCTTTGAATGGTAAATGTGTATTACTTGCTTGAATGCCATTGGTGATCCTACTACTTTTCATTCCTAAGTCTAAAGATCTTGAGCTCATATCATTTCCCACTTTTAGAATTCCGGTACTGGGCAGAGATGATATCACTCCTCCTGTTCCACAGCCTGCATCTAATATGATTTTAGACGCATTCAAATCTGTAAACTTCTTTACAATTTTTAATACAAATTTGTCTCGTGGACCAAGATACCACCTAGAACGAGCTTCTTCTTCTTTTTCAGGATCATAAGTAATAGTATCTCTTTTCATAATGACAGATCTATCCAAAACAAATTGATTTATCTGAACTTATCTTAAAATATTCTTGACCGTTTGATCTTGGAATATATAGAGAAAGTGTATAGCATTCATGCCCAAATTCTTTTGTGTCAAATACTGTATACCATCCTCCATTTGTATAACTGGGAACTCCGTAGGCATCAACTAGATCCGGCCTGTCCATCTTTTTGGTAGGTAATGTTATTTCTTTTTCGCCATCTCGAAATTCAAGAAATGTCTTTACTGCACCATCCTTGCTAAGGTTATCTACTGCCCAACCACTAATCGTAACGAGATGTCCAGTCTCATCGTTTACATTTACAACAATACCTTGTTTAGCATATTGTATGTTATCTATCCAATCTATGGCCATCATTCCACCTTGAACAGGCTTAAGTGAAGACCACACAGGTATCTTGTTTTCTTTATTTTGTTCGATGGAAACTTGGGTTGGAATACCTACAAATTTTACTCGAACAGTTTTTTCATAGTGTGTAGGGTAATCAGCAGTAATTGTCATTTCATCTATATTCGGTGCAATTTTTCCTGACAAAATTGACGGTAAATCATATACGCTATCTATGTACTGTGACACAAAAACTCCATCCTTTGAGGCGCCAGGCAAAAACCTAAACTCTTGGGAATATGTTGAATCGGAAAATTTGAACCTAATGTGTGCTAAGGATGGTTTGTATATTATATTCATAAATTTGCCAAGAGAACTAAAGTTAAGATCAATATCAGCAAATTCGTATCCATCATCATACTTTGGAATCTTTATTGGTTTTCCAAGTTCGCCTTCTACAATTCCCAAATCTTGTTCAGGCCCCCATTGCTCCTTAGGACTATAAGATAAAAGAGCAAATTCACCTGATGTCTGTACATACTGATAATTGTGTAAAATAGCTTGAAATGTTAATGGTTCATCGAAAAGAGGGTATCTATTATCTACGGATTTGTAAGCATACAAAATTGTTTGGGGGGCATCCTTTTTGTCTAAGAAATGTTGTGCATTTAACTTATCTAGGTATGACGAAAATACCTGAAACGACCAAAACATTGGCCTCGGAGACCAATTGAGATCATAGATCCAGGGTACGCCTATGTCCCAAGGAAATACATCCATGGTTTTGTTTCCTATGTAATTGATGGTTTCATTACCTAACTGATAGTGATTCTTTGACAAAGTTTTAGCATCTTCTATCATTTGAGATTGACGTGAATGATCAAACATCAAAGATGGTACTGATCCGTACATGGAAATTGCTTGTGGTATGCTAGCCTCCACAGAAGCTAGTGACAAAAACAAAATATTAGCCACAAAAATAACTGATAATACAAGTAAAGGTACTTTTAGTACTACTTTACCATGATATTTTTTATCTTCATTATTCTGCTTGTAAATAATATAGGTTAAAATAAAAAAAAGTGCATAGTAAAAAAAGAAGTAATTTACATGCGCATCTTGGCGGACAAAGCCATGTTTGAATGATTCAAAAAGAAGCTCACCATTCAATAAGATAAATATAGTTAGATTCTTATCTCTTTTAACAAAGGCGTAGATTGACAAAATTACTGCAAAAATAATGCCAACCACAGCTTCAACAAGTTGAAACTTTGGACCATCTATTGCATTACCGTAACTATAACCATAACTGAATTCTACATTATTGACAAGCCACGATGGCAAATTGGATAAGTATTGACCAGAGCCTACCCATAAAATTAGTAGAAAAATACTGAAAAAAATACAGACAGTCAGAGCTCTTTTGTACTCTTTGCTAACAATTGAAATTAAAGAAAACATTACTATCATGCTTAGAATTGATACAGTCATGGTAAATTTGATAAGTGATTCAACTGCAAATGCAAATGAAACCAAAGTGAGCAGAAGCATTTCGTACTTGATACCAATCTTATGGGTAATTATCAGGTAAAGGAAAATTACTAGTGAAGATATCAATTCATAATCATTATTACCATTTATGCTAGTAAGAAGCGCCATAGCAGGCAGCATTGATAGAATTAGAAGATTTTCTTTCCAAGTGACAGACGATTTCATCAGAAATAATCCTACAGCAAAAAGAAAGATGGAATGACTGGCAAGTCGATAAATCATGGCTGGAAACCAGAGAGAAGGATCGATATAGGTTGGTGCGTACAAGAATGCTAGGGGTCCAAATTGTGAGACTTCATCTAGACCAATTTGAAAATGTTTTAACTGAGCCAAGTATAGCCCAATCATCCCACTTGCGTCCAGATCTGGTCTGGGAAAAAACCATGGACCTGGTATTGTCAAAATTCCGATTGCAATAAGAACCAGCCAAGTGAATCTTTTTTTTATGAAGAATAATGTGTCCATAAAAAAACGAATTTTTTGGATCAATGTGATATCAAATAAACAAATTTTGATTACATAAACCTACTTAAGTATAATTTTAGTTATTCATATTGAAAACAATGATTTAATGCATTGTGATAGTACAGGAATGAAATTCATACAAAAGTAAAATGTTCTGCATTGACGATACAAAACTGAAAAAAGCACTCATTAATTATAAAAATATAAGTGACTTAAAAACCACTAAATTATGGAAAACCTTATCCATGGTTGCTTGGATTCACCGATTGATAAAAGCAAAATTTTTACTCCATTTATTCAGGTAAGAGGTTGGGCTGTTTCAGAAAACAATGATGTGTCCATTAAAATTTTAATTGATGATGTTGTTGTGGAAAAACTTAAACCAACATTATCTAGACAAGATGTAACAAAAGCTTTAGCATTGAACGATGATATCGCTCCAGGCTTTGCATGTGAGATAAATCTTAGTAAATTCAATGATGGAATTCATATCATCAAAGTAATTGCTGAATCAAACAATGGTGAAGAAACCTTAGGTCAGACAAATGTGGAAATGTTAATTTCACAACTCTCTCAACATCAGCAAGAACTTAAGAAAAAATTCCTCAAACGATGGAAAGAGTGCAAACCTGATACAGCACTCACATGGGGTGTAAAATTAACAGGCGATGCCTTCTTGGAAGCATGTAGCAAATATGCTTCCTTCTCTTTGGAGAAATCTATATTGGAACTAGGTCCTGGGTATGGAAGAATTTTATCATCAATTGTCTCAAAAAATATTCCATTCAGATCATACACTGGAGTGGATATCTCATCTAATAATGTACAAGAGTTAGAGAGAAATTTTCAATTGGAAAAAGTACATTTTGTTCAAGGTGATTTTTCTATAATTAAATTAACGGAACAATTTGATATGGTTTTATCATCCTTGGTATTAAAACATCAATACCCAACATTTGTGAATGCAATAAAAAATATATCAAATTATGTAAAGAAAAATGGATTGTTTATTTTTGAT
>Ga0307374_10012789_pt1 | contig 11710 bp, 7 predicted proteins | sample OX3MG_FD_202532 | JGI IMG/M metagenome (GOLD analysis project Ga0307374, IMG submission 202532) | Soil microbial communities from Risofladan, Vaasa, Finland - OX-3 | ecosystem: Environmental > Terrestrial > Soil > Coastal area > Acid sulfate soil | place: Finland: Risofladan, Vaasa | collected...
CCGGCGACATCCTCGCGCAGCCGGTCGCCGACGAAGATCGCGGCGGGTCCGGGAAGCCCCAGGCGGTCCAGCACGGCCTGATACATCCTGGGATGCGGCTTCCGAACCCCTTCCTCGGACGACAGGATCACCGCGTCAAACAGATCGAGCAAGCCCAACCGATGCAGGCTCTCCCGGACCCACTCTCCCAGAAGGGTGATATTGGAGACCAATCCCAAACGGAATCCATTGGCGCGCAGAACCCGAAGCGCGTCGGCGTTTTCCGGCTGGAGATGGATCTCGGCGCTCAAGGCGCGATGTTCGAGATACGCCACCTGCCGCACCAGAGTCTCCGGAACTCGGAGCCCCAGATCGCTAAAGCACTGGGCGAACTCGGCCAGGATGTCGAGTTCCTGGAGATCCTGGCGGAGATAACTGGCTTCAATGCGGGTTCCGACGCGGCGGCTCACGCCGTCCACGAGCCGGGCGGCGGACGGTGCCTCGGTGGCCAGGTAGCCCGACAACAGGCCGCGGGCCTCCTCGTAGGCCACCAGCAAGCCGGCTTCGCAGAGCACGAAGTCCACGATCGTGTGGCCATAATCGAGGACCACCGCCTGAATCATTGGCCTGCCCCAAACGCGAACCAACCGGGACGGGCAAGATCCTCGTGAGACGCGAGACCGTGGGCGAACTCGCCCGAGTACCGATCCCGCCTGGGAGCCTCGACAGCGACGGATAGGAAACGCACCCTAGCCCTCGCGGAAACGAGGAAGGGTAAAGGAGAAGGTGCTGCCAACCCCCTCGTCGCTTTCGGCCCAGATGCGCCCGCCATTGGCCTCCACCCAGTTTCGGGCAATGAAGAGGCCCAGCCCAGTCCCGCCCGCCTCCACGGAACGCGGATTGGCGAGGCGGGTGAACTTGGAGAAGAGCTGGTCCATCTGATCGCCGGCAATCCCTACCCCTTGATCGGCAACCGAAATGGTGACGACCTCGGGACCATCGCGCAGACTCATCCGTACCTTCCCCCCGTCAAAGGAGTATTTGATCGCGTTGCTGACCAGATTCACCAACACCTGTTCGGCTTGCTGGGCGTCGGCATAGGCCACCGCCGGATCGGCCTGTTCCAGGGTGATGGCGATGTTCCGCTCGGCGGCCGCGACCACGAAGGTGTCAATCTGGCGCCGAATCATCGGCAAGAGTTCGACCCGCTCCCGCTGCAGGCGAACCCGGCCGGATTCAATGCGCGAGGCACTCAGCATGTCGTCCACCAGGCTGGTCAAGGCGTTCACCTGCGAATCGATCAAGCCCAGATACTGCATCTCCGTGTCGCGATCGAAGCCGAAGTCGTCGCGCCGGGTGATCAGATTGGTGAAGCCCTTGATGATCGACAGGGGGGTGCGCAACTCGTGCGAGGCGGTGGCGATGAACTGGCTCTTCAGTTGATCCAACTCGGTCAGGCGGATCACCATTGCCTGTTCTTGCTCGTGAAGGCGAGCCAGTTCGTCGGTGCGCTGGCGCAACTTGTCCTCGGTGGCCTTGATCCGCAGCATCACCCGCACCTTGGCCACCAGTTCGTCCATATCGAAGGGTTTGGTGATGTAATCGTCCACCCCTCGGGCCAGACCCACCAGTTTGTCCTCCCGATGCGCGGCTGCCGTCACCATAATCACCGGGAGGAAGCGCGAGGGATCCACGTCCTTGAGCCGCGAGCATACCTCCAGTCCATCGAGATCCGGGAGGGCCCGATCAAGCAGGACCAGCTCGGGGCCGATCGCCTGCATGGCCGCGATCGCGTCGGCGCCCGTGTAGGCGGAAAACGGGGCGTATCCTTCGAGATTGAGCACGGCCGAAAGCATTTCCACCAGATCCTCGTTGTCATCAACAACCAGGATTCGGGGGATAGTTGGGGGATTGTGCGCCGAGGCAAGCATCTGCATATTGAGGCTAGTGTACACTGGCATACGGCCCGAGGCCAGAGAAAGGAGGGGCAAGGTACTATCCATGGAGTGGCGACTATCCTTGCCGGTTCGCGTGGCGGCGCCCATAGCGGCGCTGGGGATTATGGGCTTGCTCTACGGTACCCTGGTTGAGCCCCATTATCTTCGCCTCCGGCAGGTGAGCATCGATGTGCCCAATCTACCCGCCGCGTTCGATGGATACCGCATCGTCCAGCTCTCCGACTTTCATGTGGGCGGTCGGGGCTGGTCCGCCGAGACGATCAAGCGCGCGGTAGCCCTCGCCATGACCCAGCGGGCCGATCTGATCGTGCTCACGGGAGACTTCTTCGAGTACACCTCGGTCATCGCCGCTTGCCCGGATCTGTTCGGCCCCTTGCGGGCGCCGGACGGTGTCCTGGCGGTGTTGGGGAATCATGATTATCACCATCATGCGGTACGGACGCATCGGATAGTCCATGCCTTGCAAGACCTGGGGGTGCGGGTGCTGCGGAATCAATCTCACCGCCTGCGGCGCGGGCACGAGGAGCTGTGGATCGTGGGGGTGGACGACCCCCATTCAGGGCACGATGATCTCCTCTCCGCCGTGGCTGGGGTTCCCGCCGGCGCCATGCCTGTGATGCTCGTGCACTATCCCGATTTCACCTGGCGTCTCCCCCCACGCCGCTACGCGGTGGTGCTATGCGGCCATACGCACGGCTCTCAGGTCCGTCTCCCCCTGGTGGGCCTCTACGCCCGGCGCCGGATCGCTAACACGCGCTTTTCGCGTGGTCTCTACCATGTCAATGGGACGCCGGTGTTCGTGACCACGGGAGTGGGGACATCCGGTCGCCGCTTGCGCATCGGCGCCCGCCCGGAAGTAGCGGTGATTCGCCTGCGCGCCGGCCGCCCAGCGGGCCGCCGGTGAGCACGCGGGCCGCCCGAGGTTCGGTCGGGCGCGTACTTTTCTGGTTGGTCATGCTGGCGGGCGCCTACTGGATCCCCCGCGGCCTGCAATCCAACGCGGACAGCCACCTCGCGCTCAGCTACGCCCTGGTCGAACATCATACGGCCCGCATCGATCCTTATGCCGCCCACCTGCTGGACAAAGCGGTCTATTGCGGGGGCGGGACGGACATCGCCACCTGCCGGCACTCGTACACCGACAAGGCTCCTGGGATCAGTCTCTGGGTGGCCGCCGTCTACGCGGTCATCCGACCGGGGTTGCCGGTCTCGATGATGCCGACCGGCCCAAAGGCCGATCGTTTCCTCCTGCGCTGGCTGCTCACCCTGCTGTGCATCACCGCGCCCGCCGCGGCCTTCGCCGCTACCCTGTGGCGCTTCTACCGCCGCTTCGCCGACCGCGGCGCCGCGCTGCTGCTGGCGATTGGGTATGCCTTCGGCACCATGGCCTTGCCGTTCAGTATCCTGCTGTTCAGTCACGCGGTCAGCGCCGCGCTCCTGTTCTGGGCCTTCATGCTGCTCTACCGACCCCGCCGGGCGCCGGAGCCGGAGCCGGGCGAAGCCTGGATGGACTGGGCGCCGGTAGTTCTCGCGGGGATCCTGGTCGGTTACGCGATAGGCTGCGAGTACCCTACGGTGATTATTGGCTTCCTCCTTGGTCTTTATGTGGCCTGGCCCCGGGGAGGGCAACCGCTCCCGCTCAAGCAGGCGGGGCTGTATACCCTGGGGGTTCTGGTGGGGTTCGCCCCCGCGATTATCTACAATCAGGTGGTCTTTGGCACTCCGTTCGCCGGCGGGTACACCCACCTCACCGATCCCTATTACGCGCGCGGTATGGCGCGGGGGATTCTGGGAGTCGGCCTGCCGCAATGGAACGCGATATGGGGCACGACCTTCGATCCCTATCGGGGGTTATTCATCCTCTCGCCCTGGTTGCTGCTGGCGGCGCCGGGGCTCCGGACCATGGCGCGACGGGGACTGGCCCGCGAGGCGTGGTTCTGCGGGGCCGTCAGCGGGGCCTACTTCCTCTTTCAGGCGGGCTATGCCTTTTGGGATGGGGGCGCGAGCGTTGGCCCGCGGCAGTTCCTCCCAGCCTTGCCCTTCCTCACCTTCCCGGTGCTGTTCGCGCTCGCCGAGCCGCGGGTTCGGAAGGTGTGCCGCTACCTGATCGTCTTCTCGGTAGTGCAATTGTTCCTGGTGGTGGCGACCAATCCGCTCTACGGCGATCCGCGCTATGTCGCGAACGTGCGTATCCCATTCCTGAACCAGACCCTGCCGGACCTCGCGGCGGGCCGTTTACAGAATAACTGGGGCATGGTCTTCGCCCTCCCATCCTACCTCTCGCTCCTCCCGCTCGCGCTGTGCCTGTGGTGGGCCGCGCGTCGCTTGCGGGCCAGGATCGGGGGCTGAGCCGGGCGAACCGGGCGTGTTCGCGGATTTTTTACAACTTGGTAATGAGTGGTTAACGATTCGCCTGTATCGTAGGCAGTGGATGGACCTCGGATAGTGGCATCCATTCTGGGCCCAGATGTCCACCGGCACTGGCCGGCGTCGGCGGACATCTGGGCCCAGGGGACGCGGGTCGAATGCGACGACTAATCCGAGGCCGAGGCTCTGTTCACACGCCATGGCGGAACGGCCGGTTCCCACCCGTGGCCGAGGACAGTGCTCGGCGGCCGTCAAGGTAGGAAACGTTCCTTCCCCGGCAAGTGTCCCAACGGCGTGAGGACCGTTGGGACACTTGTCGTTGCCGTCTTTTTTCTCCCCGAGCCAGTTCCCACACGAACAAGCACTCACGCCCTATAATTGAGCGCGTGTGGAATTGGTAAGGGAGGGGCTGGTGACGACATTACCGTTGCATCGGGTGATTCGAGATGTGCTCGCGCGCGTGGTGCTTGCCGCGCCGCCGGCAGCGATAGATGAGCCATTTTCCCCCGCCGGATTCCGCCTCCAGCTTCAGCGGCTCAAGGCACGGGGGACCGATGAGATCCTGACTCGGTTCGCGGCGCGGGCGCCGATGAGCGTGACCCACCACCTCTACTCCGGCACGGTGACCTGCCCCGGGCTCTCGGACGAGGACGCGGCGGTCCTGAGGGACGAAATCGAGGCGATTGTTTTCCGCTACCTCAATCCCCTGGCCGTCGCCCTGGGCAACGGGCACACGACCTGGCTCCTCAGCGAGACCGAGCAGCAGCAGGCGGCGCGGGTGCTGGCCCTTCCCCCTGGCGAGGAGGTAGACTATATCTTTCAGACCGGATCGGTGGCGCACTGGACGGGTCCGATCCGCGGTTTGCACAAGACCATGGCCACTCTGGCCCACGTGCTCAGCCGGCATCCAGAGTTTGTCACGGGAAAGCTCCTGTGCCGCACCCCCACGACCTTTCTGTTTCTGGGTGACCGGAAGAATCTGGAACGAACCCCGCTGACTGGGATCGGAGCTGATGGCCGCCCTGAACCCACCCGTGGAATCTTCGCTATTGATCCAGCAAGCTACATGGATGCCCTGGTCCAACTGGGAGAGGAGGAAGCCCGCGAATTGGCGGTGACCGAGTTCGCTCACAATGGTCAATGTCTCCGCGGGCACGGCCCCCTTGGCATCCCCATCTACCGGATACCCCATGCGATTCCCTCGTCGGCAATTCGCTCGGTTACGGCGGTGGCCGGCAACCAGGTACTGTACGAGGCGCCGGGAGCGCCGGTCGAGTGACCAGTCAGAACCGCGAGGGCCTAAAGTAGTACATGAATTATGCCGATAGAGAGAAGTAAGACGTCCCTGGACGATGAGGAGGACGGCGACACCCGGAGTACGAGCATGGCGGTGTCCGAACCAGTGGAAGCCCTGAGACCCGGAGGGACGGTCGACGCGCGCCTCTTCTTTCTCGGTGAACTGGCGCGGAGGATTGGGGATCGGATCGACAACCGCCAGCTTGGCCTCTACGTGTACGGCGAACTGCGGGCGCTCATGCCCACGGACTCATTTTTTCTCGTCCAGGCAAGCCTCCAATCCGAGGGGATGCACGGTGTTCTGGTCATGGACGAGGGGGTGGAGTATCCCCCGGACAGCATCTATATCGAGCCCTATGACGAAGGGATCACGGACGAGCCGGTTCTCTTTACCAGCGAGGATAATCGCCAACGCTGGACGTTCGGCACCGGACGCCCTTCGGCCAACTGTCTGACCTGTACCATGCGCGCCCGCGGACGGCTGGTAGGCCAGATTAGCGTCATGTCCTATCGGGAGCATGTCTATTCCAGTGCCGATGTGTGGCTCTTGCAGGCGGTGGCGCGGCAACTTTCCATCGCCTTTGACCGGGTCCTGGAGGGCGAGGAAGCGGCGAGACGCGAGGACGAACTGCGCGGCCTGGTCGAGAGCGGTCGCCTGGTCAGTACGTCTCTGGAGGTGACCGCTGTCTTGCGCGGCTTGGCGACCAGCCTGGCGAAGACCCTCGGAGCATCCGCGGTGGTGATCTCGCGCCTGGACCGTGACGATACGAGGTTGGTCCCGTGGGCGCACGCGGCGGGAGCGAACGTATCACTGGGCGCGGCCCTGGCTCCGTTCTCTCCCGCCGGGAACGGGAGTTTGGAGACGGTGCTTGAGCAGCGGCAAACGGTCGCCGGCGCCGATCCTATCCGCTGGCCGGTTTCCGAGGGATGGCAGGCACGCCTTGCCTTGCCGATGATCGTGGAGGATACGGTCCTCGGCCTGGTGGAGCTGGTGAGCCGGCGTCCCGATGCCAGATTCAGCGGCCACGAGATTGACATCTGCCAGAGAATTATCGACCAGGCGGCGGTCTGGGTGCACCATGCCCAGGTACACCAGCGGGTACTCGACCGAGGAGAGTCCCTCACTGGATTGGCGGCCCTTTCGGAGGCGATCAGTAACGCGGCCGACGATCTCCCGACGGTGCTGAGCTTGATCTGCGAGGAGGCTGCTACCCTCCTTCGCATGGATTCCGCCGCCCTCTTCCTGCTCGATCCGCTGGAAGCGTATCTGGAGCTGAAGGCATCGTCCGGCTTCACCGGATCGCTGGAAATCGGCGCCAGGGTTATGGTGGATGATCCCTATTCGCACGCCGCGCGCGCCGTCCGGGAGCGCCGCATGGTAGTGGAAACGGACGTGACTCACGGGGGCCGCAACGCGACCGGGTGGCAGCCCCTGATCGATGTGGGAACCGGGAGGGGCGCGATCGCCATCCCGCTCCGCCATCATGGCATGAACCTGGGGGCGCTCTTGCTCGTGGACCAGCAGCGGCACCCTGGCTTTCCCACCGAGGATCTGCGGCTGCTCTCCAGCGTGTCCGGGCAGGCGGCAGCGGCCATCGCGCGGGCCCGCCTGCGGGCGGCCGAACACGAGCGGCTGCAAATCGCCTCGGTTCTTGGCACGATCAGCGAAAGCCTGGGTGCCGACCGTGATCCGGTGGTCATCTACGCCATCATCCTGGATCAGGCCGGCCGCCTGATCCCGTTTGCCGAGGCCGGCATTACCCTGATCGAGGAAGGCCGCCGGCGCCTGGTTGCCTCCACCGGCTCCATCCTAGAGGCAATCCCCCAAAGCCAGGCAAGCCAGGCGCTCTGGCGCCATGCGGGGAACCTCGACGCCGCCGCGTGTCGCGCGGTACCCGACATGTGGGAGCCGCTGAGCCGGGCCGGGGTCGAGGATCTCCTCAGTCTTCCCTTGCTGGTCAACGGCGCCGTGATGGGCCGCCTCACCTTTTTGTCGTGCCGTCCCCGCGAATACGACAGCCACATCGCGCAACTGGCGGCCCTGTTGGCGGAGCGGACAGCCAACGTAGCGCGGATCATGCAACTGCGGGGGGCCGAGCAGTCCGCGCTGGCCAAGCTGACCGCCCTTGATGCCTTGAGACAGGATTTCGTGGCCACGGTATCGCACGAGCTCCGGACTCCACTTACCGGCATCCTGGGCTATCTGGAGTTGCTGATCAACCGTTGGTCGTCACTGAGCGAGGATCGCCGGCATGGGATGCTGGAGCGGGCCCAGAGCGCCGCCGCCCGGCTGGAACATCTGGTCAATGACTTGCTCCTCTTCTCCAATGTCGAGCATCAGGATATTCAGCTCCAATGCGGACGCTTCCCCCTCAAGTCGCTAGTCGATCAGGCGGTGGAGGAGCTGGGAACCAAGTACCGCGGTCAGGTGATCGACGTGCAACCATGCCCCGGCGAGGTCTACGTCATGGCCGATGCCCAGCGGGCGATCCAGGTGATCGCCAACGTGCTGGACAACGCGGTGAAGTACTCCCACCCCGGCGCCCCGGTCCACCTGAGGTGGACCGCTCGCCGCGCCACGGCTCGCGTCTCTATTCGCGACCATGGCCCTGGGATCACCAAGGAAGACATGTCACGGCTCTTTCAGCGGTTCAGCACCCTGGGCCACGCGCCGCGGCCCGGACAGGTGGGGACCGGGATCGGCCTCTACATCTGCAAGAAGCTGGTAGAGGCGATGAACGGGCACATCACGGTGACCAGCAGACCGGGGATCGGCAGCACCTTCCACATCACCCTTCCGCGGGCCTGAACTATTTCCCAGGGAAGGGCACCCCCAACTCCTCGCTGAGCGTACGCAGGGATTGCGCGGTCTTGGCATCCAGGGGAACCCCGGTGATTTTATGGTGCTCGGTGGCCTCGTCCTCCGGCTGGCCCGCCACCATGACCCGGTCGGCGCCCCGCATCGGCGGGCAATCCTTCAGTTCATGAATCATGTCGTCCATGCGATCGCGGAACTCACTGGTAGGCATGAACAGGTCGGGGCGGAAGGCCATGAAGAAGTGACCGATGTCGCTGGGCTTTTCAGTGCCCCAGAAGCCCGCCAGGTGGGGACCGTAGCCAGACCCCGAGAGCACGCCGGAGAGGATATCGACGAAGATGGCCAGGTCATAGCCCTTGTGGCCGCCCAGCTCGCGCGTCCCGCCCAGCGGCATGGGAGCGCCGCCGGCCAGCGCGGCCGCCGGATCGTTGGTAGGAGCGCCGTCCTTATCAACCGCCCAACCGGTGGGCATCTGCACCCCACGGCGCGCCGCCACCTCCAGCTTCCCGCGGGGCACCACGCTGGTCGCCATGTCCAGCACCCAGGCTCGCTCGTCCTTGGCGGGCACGGCCACGGCGATCGGGTTGGTGCCGGTCATCACCTTCTTGCCGAAGGTCGGCATCACGAGCGGGGTAGTATTGGTGAAGCACCAGCCGATCATATGGTATTTGAGGGCCATCATGGCGTAGTAGCCCGCGATCCCATAGTGGTTGCTGTGGAAGACCGTGGCCATCCCCACCCCAGACTCCTGGGCTTTCTCGATCACCTTGGTCATGGCGAAGTGACTGGCCACCTGGCCCAGGCCATTGTCCGCGTCCACCCGGAGACTGACCGGCGTTTCATGGACGACCTGGATATTTGGCTTGACCGTGATCAGGCCCTCACGGATCCGCTTGATGTATTGATAGAGCCGGGCGACCCCATGCGAATCCACCCCACGCAAATCGGCGGCGACCAGGACATCGGCCGTGATGTAGGCGTCATGGGGGGGCACGTTGAGGGCGGTCAGCAATTCGGTGACAAACTCTCGCAAGCGGTCGGCATCGATGAAGACCGTGGAGGTGGTATCCGCCGGGGGCTTGATATTCACCAGCAGATCGGCCACGAAGTGGCGCAGCTTTTCCGTGTCCATCCGCTCGATAAAGTGATGTTGGTCCGGCACCTCAAGCTTGAGGAGAAGATCCCCCACCACGCGCTTCAGTTGCTCGCCATCCATTTTCTCGACATCAAGGGGCCCGGTCCGGGGTAAGGTGGTTGCCATGAAGTGTTCATCCTTCCGCGTGGTTGTTTAGGCGGGGCTCGGGGTACATGCTTAACCCATTAAGGGTACCAGATGGGTGAAGGGGGCCGCCAACCGGTGGGTAAGAATTACTCTGAGTACCGAGCTCATCACGGGCGATACATTCCTCTCATGATTAAGGTAGCCGCGGCCGTGATGGCGCGGTACCGCGGATAATTTCGCGGCGCTGCCGGCACACGCGCGCCGCGACGCCGATGCTGCTTACCGAAGGTTCCGGGCCGATCCAGAGCACCCAAGCCTTCGTTTCCGACCGGTGCAGGCCCATGAGTCCGTCTACTCTATCCGCGTGGGGCTCCATTATCGAGCCCTGGCGCTTCGCCAACCGGATTGCTGGCTATGGTTCTGGATTGGAACACACGAGGACTACGATAAGCTTCTGGGTTCGTCGTAGGCGTACTGGTCCACGACCGTCCCGATGGTGCGGTTAGCAGTGCGTGACCACCCGCGCCCAATCGCGGTTATGCACGAGCAACGGGTCGGTGCCCCGAAATACGGGTGGCCGCGCTACGGTTAGCGTGGACGCTACCCCTTGCTCAGCATGATAGCGTGGCCCACCACCGGGACATCCGGGCTGCCTGCAGGGCCGGGAGCACCCTTAAAGTACGGAAACGATACACGCCGCCGCCCGGAGGGGATATAATCGGCACGGACGACGGTTTGCCCGACGGCGTGGGAGAAAAGAGTCGCCAAGCAGCGCGACCCCCATGAAGCCGTGGTGGCGGTGGACGGAGGGTAGCTCATGCGCAAAAAGGTCACAATCGTTGGCGTCGGCATGGTCGGCGGAGCAACGGTCCAATATCTGGCCAAAAAGGACTATTGCGACATCGTGATGCTGGACGTGATCGAAGGTCTGCCCCAGGGCAAGGCCCTCGATCTGCATGAGGCAGGCCCGATCGAGGGGTTTGACGGCGGGTTGATTGGCACGACCAACTACGAGGACACCGCGAACTCCGACGTGGTGGTGATCTCTTCCGGCATCCCGCGGAAGCCGGGGATGAGCCGCGATGATCTGCTGTTTCAGAACGCGCTGATCGTGCAGTCGGTCACCGAACGGATCGCTCATTACTCCCCCAACGCGGTACTGATCGTGGTCACGAACCCCCTCGACGCCATGGCCCAGTTGGCCTATCACACGAGCGGCTTCCCCCGGAACCGGGTGATGGGGATGGCGGGCGTGCTGGACTCGGCCCGCTTCCGTTGCTTCATCGCGGAGGAGTTGAACGTGTCGGTCGAGGAAGTGACCGGCTTCGTGCTTGGCGGTCACGGTGACCATATGGTCCCTCTGCCCCGCTATTCCACGGTGGCCGGGATCCCGATCACCGAACTGCTGACCAAGGAACGAATCGACGCGATTTGTCACCGCACCGCCAACGGGGGCGGCGAGATCGTGTCCCTCCTCCGCACCGGCAGCGCCTTCTATGCCCCTGGTTCGGCCATCTCCTCAATGGTTGACGCGGTGCTGATGAACAAACGCCGCGTCCTCCCCTGCACCGTCTACCTGGACGGTGAATACGGCGTCCATGGGCTTTTCATGGGGGTGCCGATCAAGTTGGGAACCAACGGGGTGGAGGAGATTATGAAGATCACCCTCACCGACGAGGAGAATAGTCTATTCCAACGCTCCGCCGCCGCCGTGCAAGAACTGATCGATACAATGCGCACGCGGATCATTTTCTAACCGAGCGGCTTCAGCGGGATCTGGCCGCGGAAATCGGACCGATTGGACCGATCGGTCCGATCGGTCCAATCGGCCCTTCCAGGGACGCGCCCGTCCCGGTTCGCGGGCTGCCCGCCTGGATCTACCGGCGGCCGAATTGCCGTTCAAGATCGGTGGTGCTGAGGAGAATCATGGTAGGGCGCCCATGAGGACAGGTCCGTGGGCGGTCGGTGCTCTCCAGACGCTGCACCAGGTAGCGCATTTCCTCCAGACTGAGGGTCTGGCCGGCCTTCACCGCCGCCTTGCAGGCCATGGTGGCCAGCGCGTGATCCTGG
>Ga0307374_10012790_pt1 | contig 11709 bp, 14 predicted proteins | sample OX3MG_FD_202532 | JGI IMG/M metagenome (GOLD analysis project Ga0307374, IMG submission 202532) | Soil microbial communities from Risofladan, Vaasa, Finland - OX-3 | ecosystem: Environmental > Terrestrial > Soil > Coastal area > Acid sulfate soil | place: Finland: Risofladan, Vaasa | collected...
GTGAAAACAGTTATCTTGAGAGACAAGTGCAGCGATTAGCAGCCAGATTGCTTGATCGTAATGACTCAGGTCTGAAGGTCTACACGACCACTGTCAAAGCGCTGCTTGGTGCCAAGAACCGAAAAACAGCAGTATGGAGTGATGTCACTGAGCCGGAGGGTTTGCTGGCACTCGAGGGAATATAAAAAGTATGTGCTTTTAATATAAACTGCTAAGCTATGGATAAAGGGGACTTGAATGGGTGAACCTCAGGAATCAATCTTTATCAGTGTCTTTGTCGAAGAAAGTAGAACCGCTAGTAAGCTAGTACCGGATGTAGAAAATGCCGGCCTGTTTAACGCAAAACCTATAGATGAAATTGGGTCTATATTAGGCAGGGTGGCAACACATGAATCAATAGCTGAAATAGCCGGGGTTCCTGGTGTTACCGGCACAGAAGTATTCCCGGAGAGAGAACTTCACCTTATAGAATAGTTAGACGTGTTCCAGACAGAGAGAACAGCCAGTGACAGCCGTGCCCAGGGCATAATCATCACTGATTATTCTCTATAACCTCAACCCAGTCGATCCGGAAAACAGCGATGAGGAGTGATGTGACTGAGCCTAAGGATTTGGTAAGTCTGGGATGATGTAGTTGCAATTCTAAAATACCAGGCTTACTATAACCTTATAGTCATAGCTAAAGGACGGATTCAGTATGGAACATGCGGAACAAGGTCAAAGCCAACCGGAGAGGCAGTCTAGTTGGGGAAGCGTAGAGGAAGAGCACAAAGCAATCTTGAGAGCTCAAAATGATAGACCTATAACCTTTTCTATACCTTCAGCAGAAGGCATACAAATGTACCAGGGAATTGGTGACAGAATGAGGAGACAGGCACAACGGGGCTTGGCTGATCTAACAAGACAGATAATCGAAGAGAGAGAAGCATCCCAGGAACCCCAAAGTAATCCGTAGCTGTATTTGAGCAGTTTACTGTCGTGCTTCTCGTGCTTCGACCATTGTGAGTAGTTTTTGTCTTGCCTCTTCAGCATCAGCTTCCAGGTCTTGCATCAATAGATCAAATTCTTCCGGTTCAAACGCCGGAATACCAGTAGAGGCCTCTATGGACTCAACCACAGCAGTGGGATGTCCAACGCCCTTTGTGCGCATCAGCATGTTTATTAGCGGAGAGCTCAGCCACGCAGCGTAAGGTTGCGGATGTCCTACTTTGGCAAGACCAGGCTTAAGACCAATGCACGTAATTCATCATTTACAAATGGTTTACCTATGAACTGGTAGGCGTTAACGCCCTCGCTTTCAGCTTTCAAAAGATTCTTAATGCTATTATCGGCAGTCAGCACAATCACCTTTGACCTGGAGTGCGAGTGATCCTTCTTCATCTTATTCATAAAGTCGAAACCATTTTCACCTGGCATATGTAAGTCAAGAATTATGACGGCAGGTTTGGTTGATCGTAAGGCTGTCAGGCCAGAAGCCACATCTCCGGCTTCTGTGAATGAGTAGTTCACCCCGGAGTCTGATTCAAGCGTCATACGGATAGCGCTTCGTATATCAGCGTCATCGTCAATGATAAGCACTTTGGCGTTGATGTCAGTGAGTTCCAAATCACCCCCCTTGCCGACTAATTATCTCACACATCTTGCGGTGTACGCTTATTTTTTATCGGCAGTAAAAAGCTGATGGTTGAGCCCTCGCCTAACTTGCTTTCGGCCCACAGCCTCCCGCCGTGCTGCCGGATAATCTCCGAGGCGATATACAGGCCAAGGCCAATCCCGGAAACGGCCTGTTGTAGCATACTGTTGTCGGCCACCCGATAAAAACGGCTAAAAATTTTGGTGAGGTCTTTTTTCGGGATACCGGGACCAAAGTCTTCGACGCTGACTATAACTTCGTTGCGGTTGGCTATGGCTTTGACAATAACTTGGTCTGCCTTAGGGGAATACTTGACCGCATTGGTCAGCAAATTAAGCACCACCTGTTCGATACGGTTTTGATCGCCACTGACCAGAGGTAGTTTTTCTATCTCGTGGACAACCTTATGCGTTTGTGAAGTGAATTGAAAATCAGTGATGGCTCGCTTCAGCAGCTTGTTGAGGTCCAATTTTGACTTATGAAAAACCAGGTTGCCTGATTCTATGCGGCTGGCATCCAATAGTTCATCGACGAATCTGGTTAGTTTATCGGTCTGTTTATCAATACTGGCAGCCAGTTCGGCAGATTTTTTGTCTTTACCTTTCGTGAGTTTTTCATCAAGAATCCGGGCGTAAGCTTTTATTGAGGTGATCGGGGTATTTAATTCGTGCGAGGCCACGGCCACGAACTCGTCTTTTAGCTTCTCGATTTCTCTTTCTTTACGCAATTCGGCGGTTCTCCGAGTAAGTGTCTTTTTAAGCCGTTTGTTGAGCTTATACGTTGCTGCTTGGGCAGCCTTACGTTCGGACATGGTCGCCGCGAACGACAGGAAGGTCACAGCAGTCACCCCTATAAACAACTGCGACGAAAACAAGCGCTCGTTCAGTGTTTTGCCGACGAAAGGGCCATGGCTATGGATGGCCGCCAGTACCGTCAGCGCTGCCAGCCCGAAATTGAGGGTTATAACCAGGCGTGTTCTAAACCTCAGTGCGGCCCAAATCAGAATGGCAAAGAGTAGGTACGGAGCACTATGCAAGCCAGACGCGTTTGTGAAAATATCTCCAAAAATAATCGTACCGAGAGCGAGAAACAATCCGCTGAGCACGAAAGCCTCGGTCAGTTTCTTGAGATGCAGTCGCCAGTGGTGGCTTTGGAGCCATACCATGAGCAGCGGCGCGACGATCAAGTCGCCGAGCATATCACCTATCCACCAAGCAATCCACGTCTTTGGGTAGGCGGCGAGAGTAATCGTACCCCCAAATAAAAGACTGGAAGTGCCGATAGTAGCACTGATGAGTGTTGAGATCAGTGCGGCATAGGTCACCAGTAAAACAACGTCTTGAACTCTGGATAGCTTACTCTGGAAGTCAAAACGCTTCAACAGGTACGCTCCGACGAGCGGCTCCAGCGTATTGCCCGCTCCGATGCCCATTGCAACCAGAGCTGGCGCGCCAGTCATTAAGTTAACTAAAAAGGCGCCCAGGAAAATGCCGGGCCACAAACGCCAACCAAAAAGAAAAAGCGCTGTCAGCGCAATACCAGTTGGCGGCCAAACGAGGGTCGCGAAACCACTAACCGGAGAAAGGCTGAGGCCGGCTTTGGCGGTAGCAAAATAGACCCCTGCAAGCAATCCAACTTTTATGAGGTAGAGAAGCAGCTTCGAATGGTTTCGAGTAGCCAGTATGGGTGTACCCTCCCACTAAATATTGTACCCGACTTTAGACACCGGCTGTTATCAATGCTTTTTTTCGAACCCCTCATCCCCAGCCACAAGGTACGGCAACAGATTAGAATGGGTTTTAACTACGATACCGTTAATTGCGTCTACTCAGTTAGTTGGTTCAGAAAAGTTCTAAATTTCCATAAAAACGCTTGACCTTATAAAATATGTATATATAATAGTAGTTACTATGAGTAACTATACAGCTACAGTTATAAAAACAGGTAATTCTTATGCTCTTCGCGTACCCAAAAAATATGTAGAAGATGCTCAGCTTGAGTTGGGTCAGAAAGCAACTATCGGGTTGCCGACGCCTCAGCCCAAACAAGATCGTAAGCGAATACAGCAACTATTAAAGGAGTTGCAGGAAATTGGTGCATACAAAGAAATTAAAGATCCTGTCGCATGGCAGCGTGAGATACGTAAGGATCGCCCGTTGCCCGGAAGGGATTAATATCAGGTGATCATTCTAGATACCAACGTTTTTATCTATCTTGCAAATGGAATGCTCTACCGCAATGTCATAGCCGAGAAAGATGTATCACATGCCAGCATTACCAAAGTAGAAGCGCTTGGTTTTTCGAGTATTCCAGTAAATGAGCTGCTCCTACTTGAGGCCTTATTCGATGAATCGTATGTCTTGCCACTTACTGACTCAATAATTGATCGTGCTATTAGGCTACGTCAGGCAAAACGTATGAGTTTAGGTGATTCAATCATCGCAGCTACGGCTCTTGCAAATAGTCTGACGCTTTGGACAGCTAACACCAGAGATTTCGCTCATATCCAGGGCTTGAATGTGTTTAATCCTCTCACAAAGGCTGTCTAGGGCTACTAATATTGTTGGTACTCCGGCATATTTTGCACTGAGGTAGGTGATCTTCTTTCAGTTCCAGGTAGATCACGCGCAAAGGAATGTGTGTTGGCAGAATTTAAGCCAGGGCACCCAAGATCATATATTTTACTAAGCATCCACTAAGCATTGAAGTGATTAGTTTTTGATCTTATTCGTCCCACCATCAACGATTCTTTAGGAATGCTAAATAGAAAGCTACATACACCAGAACAATTCCAATATTTGCTAATAGCCGTTCCCAGAATCGATGTCTAAAGAAAAGTATATCCACAATGACTACGCTAGCTACTATACCTAGGACATAAATTACAATCATTGCGTTTTTACTCATACTTTTTAATTATACTCTTAGGGCGAAGGGCTAGAACAAGGTACGAAAAGGTTCTTGACCGGCATGCTCAGCCACACGTTGTAAATGCTTTGATACTGTTTTACAATTTGCAAATGTACTTACTCCATGCTTTGTCCGTGTCATTCGCCATGGCCTGGGAAATACTCTGGCCTTTGATACTTGGCTTTGGCCTGTCGGCTGCTATCCAGGCCGTTGTATCACACCGCCAGATGAGCAAACTTCTGCCCGATGACAGACCTAAAACGCTGGCTTTGGTTACTGGCCTTGGTGCCGCTTCGTCATCGTGTTCTTATGCTGCGGTCGCCATCGCCCGTTCTATTTTTCGCAGGGGCGGTAACTTTACCGCAGCTATGGCTTTTGAGATTGCTTCCACTAATCTTGTAATTGAGCTCGGCATCATCATGGTTATTTTGCTGGGTTGGCAATTTACTGCCGCCGAGTTTGTAGGTGGTCCACTTATGATCATTGCCCTGGCCCTGCTGTTCCGCCTTTTCCTAACACCTAAACTTGTCAGAGCTGCCCGGACGCAAGCTGAAAAAGGTCTGGCTGGCCGCATGGAGGGCCACGCCGGCATGGATAATATGGCAGTTACGGGCAACGGTTCCATCTGGCAAAAGCTGCGATCGACTGAAGGTAAAACTGCTACCAGCCACTTCTTTGTCATGGACTGGGCTTCTGTCTGGCAGGATATTATAATAGGTTTGCTAATAGCTGGCGCTCTAGCAGCTTGGGTGCCCCACTCTTGGTGGAAAGTCTTATTTTTCGCGAACCATCCGGTCTGGTCAGTTATCTGGGGACCGCTTATTGGGCCTTTAATTGCCGTCGTATCATTTGTTTGTAGCGTTGGTAACGTCCCGCTAGCAGTTGTGCTATGGAATGGCGGCATTAGCTTTGGCGGTGTCATCTCTTTCATTTTTGCCGATCTTATAGTCTTGCCGATACTGCGGATATATAAAAAGTATTATGGAATGAAAATGGCGGCTTTCTTATTTGGTACTTTCTACTTAGCCATGGTGGTAGCCGGATACTTGGTCGAAGGAATTTTTGCACTTGCGCATCTGACGCCGCATATCCGTAACGCCAAAGTGTTTGAAGCCGCCGTAAGTTGGAATTATACCTCTGTGCTAAACATTGTATTCTTGCTACTTGCTGTAGCATTAGTCTGGCGGTTTATGCGCACCGGCGGCCCAATGATGCTGAAGGCAATGAATAAAACTGAATCGCGGAGCGATCATACCCACTAACTTTAACGTCAACTTAAAAACATTTTTCAATTCCATTGTGGGTTCCAGATCCACATGGCCGGCCATTTTTATACCTACTATTTAATATGCTGGTAATTTAACTGCGTTACAATTGGTGTAACATTATGAGCGACATACCGTTAGATAACAATGAGATGCTTGAATCAACTGATAATTTTGAGGATGCTTATAAATCCCATGCTCAATCTATTTACAGATTTTTATTCTGGCGGACAAAAAATGTCCAGTTATCAGAAGATCTGACCAGTAGCACTTTTGAAAAGGCTTGGGTCTCAAGGAAAAACTTTCACGGCGGTTCGCAGCGGGCCTGGCTTTACCGAATTGCGCGTAATGTACTTATCGATCACTGGAGAAAAAAGAAAGAGTTAATTGTCGATGATACCGATGTACTACATGCGGATGTTCAACCAAGTACTGGCGAACTTTTAGATAAACAACTTCAGTTTCAAGAATTACGAAAAGCATTGGATAAATTACCTGAAGATATGAATTCTGTGGTAACCATGCGATTCATCGAGGGGTTGACGTGTAGACAAGTAGCCAGGAACTTAAACCTTAGCGAGAGTAATGTGCGCGTTATGCAATTCAGAGCCCTAAAGAAACTTAAGGAATACCTCAAATGAAGAATCATTCTACTAAAAATTTAAGAGGTGAGCTGGAGTCGGCTGGTGCCACTACTTCGGAGATCGATGAATTGATAGCTGTAGCCAGCAATATTAATAAGCTAAAAAGCTCAAAGAACTTGGCCGTGAAGCCTTCTATAAAGCGCCGGCGCCAAATAAATTGGAAGGGACTTGTTCCTGTTGGGGTGACGTCACTATCCGGACTAGCTCTTGGTATGGCATTAGTTATTCTGTCCCAAACAGTTCTGCCGGGCAGCCTGTTATACCCAGTTCAAAAATTTTCAGACACTATTGCTATATCTCTAAATACAAACTACAGGGGTACAGTTATGATGAAACGTGCCCAGGAGGTAAAACAACTTATTGCGAAGCATGCTAATTCAAATCTGGTTCTTGCTACCCTAGCCAATTATCAGACGGAGGCATCGGCATATACGTCAGTGTCTGCCAATTACGCGGTTTTTGAATATTGTAAAAGTAATCTACGGCAAGCTGCCGACATGGCTCCAAACCCAGAGCGCCAAGCCATAGATAATACACTTTTGTCACTAAAAAACGTTTAAAAGTTCTGGTATTTTTGTAACAAAATACGGTTTGTATCGTTATACATATTGGAAAGAAACCTGCCTGGACTTGATTTAGTTCAGCCTAGTAATTTAATAAAGGGGGAATAATACATGAAAAAGAACTCAGCAATGGTAATAGGAATAATTGTGGTGTTAGTAGTACTAGTGGGGGGCTACGCTATTTTACACAAGTCCAATAAAACTACCGGCAACAGCTCTAATAAAAGTAGTGTTGCAGCAGTTAATAATTCAGTATTCACCACCAAAAGTAATTCTTCGATCGGGCAATATTTGGTAGCCGCTAACGGCATGGCGTTATATACATATGGTGGCGACAGCTCTGGAGTTAGTAATGTCAGCGGATCGTTGCTAGCCAGTTGGCCAGCATATGTTGACACTGGTCCGACCACTAATTTGCCTGCAGGAGTCAGCACCATCAAAAGAACCGATAATGGCCAGACGCAGTACACCTACAATGGGATGCCTCTTTACTTCTTCACCTCTGATAGCACGGGACAAGTAACTGGGGATGGTGTAAGTAATTTCAGCGTAGCTAAACCAGCTGCAGCTTCTTCCTCGGCCCAGCCAGCCACCACGGCTGCTCCCTCAAGTTCTCCGGCTCAGCCTACGACACACTCGTCTTCAGGTAACGGTTACTAGCAAACTACAAAAACTTTGCATATGTAATATATGGGCAAATCGCATGTTCATAATAATGCCAAGCTATTGCCGGAACTCAATGGGTCCAATAAGACCTTAATCAAGTCTGGCCTGCTCTTCCTATATTTAGCTGCCTTGTGTTTGCCCGTTTATGTGTTTTTTCATGACCGGGGAGGCACAGCTTTCTTGCGCACGGCTGATTTAGGGGCTAGTTTAAGACTGATGTTCCCGCTTCTTGGTTTGTACGCTTTCACTTTTGTGAGCTGGCAGCTGTTGGTTGCGACCAACGTACGGTGGCTGCGTAAACTGTGGCCACGTGTCATCAACTTTCATCGTTTTCAGGGAGGATTCGCTCTGCTATTTGCCGTCCTGCACCCAACCTTCATTTTAATTGGGTTTGGTTTAGTTAACTACCTGCACTTTCGTTTTGTTTCACCGAATCTAAGATGGTGGTTAATCCCATCCTACACAGCCTTAATAATTTTACTGGGTACGGTAACCACGGCCTACCTGGCGTGGCGGGGCATGAACATCCCGTGGTGGCGTAGATTACACAAGTTAAACTATCTGGTATTCGCTCTGGTTTGGCTACATTCTTGGTTCATCGGTACGGATACGCGTACACCTTTAGTGCGCTGGGTATGGATTGCCTACCTATTACTAGTCACGTTTTCTATTATTGGCAAATATCGGACACAAATTGAGCGCGTTTGGAATATGTGTGTTCAGCCGTGAACGTCTGGCACTACGGCCAAGGTGCTTATTTGCAGAAGTCTTTTACGTTGATCTGAAAAGTATGTCTTAAGCACGAGCTACTAGGTTTCAGTATGAACTCTGTTGCTTCAAAGTTCGATTGCCTTTCAACAGCCGATTTTTGACATAATGGCTTATTATTCTTTCGTATATAATATGGTACACTGCTGGGGTGCATAACAGGTTTGAGTAGGTACTATTGTGGCCCAGGTAGCTGAAGACATTCCCCTAATGAAAAATCAAGCTGACTTAACCCCTTTTATTATTGAAAGGCCGCTTTCCGATACTTCGATTTCAGAAATATATGAAGTTAGTAACCCGTTAGGCAGCCTAGCCTTAGCTGTTAAAATCGCCAAGCCGAACCTCACGTCTAAAGAAGCTCTGCGTATCGAGGCTGGTCTTAATCCAACGATCGTATCAAAGCATGTTCTGCCGGTTATTAGCTCTGGAACGATTCACCAGCCAGCTACGCGGTGGAACGGCCTGCCCTATATTGTCAGCCCTTACGTGGAAGGGGGTACTCTCCAAGATCAAACTGTTGATGACTTCGCTTCAGCCAAAGCAGCTATCAAGATCATAAAGGATGCCGCCCGCGGCTTAAGGGATATACATGCCCACGGTTACGTGCACTGTGACGTTAAGGCACGTAATATTTTTGTGGCGGAAGGCGTGGGGTTTATCGGCGACTTGGGATCGGCAGTAAGCTACGGGGATCAGGCGGGAGCAGGAAATCGTGGATTGCATAAGAAAGGCCTGCTTGGAACTCTGGGCTATATGTCGCCGGAGCAAATTACCGGCAAACCAATGACGGCCTCATCTGACGTCTTTAGTTTGGGAGTTGCCGCAATTTACGCCTTGACTGGACACTACCCCTGGGCTGCGCTTGAGAACGAGGGAACGACCATCAAGCAGCCTGTAGAGGAGGTATCTAGAGTCGTTCTTCATGGTGAGTTCCGAGAAAGCGTGCCTTTTTATATACCGGCAACTGTCAATGAAATGCTACACCAGTGTCTTGAACCAGATAGGGATTACCGGCCGACGCTAGAGGAAATTATCGAGTTGCCCTTGTACTAGATCGGAAAAGTATGTCTTAAGCATAGTCTACTGCGTTTTTAGTATAGCCTCTAACGCTTTAAAGTCCGAATCTTGGCGGCCAGTCGGAAAGTTTATGACATATTGGAGCCGACGTTCATCATCCAGTCAACGCCGTATTTGTCGCTGACACTGCCAAAAATATCTCCCCAGAACTGCTTGGACAGGGTCATTCTAACTTCACCGCCCTCGGCAAACGCGTCAAAAATCTTTCGCATTTGCGCTTCGTCGGTACCGCCCAAAGATAGTTCTACTTTAGCGGCTTCGGCACTAGCTTTGGAACTATCGCTGGCCATTAGGTCAACGGCCCCGCTTTTAAGGCTGGAGTGCATGACATCCGTCGGTTTAGACCCCGGCATTGTCGGCATGTCTTTCGGCAATTCTGCTGTCGTTTGCATGGTTAGTTCACCACCAAAGACACCCTTGTAATATTCCATTGCCTCTTTAGCGTTGGCTTGAAAAAACAAGTACGGCTCTAATGATAATTTTGCCATAGTCCCTTCTTAAGTTAGTCGATAATGCCCATAATTATATTTTATAAATTAATAGTAAAGTATTGGTTTTTTACAACTCTTGAACAAGCTTAAAAACAACCCTTGGTTAGGAGTTTGAAGGCATTCAATAAACCGCCATAACCAATACCGGGCTTGGCACCACTATAGGTGTCGACTGCCCGATTGACCATCCACTAACACAGCCGTTAACGGACTATCAACCCCACACATAAGTCTCCAGGAGCGTTTTAGCCGGGAGATTTTTATTTATTCACTCTTCGTTTTTAAACGCTAACCTTTAATATATACCATGAATGATTTTAAAACAAGTGTAATTATTAGACCATATTTTACGCACACTTTTGTCAAATATAAGCCATATTTGCCGAAAAAACATATGTTATAGTATGACTTTTATCTTCTTAGGGAGTCCAAAAACAGTGCTTAACGAAGTAATGTCAGCCGTTAACCTGCTAAAGTATAGTTCATGATTTATGTAGCACTATTACGAGGTATAAACGTCGGCGGGAAAGCTAAAGTCGAGATGTCGCGGCTTAAAGGCGTTTTTGAACAGCTTGGCTACAACAATGTCGTTACTTACATTAACTCCGGCAACGTTATATTCGAATCCCTATCAGGCAGCCGCCAAAAAATTGCCAAAGACATAGATGACGCTTTGGAAAGCAAATTCGGATTTAATATTAAAGTGATACTCCGTACTCATAAAGAGTTGGGAAATCTGGTCATGCAAATACCTGATACATGGGTCAATAATGACGTTATGAAGTGCGATGTAATGTTTTTAATGGAAGAGATCGATAATCCTGCCATCCTAAAACGGATTCCGCATAACCCACAGGCTGAAGATGTCATTTATCTGCCAGGCGCCGTGGTTTGGCGGATAGATAGAAGCAAGATTCGCCAGGGACAAGTGTTGAAAATTACCGGCTCGGATATTCACAAGAGGTTGACTGTACGCAATCCTAACACCGTGCGTAAAATACTAGCCATCATGCAAGACGCCGCAGGAGACTGAAGGCACTATAGTTAAATGGTAGTGAAAGTACCGCTTGGGCAGCTTTCGCCACTCTGAATGTAGGCGTAGCGCATCAGAGAGCCGCTTGTAGCCCCACAGGCTATATTTTGTACTATACCGAGTACAGTTGGCGGGTAATTCTGCACGAAGTTGCCGCCAAACGTACAGCCTGAAGAAGAACTGCCCAGGGTGACGTATATTTGGCTGACGCTACTGGTACACACGTGTAGATATTGTGCTGGGCGCCGGGCCGGAGGCATGCTGAGCTGCTCGCCTTGGGCCAGTTGGCTAGGAACGCGGCTAGTACCGGGTACACAGCTCTCATTGCTTGAAATGTATGCAAACCGGGTTGCGGTTGGCGAGGTACTTGAACTAACACATGGTGCATTGTAGTACGTACCTGGGACATTTGATGGGTAGTTCTCGATGAATATACCACCGGCCCAGCAGTTAGAATTGCCTGCAGTGACATAGTAGGTACTACCAACCGCACATAGAGACAGGTACTGGGCCGGGCGCCGGGCCGGGGGCGTGCTGAGCTGCTCAGCGGTAGTGGTGGTCTGTGCAGCTTGAGTAACTACACTAATAGTCGTAGTTGGTGCCGACTGCTGACCTTTATTACCGACTGCATTATAGGCTATGACGTAGTAACTATATCT
>Ga0307374_10012793_pt1 | contig 11707 bp, 10 predicted proteins | sample OX3MG_FD_202532 | JGI IMG/M metagenome (GOLD analysis project Ga0307374, IMG submission 202532) | Soil microbial communities from Risofladan, Vaasa, Finland - OX-3 | ecosystem: Environmental > Terrestrial > Soil > Coastal area > Acid sulfate soil | place: Finland: Risofladan, Vaasa | collected...
CTGCACGTCGAATAGATGGATCTTGTCGTAATAAGCCACGCGTTCACCGCGCGCATCGTATACCGGTGAGCGCGCGTACACCCGATCGCTGCCCGCCAATACAGGCAGTGTGCCGCCCACGATCCAGACATGCAGATTGCGGGCTTTCTCCGCGAGGAAATCCTGAATCGTACCGCTGCCATCCAACTCACCGGCCGCCACCCGATCCGCATCGGTTTTCGCCATGAACGCAAAATTTTCCGGCAGCACGATGAGTTCCGCGCCCTGGGCCGTGGCCTTGGCCATGAGCTTGCCGGCCTCGCGCAGATTAACCGCAATCTCGGCGACCGATGTCATCTGGATGGCCGCGATTTTGTGCGTGCTCACCGTTCCACCATCAGAGTCACGGAATTTTCATCCTGGCCGCTAACGCGTTTCTGAATATCCGTCGAGGGTATTCCCAGAGACACCAGCCAATCCTGCACTTCACTGGCCCACAGGCTGCCCATATCGTCGCCGGAATGCAGGATCACCAGATGCGAACCCGGATGCCGCATCCAGTCATTTACTGCAGCATGCACCGGCGGCATCTGCAACATGACCGTACCGCTGCGTGGCTGCATCCACATATCCGCGGTGATGGTATAACCGCCCGCACGGGCAGCGGACGCGCCGCCCATGTTGGCGGCAAACAGGAACGCAATGAAAACAGATTTCATGATAATGAGATCATCAATGCCGATCCTTGGCCGCAGGTTTAGTATCAACCACCTTGGTAAGCACAGGATTATCCCATGTACCCGTGAGGTGGTAGCGTATTTCGCCGGCCGCAGTGAGCGGCTTCTTGAAAATTTCCGTGAGTATAAACAACACTGCGCCCACTCCCACGCTACTGGCAGCGAGCGCACCCAATACCGGCAGACTTGCGCCCACGCTGGTATCCACGATCAGTGCCTCGTCAAAATCGTGTTTCGCCAGCCCGATGCGGCCGATCATGCGGATCTTGGCCGCGGGCCCGCTCATCACCAGGTTACTGGTGTAGGCGTCGCCGTGCTCGATAAGAAAATCCCCATCAATGGAGTCAAAGGCAAAGCCCTTACCGAATATGTCGCTGAAATTGAGCAGCAACCGGCGTGGCAAGGCGTTTATGCTCAACAGTCCAAATAGCCGTCCGGCGCCGGGTTTTACTTCCAGCAAATGTCCGTCTTTCAGCTGGATGTGCAGCTTGCCATTCAGGATCGGGGGAATATTTGCAAACGGGCCATCCTGCCAGGTTAGGGTGGTCTGCAACTCCCCCTGCTTGGCGGTGATGCCCGGTGCATAACCGAAAGCCTGCAGGGTCTTTTCAATATCACTACTCTTCATCTGCACAACGAGCGTGGATTGCTGCGCGCCGTCCGCTTGTGCAGTCCAGTGACCGCTGCTGGTAAGACTGAAGGCCGGGTTGGTGATGGAGAGCAATTTGAGGTTCACGCCATCCGGCAGCTTCTCCAACTCCGCTTGCACATTGTCCAGCGTCAAATCGTTCAAGTGCAAATGCTTGACAGCGATGCGCAATGGCGGGACATTGTGAGGCGTGAGTGTGGAGGGGGTCGTGCTATTTCCCGGGTTCGTGGACTTGTGTATCCAGGTTACGCGCTGCATATCCGCAATAATTGGATGCGCGGTATCCACTGCATACGGCAGACTTATCTGCCCGGCGATAGCATTGCTAGTCAACTCCAATTTCCAGGCGCTGGATTCGCGGGTAAGCTGCACATGCAGATTATCAATCGCCTGACCGAGACCGGTAAATTGATTTACCTCCACATCCAGACCCCGCAGGAACGGCGGCAACAATTGCTCAGCAGAGGATCCGGACTGCACGGAATATGGCTGCCAGGCATCCAGGGAAAATTCCGGCAAGCTGCCGGTCAGCATGAGTCCGCTCGTTGCCGGCAAGGATGGCTGGTCTGTTCCAAATACAAGTTCACCTCGGTCAAAGTTCCAGCCGCCGTTTTCATCCTTGAAAAGGTACAAGCCATTCATGTTGTCACCGTAGCGAACCTGCACCGGTATGCGCTGATCACCGCTAAAGCTCATGCTTGCACTCAGAGGTACGGCGGTCTCGGCTGCTTTGCCAAGGGGCGCCGGCAGGTCGACACCAAGCCCGTGTAAATCCGATGTCAATGTGAGTGCCAGGCCTTTGCTGCCCGCGGCCGGATTATTGGGAAGGCGCCCGCTCAGATTCCAGACGGTATTGCCGGTCAGGGTTTTTTGGAACGCTTCCGGTAAAGCGCTTGACAAGTATGCCGCGTTTGCGCCGCCCTCAACCGCGATTAGTGTCATGTCTTGCTTGCCGTCCGGACGCAAACTGATAGTCACGGGCTCGCCCAACAACATACCCCGCAACTTGTCGCTGCTGACGCCAGCCATGCTGAATTTCACATTGCCATTCAAGCGGCTCAGCTGCCACATGGGCAGATTGGCCGCGCTCACGCTCACATCCTGCAGATGAGCAATGCCGTCCAGCTTGAACTGCTCCACATGTTCCACCGGCAGCACCAGGCTGAGACTTACATCGCTGCGTCCTTTGGCTATAAGGCTGTCGAGAGTATCAGCGAAGCGCTGTTTGAGTGATCCGCTGCGCAGAAATGTCAGCGCTGCCGCGGCGCTGCCGCGGGCGGTGCCCTTGATTGCCAGGATTCCCTGGCGCAAGTCCGCAAAGCGGGCGGTGGCACCGCTGATGTCATCACCGAGCAGTGTGCCGTGCTGCACCGCCACGCTCATGCCCTGATTCTTGAATTCCACATCGGCCTCCAAACCCTGCACCCGCGGCCAACCAGCTGCGTAATCCAATATTCCGTTGATGAGATGGAAGCGAATATCGAACAAACCCTGTCCGTTATCGAACGGAAAATCCTGAAGCCTGCCACGCAAGACCAGACTGCCGGATGGCGCTTGACCGCCGGCAATGGCACGATCCAGCCAATCCACCACTTTCTTGGGCATGATGCCCACCGGAAAATACACCGACTTATTCCCGGTATTGACATTTTGCGCGTTAGCTTGCAAATCGATGCGTGGCGAGCTGCCATCGGCCGGTAACAGGAATGTGCCTTTTGCAACAACGTGCAGGTCCGCATTCGCGGCGGAAAAGTCATCGGTGGAAATGTGCCAGCCCTGGTTATCATGATGGAACTGCACCTGGGCGCCCAAGGTTGTGGCGGTCAGCGGTCCGCGAAACAGCTGTGGAAAATTTACTGAAGCATTCTCGCCGGTGAACTGCAAATTACCGTTGTCCTGATTAGCTGTGAGTTGGCCCGTCAACCCGGTAAAGCCCGGGATATTGCCGTCCGCATGCACGCCAAGATTACTGAAGCTGCCAGCTAGCGACCAAATGTCGAGGGATTTGCCAAGCCATCGGGTTTTAAAACTCACGTTCCTGAGGTCGCCGCTGGGTGAAAGACGCAGCAGACGTTCCCTATCAGGGTAAAAAACCACCGGCAGCCGCGTTGCCAGCGTCACCATATCCTGCAATCGCAGAAAACTCGCATCCCCCGACCAGGAAACGCTGTCATCCGTTCCATGCGTATACTGCAAATTAAAATTACTGGCCGGCCAGCGATCCTGATTGTGCTGCAACTCTATCTTGCTGCCGGCCAAAACCCAGCCGCTGGCACTCCGAGTCCAGTTCAGCGTACCCGACAGCAGATTGAATCCACTATGGGTGGCGGAATTATCCGTGGGAATAACCTGCTGGGCATCAACATCAGTCTGCAGGTGGTTGACATATGCGCCCGAGCCGGACACGGCAACGCGCAGATCCAGCAGGCCACTGCTGAAACGCTTGTTGAAGGCGGGCCAATAGGACAGCAGTTGCGGCACATTGAGCGCGTTTGCCTGCAAATCAGCTTGCCACTGCCAGGTTTCCGGTTTGAGACCCTGCCCCTGAATGTCGGTCGCGAACGACAGACTACGGCCGAGTACCGTCGGCAGCAGCAAGCGTCCGGATACTTTATGGCTGTCGGCGCTGTTGTCCACGTTCAGCCGGATATTGCTGAAAACCAGTGGTCTCGCGGGCCTGCCTCTATCTACAAAAGTGATTTCGCCACCACGAACCAGCACCTCCGCATTCTGCGCAAATATCTCCCCTGCCTCCTGGCGCCAATCGGTTGGCACACTGGCGGGTTCGAGTCCGCGCATACCGAAGTTGCCGTTGGTATCGCGTTCCAAGACCAACTGTGGTTGTATCAAGATGATACGGTTGGGGCGCGAGAACCGTCCATGCAACATCGCTCCCACGGTATAGCCGAGGCGGATTTCACGCGCCGTTACCACTACGCGCTTATGGTCCTGCGACAGGAGTTCGACCTTTTCCAGAGTGACTTCCGGACCATAGAGGCCCCACTGGGCGCCCACAGCGGCGATGCTCACGGGCTGGCCCAGTACCTCACTGGCCCCCGTTTGTACTTGCTCGCGATAACCGGGCACTAGCGGCGCAACCAGCCGGAACAGACCAATGAGTGTGGCGAACAGCAGCACCACAGCCGCGATTACGCCAACGGTCCATTTCCAAGTGAGATGTTGCCAACGTTGCATATTGTTCTATCGGCCTTGATGTGCGCTCACATGGACACCACGTCAAACTGCTCCTGGTTGTATAGAGCCTCGGCCTGCAGACGGATGGGTTTGCCGATCTGGCCCTCCAATTCTGCAAGGCTGGTGGATTCCTCATCCAGCAGCAGACCAATCACTTCCTGGGAAGCCAGCACGCGCAATTCCTTGGTTTCAAACTGACGCGTCTCCCGCAGGATCTCGCGAAAAATTTCATAACACACCGTCTCCGGCGTCTTCAGCGAAGCGCGCCCCTGGCAGGTGGAACACGGCATGCACAGGATATGTTCCAGGCTTTCGCGCGTGCGTTTGCGGGTCATTTCCACCAGCCCCAGTGCGGAAATTTCGGTGACCTGGGTTTTGGTGCGATCCCTGGCAAGTGCCTGCTGCAAAGCCTGCAGCACCAGTTGCTTGTGATCCACATCGTTCATGTCAATGAAATCGATGATGATGATGCCGCCCAGGTTGCGCAGCCGCAATTGGCGCGCAATGGCCTGGGCTGCTTCCAGGTTGGTCTTAAGAATGGTTTCTTCCAGGTTGCGATGGCCCACGTAGGCGCCGGTGTTCACGTCGATTGTGGTCATGGCTTCGGTCTGGTCAATGATGAGATAACCGCCGGATTTCAATTGTACGTTACGCTCCAGCGCTTTGCGGATTTCCTCTTCGATGCCGTAGAGATCAAAGATGGGTCGCGTGCCGCTGTAGTGCTCGATGCGTGCTTTCAATTCCGGCACGAACATGCCAGTGAAATCGCACATGCGTGTATAGGTCTGCGCGGAATCCACCTGCACCTGCTGTACCTCACCACTCAAGAGATCCCGCAGGATACGCACCGATAGCGGCTGATCCTCGTGCACCAGGTTGCCGGCGGGGATATCCGCGGCATGCAAGCGGATGGTTTCCCAGAGTTTATTCAGGAACAGCATGTCGGCGCGCAATGCTTCGGCCGCCGCGCCTTCACCTGCGGTACGCACAATGTAACCGCCTTCTCCGGTAGTGGCGACGAAAACCTGCAATAGTTCCAGCAGCCGCTCGCGTTCCGGTAAATCCTCGATGCGCGCCGACAATCCCATGCTCTTGCCATCCGGCAGATACACCAGATATCGGGAAGGGATGCTGATATGGGTGGTGAGGCGCGCACCCTTGGTACCGAGTGGATCCTTGAGCACCTGCACCAGGATTTCCTGGCCTTCGTGCAATGCCGCGCGGATATCCGCGGGTACCTGGCTTTGGTATTCGGTATCCGCATAGGCCACCTTGACGATGTCGGCGGCGTGCAGAAAAGCGGTGCGCTCCAGGCCGATGTCGATGAAGGCCGCCTGCATGCCAGGCAGCACCCGTGATACTTTGCCCTTATAGATGTTGCCCACCAGACCGCGGCGGTGCATGCGCTCGATGTAGAGCTCCTGCAACACGCCGTTATCGAGCAGCGCCACCCGCGTCTCGCGCGGCGTGACGTTAATCAGGATCTCCTCGCTCATGTCCTACACGCGGCCGCGGGCGCCGCACCTTTGTTTCTAAAGAATTCGTATGCCCGCATCACGCAACAGCGCGGCAGTTTCAAACAATGGCAGTCCCATGACGCCGGAATAGCTGCCCTCAAGGCGCTCAATAAACAACGCACCGCGGCCCTGGATGGCATAGCCACCGGCTTTGTCCGCGGGTTCGCCGGTCTGCCAGTATTGGCTGGCTTCCTCGGCGGCAATGGCGCGGAAGCTCACCTCGCTTACGCTCAACGCAGTGTGAATCGTGCTGCCCTGCCGCAGGGCAATGGCTGATAATACCTTATGGCCTCTGCCCGACAGGCGTGCCAACATGGCCAAGCCTTCCGCCCGGTCCGCCGGTTTACCGAGGATGGTACCGTCCACCGTCACTAGGGTATCGGCCGCGAGTATCAGCTGGTCGACAGCGCTGCCCAGGGTGCGCAGCGCGGCTTCGGCCTTGGCTGCTGCCAGCCGCCGTGCGCAGACCCCCGGATCCTCGCCGCTGCGCACCGTTTCATCCGCCTGCACTTTCACAACCTGGAAACGCACACCCAGTTGCCGGAGCAGTTCCGCCCGCCGCGGTGACTGGGAAGCGAGATAAATAAAGACGGCATCCACGGCTAGCTTCCTGACTCCACGCTCATTCATGCCCGGTGATACGGATGGGCTTTCAATATCGTCCACGCACGGTACAACTGTTCTGCCGCCACCACCCGCACCAAGCCGTGAGGCAATGTCAGTGGCGACAGCGACCATGTGAGTTCGGCGCGCTCAACACACTCCGCCGCCAGCCCGTCCGGGCCACCGATCAGCAATGCCAAATCACGGCCGTCCTGGAGCCAGTGGTTCAGCTGTTTTGCCAGCTCTTCGGTATTGAAACCACGGCCGCGCACGTCCAGCGCGATCACACGGGCGCCCGCGGGTATCGCCGCCAACAGGCGCGTGCTTTCCTCGGCAACCGCCTTGACGACATTGCCGCCACGCCGTTTCGCGCTCAATGGAATCTCTTTCAGCAACAGCCCGCATTCCGGCGGCAGGCGCTCAGTGTAGTCATTGAAACCGGCGTTGATCCAGGATGGCAGGCGCGTGCCGGCCGCCAACAGATGGATGCGCACGACTCAGCGCCGCTTGCGGGCAGTAGCGACTGGTAAGGCCGTCTCTGCAACCGGGATTTCCACATTCCAGAGTTTTTCCAGATTGTAAAAATCCCGCGCCTGGGGCCGCATGATATGCGCCACCACGTCACGCAGATCCACCAGCACCCATTCACCTTCCTGTTCGCCCTCGACACCCATGGGTTTCACGCCGGCGGCGCGTGCCTGATCCAGCACACTGCGGGCCAGAGATTTCACGTGCCGGTCCGAGGTACCGCTGGCGATCACCATGAAATCGGTGATCGCCGTCATGCCGCGCACATCCAGCGCATGGATGTCCGCACCCTTCATATCCTGTAATGCTTTTATAACCAGATCGCGCAGTAGCTCCGCTTGCATCAGTGCACCGTGGGTTGCATATAACAATGAGAATTCAGTATCAGCTCGCGCACCGTTTCCGGCACCAGGTAACGCGGGTCGCCGCCCGCGGCGATGGATGCGCGCACCAAAGTGGAGGAGATTTCCAGTTGCGTTACCGGTTGCAACAGGATACGGCCGGCTTTAGTGGACCATAACTCCGGTGCTGACATTGCCTGGCGCTGGTGGATCAAATCAACCAGTTCGCCGCCACTCTGCAAAACCCAGCCGGGCCGGTGCGCGACAATCACGTGAGCGTAGTCGAAAATCATTCGCCATTGGTGCCAACCCGGGAACCCCAGGAACGCATCCATGCCCACCAGCAACGCCAATGCATCACTGGGCAGTTCGCGTCGCAGCTCGGCGAGTGTGTCCACGCTATAAGACGGGGCGCTGCGTTTTATTTCACGCTCATCCACCAGGAAGCGCGGCTCCATGGCCACCGCCGCCTTCACCATTTGCAGGCGCAGGCTGGCGGCAGCCGCGGGTGCCTGCCGGTGGGGGGGCTGGCCTGCGGGAATGAAGCGGATTTCGTCCAGCGAAAGTACGTCCAGGATTTCCAGTGCCGGCCGCAAATGGCCGAAGTGGATGGGGTCGAAGCTGCCCCCGAAGATACCAATTTTTCTCATGCGCGGCGGTGGCGCTCCTTGAATGCGGATGCGGTCACGCGGGCCGCTTGAGGCCCGCCAGACTTACCGACAAGTTTAACAGCTCATCCCAGGGCCGGCCCGCCGCCTGGCCTTTGAGCACCCGATCGACGCGGGCGGCTGAGGCCAACAGCTGCTGCCAGTGCTGCCATTGATGGCGGCCCAGGGCTTTCTGTACCAGGGTGCGGCGCTTTTCCCAGACACTTGCCAGTGCCCGTTGCAGAGGCAGCCCGCCATGGATATCCCATGCCAGGCTTGCAAGACTGCGTATTTCGCGCGTCAGCGCCCACAGGATGAACGTCGGTTCGGTGCCCTCTTCCTCAAGCCCCCTGAGGATGTGCGCCGTGCGCCGCGGGTCGCCTGCCAGGGCGGCGTCCACCAGCGCATAGGGGTCGTAGCGGGCACTGTCGGCCACCGCTTCCCGGGCGGCTGTCGCGTCCACTGGACCTGGTCCATGCAGCAACAATAGTTTTTCCACTTCCTGGGCAGCCGCCAGCAAATTGCCCTCGACGCGCTCCGTGATAAGCGTGACCGCTTCCGGAGTGGGGCTAAGGCCCAGGCTCTGCATACGCCGCCCGATCCAGGCGGGGAGATTTTTGGCTTCCACCGGCCAGATGCTCAGCAGCACACCGGCCCGCTCCAGGGCCTCGGCCCAACGGCCGCCGCCCCGATCCAGCTTGGCGCTGATCACCAATAGCACCACATCGGGTGCGGGATTTTTAGCATAAGCACTGAGGGCCTCGGCACCGTCGTCGCCGGGTTTGCCGGTAGGCAGGCGCACTTCCAGGAGACGCCTGGAGGCGAACAATGACAGGTTCGCGCCGGCGGTGCTGAGTTGATTCCAGTCGAAGCCGCGTTCGGCGAAGAACACTTCACGATCCGCATGGCCGCGCCCGCGTGCCGCAGCGCGGATGGCATCCGCCGCTTCTTCCCGTTGCAGGGGTTCATCGCCCGCGAGCAAGTACACGGGCGCGAGCGTGCTTTTCAGATGGGCTTCGAGTCTGTCAGTCGCGAGCTTCAATGGTTTTGGCCACCGGCAGGAATCTGGGTACCAGCCCCATAATAACGGCGAACCCCGCGAGCTACCACACGACCAGCGCGCCGCCTGTCGGATCAAACACCGTGGACAGCATCAGCCCTGCTGCATACCCTGTGATACTCCTGATCAAAGCCATCGCAACCGGATCGAATCCCGTAACCACACGATAGCATTCAGGCTGCTGCCTCGGGGTTTGAACTTGCTCACACGCGGCAGTCAAACGCTCTCATTATCGAGCGTATAAACTGACGCCAGTCTGGAGTCCGTGGCTGCAATCCATGTTGCAATTTCTCGTAAAAGCAGGTGGCCGTCTCGCGGTGCTTGGATTGACCGCTGTGCTCACCGCGCAGGCGGCTCGCGCCGGCGGTGGGCTATCGCTCGATATTCCCGACCCTTGCGCCGGGCCGGGCGCGATGCTGGACTTGCTAGACCGACCGACGGTGGGCGATAGTCCCTGCGTGGTGAAACCTGGGCAGACGGTGTTGGAAACCGGCGTGGCGCGCTACACGCTCTATGGCCTGAGCGGCTACACCTGGGGCTACCCGCAACTGGAGCTGCGTTGGGGCCTGCCCTGGAACAATGAGTTGGTGCTCCTGCCGCCCAACATCAGCCGCGTGGTCATGCGCGCCGCGAGCGGCGACAAGATCAGTTCCGGCGGCAGCGCCTCGGTGTTGGGCATCAAGCACGAGTTTGGCTACAACAATCACTGGCTGTGGGCGGGCGAAACGCTGGTCACATTGCCCTCCGGCAGTCCCAGCCTCGGATCAGCGAGTACTGGTTATGCGGTGAACGGCATCGTCAGCTACAGCGTGACGCCCGCTTTCGGACTGACGCTAATGCTCGGCGGCGCGCACTATGCACAGCCGCGGACGGTACAGGGGGGCGCCTATTACTGGAGCCTGAATCCGGACCTTGTGGCTGCCTGGCAAACTGCGCCGGACTTTCAACTGTACGCTGAGGTGTACGGACAGAACCATACCGGTCCGGGTCAGGGCTCGGGTTACAACGTGGATGGTGGCATCCAGTACCTGGTGAATCCGGATTTCGAGCTGGACGCGGAACTCGGCCGACGGCTGTCCGGCAATCTCGCTGGCTGGTCCGATTACTTAGGCGTGGGCGTGGGGCTGTTATTTTGAGCCAGGATTGCACGCTACGCCGCAACAGACAGCTCTGCTCAGCGGCCGCCCTGCATCTGCCGGCCCGCGGCTTCGAGCCTGAACATGATCAATTGCGCCATATTGTCCTCGAGAGCCTTGTACAGCACGTTGGCCTGTTCGGTATCGCCTATCACGTTGACCACGTTATAAGCATACTCGCGCGTCAGCGTGAGTTTCTGCGGCGCGATAAGCGTCTTGCCGCCGGCAGCGGTGAGTGAGAACCGCACCTCATAGGCCACCTGGTACTCCAGCGGCTGGCCGGTATTGCTCACCGCCAACACTCGCTGGAAACGCTGGGTATTCAGGATATTAAGCACCGCGGTGGCAGTGGTGGCATCGTCGGTCACGGAGGTAGTGGGCGTAACCAGACTGCGGCGCAATGCACGAACCAGTTCGGCGTTACCGCCGGCATCGGCGATGTAGGTCCGCTGCATGGCGGCCGGCAAATGGGCGGGCTGACGCAGATGAAAACCGCATGCGACCAGCAATAGGCACAATGTCAGCAACGACCAGCGGCTCACTGTACGCATCACACCACCACGTTCACCAGTTTTCCAGGCACCACAATCACCTTCTTGACAGATTTGCCGTCGACAAACTTTCGCACGTTGGCTTCCGAGAGTGCTGCCTGTTCCAGCTGGGCGCGCTCTGCATCTGCGGGTACCGAAATCCGGCCACGCAGTTTGCCGTTCACCTGCACCACCAGCTCGATGTGATCCCGTAGCAGCGCGCTTTCATCCAATCTGGGCCAAGGCACAGTCATCACCGATGACTTATGGCCCAGCTCACGCCAGAGTGTCTCACAGATATGCGGGGTCATGGGCGCCAGCAGCAGCGCGATGGCCTCGAAACTTTCCTGCTTCACAGCCCGATCCTGATCGCTCGCACTTTCGCTGCGTAACAGAGCATTCAGGAGCTCCATGACGGCCGCAACCGCCGTATTGAAGGTGTAGCGGCGGCCGATGTCATCACCCACCTTGGCGATGGTTGCATGTGCTTGCCGGCGTAAGGCTCGCTGAGCGTCGTCGAGCGCAGGGACATCCAGTTTCGGAACAGGCCCTGCGTTGACATGCTCCGCCACGGCTCTCCACAGTCGCTTGAGGAACCGGTGCGCGCCTTCCACGCCGGTCTCGGACCATTCCAGGGTTTGCTCCGGCGGCGCGGCGAACAACATGAACAGCCGCACCGTGTCGGCACCGTATTTGTCCACCAATGGCTGTGGGTCCACGCCGTTGGCCTTGGACTTGGACATGGTGCCCATGCCGCCGTATTCCACCGGCTTGCCGTCCCTTTT
>Ga0307374_10012794_pt1 | contig 11706 bp, 11 predicted proteins | sample OX3MG_FD_202532 | JGI IMG/M metagenome (GOLD analysis project Ga0307374, IMG submission 202532) | Soil microbial communities from Risofladan, Vaasa, Finland - OX-3 | ecosystem: Environmental > Terrestrial > Soil > Coastal area > Acid sulfate soil | place: Finland: Risofladan, Vaasa | collected...
ATCGACGTCTACATGTGATCACCGGAGATGCGAATCTTTCCGAAGTTGCCACGCTTCTCAAGGTGGGAACATCGGCTGTGTTGTTGATGATGATTGAGGATGGTGCGTTGGCTGGAGGAGACCTCTACCTCCGCGACCCAGTTCGCGCGATGCACGATGTTTCTCATGACCTTTCGCTTCGCACGCCTCTCGAATTGGAGTCAGGCCGAAGCGCGAGTGCAATTGATCTTCAATATGACCTGTTTGAGCGGGCACAGACCTATGCGCGACAGCGTGGCCTGGAGGCTCTTGGACCGCCCGAAATCGGGGAACTTGTACTTTCGAGATGGGAACATGTGCTTGACGGTCTTTCCCGGGATCCAGCCTCTTTGCGTCGAGAGCTTGACTGGGTAGCAAAGTACGAGATTATGCATGCCTACTGTGAACGTCACAACTGTGATTTCGATGATCCTCGTATTGCAGCTCTCGATCTGCAATATCACGACCTCCGAAGCCAAAGATCACTTTTCGCACGGCTTGGCATGGAGAAATTGCTTGCACCGGAGGTCATTGAGTCAGCGGTTACGAACGCACCATTGACTACCAGGGCCTATTTTCGTGGTGAGTGCCTGAAGCGATTTGGGCGAGATGTTGTATCTGCGAACTGGGATTCGATTGTCGTCGATGTGGGGTCTGATCCGTTGCAACGTATACCTATGATGGATCCTTTGAGAGGTACGGCGGCTCACGTCGCTACGCTTCTTGATAGTTGCGATTCGGTGAAGACGCTGATTGCGCGTCTGAATGAATAGCGAAATGAATAACGAGAGGCGGGGAAATGGCGGAGCGCGAACAACGTCGGAAGCCCTCTAGCGATCGGACGCGGTCGGCTGAGGAGACAGGCTCGCAGGCCGCCACCACCGAACGTGGCGAACGGCTCAAGGCAGAGATCGACGATATCTTGGACGAGATCGACGAGGTGCTAGAAGAGAATGCCGAAGAGTTTGTTCGCAATTACGTCCAAAAAGGTGGCGAATAGCCAAGTGCGTGATTTCCTTAGCATTGGAGTGAGCCTGCCATGAGTTTTTATCTGTTTCGTGCAGGCGAAGATCCAGGCCCAAATTTTGCTGAGCTTTTGCGGCGTGTGCAGCTTCCAGTTGAAATCCCGGTGAATCAAAACATCGGTGATGTGCGCCACGGCACGACGATTGCCGCGCTGAGGTATCAAGGTGGGGTTGTCATGGCGGGAGATCGTCGTGCGACTGAGGGCAATATCATTGCTCACCGATCAATTGAGAAGGTTTTCCCCGCCGACCGCTTTTCAGCTGTGGCGATTGCGGGTGCCGCGGGCCCTGCCATTGAGATGGTTCGCCTATTTCAGACGCAGCTCGAACACTATGAAAAGGTCGAAGGATTGACTCTTAGTCTTGAGGGAAAGGCCAATCAGCTTTCACAGATGGTGAGAACTCATCTGCCAATGGCTATGCAGGGCCTTGGTGTGGTGCCGCTTTTTGCCGGTTGGGACGATCGGCGAGATCTTGGGCGAATCTTCACCTATGACATCACTGGCGGTCGATACGAGGAGACCGAATTTGCTGCTACTGGGTCAGGTGGACGCGATGCGAGGACCACGATCAAGTTGGGATACAGAGATGGATTGGCAAGAGACACTGCTGTTTCTTTAGCCGTCGAGGCTCTATTTCAGGCTGCTGAAGAGGACAGCGCGACTGGTGGCCCTGATCCGATCCGCGGAATCTATCCAATTGTTGCAACAGTGGATTCCACGGGATTTCGGATGGTTTCCGAGAGCGAGGTAGGAGATCTCTTCGCTGCCATTTTAGAGCGGCGTTCGAGCCTCTATCGACGCGGTGAACTCTCATGAGCATGCCTTATTACGTGGCCCCTGAGCAGGTAATGAAAGACCGTGCCGAGTACGCCCAGAAGGGGATTGCACGCGGCCGGGCGTTAATTGCTGTTGTTTATAACGAAGGGATTCTGATGGTTGCAGAAAACCCTTCGCGTACGCTCCACAAGATCAGCGAGATTTATGATCGCGTTGCATTTGCTGGAGTGGGCAAATACAACGAATTTGATCAATTGAGAGTTGCGGGGATTCGGCATGCCGATACAAAGGGCTATTCCTACTCTCGAGATGATGTCGACGCTCGTTCACTCGCGAATGTTTATGCGCAATATCTCGGTCAGGTTTTCACGCAGGAGATGAAACCACTTGAAGTTGAGATTCTTGTTGCCGAACTTGGACCAACGCCTGAACTCAACCGGCTCTATCACATTGCTTATGATGGAACGGTTGCAGATGAGCAGCGATTCACTGTGCTCGGGGGCGAGGCGTCGGCGATCGCTCAACGCGCGCTTGATTCGTTCCAAAGCGACTGGACTCTTTCAGAGGCTTTGGAGTCCTCGATCCATAGTCTTACCGGCGGCGAAAGGCCGCTTGGGATGGAGGATCTCGAAGTCGGTGTGCTGAACTCAAAATATGGACGGCGCGCGTTTCATCGGGTAGAAGGAGATGAACTTCGCGCTTTGCTCGGCGAATTTGCCTTGTAGAGAATTGTGGTGGTCTGGCGATTGAATCTGCCCCACCCATGTTTTTATGTTTGGCGGAGCGACTTCTTGAGAACTTGGGGCTAGGTTCTTTTGCGTGGAACGCCGCATTTTTGGGATCGAGAATGAGTACGGAGTTACCTGTGCTTTGCATGGGCAACGCCGCTTGAGCACTGACGAGGTCGCTCGCTACCTGTTTCGCAAAGTCGTGACGTGGGGCCATTCATCGAATGTCTTTCTCGAGAATGGCGCGCGCCTGTATCTCGACGTTGGAAGTCATCCCGAGTACGCGACTCCTGAGTGCGATCTGCTCGAAGACGTAGTCGCTCATGACAAGGCAGGAGAGCGAATCCTTGATTCACTCATCATTTCTGCAGAGGAAAGGCTGAGAGATGAAGGGATCAAAGGATCTATCTACCTCTTTAAGAACAATACCGATTCTGCGGGAAACTCCTATGGCTGTCACGAGAACTATCTGACGACGCGTGAACGTGATTTCGCGGAATACGCGGAGACGTTTATTCCTTTTCTCGTCACCCGTCAGATTTATGCCGGAGCTGGCAAGGTCCTACAGACACCTCGGGGAGCAGTGTTCTGTCTCTCTCAAAGAGCAGAGCACACCTGGGAGGGCTATTCGTCTGCAACGACACGTTCGCGCCCAATTATCAATACTCGAGACGAACCTCATGCCGACGCCGAGCGATACCGGCGGCTTCATGTCATTGTTGGCGATTCCAATATGAGCGAGTATGCGAATTTTCTCAAAGTCGGTGTGATGATTCTCTTGCTTCGGGTCTTTGATGCTGGACTGCTCGACCTTCGCTACCTTGCATTCGAAGATCCAATTCGGGCAATTCGAGAGATCAGTCACGATGTGACCTGTAGGCGACCGGTCCGACTGGCAAGTGGCAAGGAGATGAGTGCCTTTGAGATCCAGAGCGCGTTTCTCGAAGTCGCTTTGAAATATGCAGATTCACATAAGCTTCCTGAACAAGAAGAGAGGGCGCTACGGATGTGGGAGCACTGCATCTCGACCATCGAGGTCGATCCGCTTCTACTCGGGCGCGAATGCGACTGGGTTATCAAGCACAACCTCATTGAGGCGTATCGAGAGCGCCACGGTGTTGCCCTTGGCGATCCCAGTGTCTCTCTTATCGATCTGCAATATCACGACCTTTCTCCTGCGCGAAGCCTGTTTTATCGGCTTCAAGCTCGCGGTCTCGTCGACCAGATTATTGATGACGAGCAAATCACTACAGCTATGACGCGGCCGCCTCAAACCACTCGTGCTCGCCTTCGAGGGGATTTCATCCGGCGCGCTAAAGAGAGAAGGCGCGACTACACCGTCGACTGGGTCCATCTAAAGTTGAATGATCAGACTCAGCGCACACTTTTGCTTAAAGATCCCTTTAAATCCGTCGATGACCGCGTCGAGCGGCTGATTGGCGCGATGTGAGCGGAGCGCATTCAAAACCCAATATCGAAAAGCCCAAGAAAAGCTTGTTCAAACGCGTTCTTGAGTGGGGTGTTGTCATAGTCGTCGCGCTTGTCATCTCGGCGGGAATCAGGGGCTTTGCGCTTCAGGCCTTCTTTGTTCCCTCCGGGTCGATGATTCCAACTCTCAAGATTGGCGATCGAATTCTTGTTGACAAGATCTTCTTTTCTGCCTCCTCAGCAGGTAGGGGCACGATCGTGGTGCTACATCATCCGTCTCATGACAACATGTGCGGTCCGCCAGGAGAGGATCTTGTCAAACGGGTCATTGCCACTGCAGGCCAGACCATCTGGTCACAGGGGAACACCGTCTATATTGATGGCAAGGCGATCACCGAAAGCTATCTTCCTCGCGGAACCTCGCTTGGAACGACACCGATTTCTCGGCAGACGATTCCAAAAGGTGATGTCTATCTCCTCGGTGATAACCGGTCAATATCGTGTGACAGCCGGTTCTGGGGCCCAATTCCCACCTCATCGATTGTCGGCCAGGTTGTGGCGATATTTTGGCGTTCCGGGCACCCGTACCTGCATTTTTTCTAAAGGAGCAGGTTTCATCGGAGGTATCGCCATCTGGTATCAAAGGAATCTCGAAAAGCGCGACTGAAGTCTGTCAATCAGGTATATAGTTAGCAAAACTAACTAAATGACTGGAGGGCAGAAATATGAGATTTGCATCGAGATACCTTTACGGCGTCTTGCACATCCTCGAAGAGACTCTTCGCCAAAACGAGGTAATCAGCGTCGATTTTCCCGATCCCTCGGAGTAGCGGGGGAGTAACGCGGCGCCTTAGGCTTCGCAGACAAATTCCGAGGCGTCGTTTCGCCCGCGGCGCCATTTGCAAGGCGGCTTGTACACTGACCAACTGTGATGAACCTTGATCCGGCAAAGTTGCTCGTGATTTTAGTCATCGGGCTGCTTGTTCTTGGTCCTGAGCGCCTTCCTAGGGTCGCTCGGCAGCTCGGCCACCTATGGCAAGAGTTCACCACCGCTCGTGACCGGCTCGTCGAGGAGATCAAAGAGCAGGTGCCTGACCTGCCGAATCCCCGTTCGTTTCGGTCGATACTGATTGACCCGCGCTCGCCCGCTGAGGCCGTCGGCATGGAGAGAACGCCTCATGAGGGCTCGGAGCTCACTCCCGTGGACGAAGAGAGCCCGGTTGTTTCATGGAGTGCTCGCCAACGAGGTTCTACGGAGGCACCTTTATCGATGCCTCGCGACATCGCCGATCCCATGATGAATTGATCAAGTCACTCCAATCGATGAAGGTAAGACGCGCTCCATCAAATCCTCCGAATGCAATGACCCTGGTCGAACATCTGGCAGAGCTCCGCAAACGCCTTGTGATCTGCGTTGGCGCGTTTGTCGTTACCGCCACCGTCGTGTGGGTTCTCTATCCCCATGTCTTGCGTCTCCTTGAGCGCCCGTACTGTCTTTCGATACCCAAAGGACACAACTGCTCGCTTGTTGTGATGGGCCCACTCGATGCTTTTGGAATACGGCTCGATCTTGCCGGGTATGGCGGTCTAGTCCTCGCGTCACCTGTGATCCTCTTCCAGCTTTGGCGATTTGTCACTCCCGGATTGAAAGCCCACGAACGCCGATATGCCGTAGCTTTCACGCTCTCTGCAATAGTGCTATTCATCGCAGGGGCCTATATCGCCTGGCTTACCTTTCCTCACGCGCTTGGGTTCTTGCACAGCGTTGGAGGGCCTGGGATAGTTGACCTCTTCACGCCTTCGAAGTACTTGACCCTGATCATGGCTCTTATGGCAATTTTCGGGATCTCCTTTGAGTTCCCGGTAGTGCTTGTGGGCCTGGAACTTGCGAACGTCATCACTCCTCAACAGCTCGGAAGTTGGCGCAGATTTGCCATAGTGGCGATCGTCATCTTTTCAGGAGTTGCCACTCCAAGCTCTGACCCGTTCTCGATGCTTGCGCTCGCTCTGCCGATGCTTGCCTTTTACGAAATATCTATTCTCATCGGCAGAATCGCGCGCCGATAGTGGAATCGTCTTCTGAGTTTCTTAAGAAATTGCGAGAGGCGCGCGCCCAGCAGGAGGCTTTGCGCGAGCTGTTCCTCTCCGAGAATAAGTTTCCTCTTGATCCGTTTCAGACGAAGGCGCTTGACATCCTCGATGAGGGCCGTTCGGTACTCGTCGCTGCTCCGACCGGCTCTGGAAAGACGCTGATAGCCGAATACGCCGTAGCGCGCGCAATTGCTAGCGAGAACCGTGCTTTTTACACAACACCATTAAAGGCGTTATCGAATCAGAAATATCTCGACTTCGTGCAAATCTATGGGCGTGACAATGTAGGGCTTCTCACCGGTGACATCTCACGCAATCCTGAGGCTGCCATCGTGGTGATGACGACAGAGGTTTTGCGAAATATGATTTATTCCGGTCAAGATCGGCTCGCAAAACTCCGCTGTGTCGTCCTCGATGAGGTCCATTTTCTAGAAGACCGCTATCGCGGCTCTGTCTGGGAGGAAATTATTATCACGGCGCCTGAATCGGTGACCCTTGTCTGCCTCTCTGCAACAGTGTCCAATGCCGAGGAACTCGCCCAGTGGATCGGTACGGTCCGCGGATCAATCGGTACGGTCATCGAGGAGCGTCGTCCGATTGAGCTTGAAAATTTATACGTAGTCGGTGATCGGGCTGAGCATCAGCTCAAAATCTTGGAGATGTTCGTAAATGGCAAGCCAAATCAGGATGCAATCCAGATAGATCGTCAGCTCGAGAGGTCAATCGAGGGTCGGTATCGGCAGCGCCATCAACGTTCTCACCTATCGCACACCAAGGCCCGATCGCGCGCTTATCGCCCCAAGCGTTCGGAGATTATTGAAGAGTTCCACCGAGCAAAACTTCTTCCTGCGATCTATTTCATTTTCGCCCGAGCCGGATGTGAGGATGCGGTGCGCCAGTGTCTTGAGGCGGGATTGCGGTTTACGACCCCTGCGGAACGTTCGAAAATAAGAGATATCGCAGACAGCTATGTAGAGCACTTAAGCGATGAAGACCTCCGGGTTCTTCATTACGATCGGTTCAGACATTCACTTGAGGCTGGAATTGCTCCACACCATGCTGGTTTGGTGCCACCATTTCGCGAGCTCGTTGAATCGCTCTTTTTGCAGTCACTTGTCAAGGTGGTATTCGCCACGGAAACACTTGCTCTTGGCATCAATATGCCAGCTCGATCGGTGATCATTGAGAGCCTTTCAAAGTTCACCGGAGCGGGCCACGAGGACCTCTCACCAGGAACATTTACCCAACTCACAGGTCGCGCCGGGCGGCGAGGGATTGATGAGGTAGGTTTCGCCGCCGTCGTTTACTCTCCGTTTCACCGATTCTCCGAGTCAGCTTCTTTGGCCGGTGCCCGTTCCCGACCACTGCGATCTGCCTTCAGGCCGACGTACAACATGGTGGCAAATCTCGTCAGGAGTTACGACAGAGATGACGCGCACCGGCTCGTTCGGTCTTCGTTTGCCCAATTCCTCAGCGAGGAACCGCTCACCCGCCAACTCGACGCAGTGATCTCACTTCTCGATGAGCGGGAATATATCCGAGGGTGGGCGCTCACTCCCGATGGCGAACGGCTGGTCGCTATCTATCACGACTGTGACTTGCTTATTGCCGAAGCCATGCGCACCGGATTGTTCGATGGACTTGACGTTGAAGAACTAACTGAGTTGATATCTGTTTTCACCTACGAGGCGCGTCGCGACGCGGGGGAGCAGATTATGCCAACCTCAACCCTGAACGACCGATTTATCTCTTTGGATGTGCTCGCAACAACGCTTCGAGCAAGAGAGCGGGCGCTTCGTCTCCCTGAGACACGTACTCTTGACACCGGGTTTGCTGCTCTTGCTGGAGCCTGGGTATCAGGGCGAGACCTATCGATGATATTGATGCCACAGCGAAAGAATCGGCGTGAACCGGTCTCTGCAGAGCCGATCATGACCGGCGGGGATTTTGTCAGAAACATCAAGCAACTTGTGGATCTCTTGAGGCAGATTTCCCTCTCCCCGGGGCCCTCGGATTTTAAACCAGTCGCTGCACAGGCTGCTGAACAGCTGGTTCGCGGTATCGTCTTGGCGTCCAGTGGCGTCGGGTTCGCAGAAAACGACGATCTTGGAGATGATCCGCGATAAGTGTTCATCCACCCCCTAACGTAAAAAGACATGTCGTACGCAATAGAGACCTTCAGTGAAAATGAACGCGGGATTCTTCGTCGCTATATGACGAATCTCGACGGTCCTGTTTTCGCGCTTGTAAACCTGCCGGAAGTTGTTAAAGGTGCCCTGTTTGCGCGCTATTCGCGCTCTGCAAAGAGTCTTCGACGACTCTTTCTTGATGAGTTTGTCGACGAGCTTGACATTTCCGGCGATGAATCAGTCGATGCGACGATGGGTCTCCGCCGTGCAGAGCAGCTTTATGAACGTGTATTTGGGGAATATGGTGACGATTCCGTTGCGCAGCTTGGCGGCGTGCATCTCGCCTGTGAGCAAGCGTCAAATGTGCTCACCAAGGTCCTTGAACGAGGGCGCATCATGTCGTATTTGGAACAATCGACCCGCTATATCCCGTATGACACAAGGTTATGGACCGGCCATTATCGCTACTACCGCGATCCCGAGGTGCTTGAGTCACCGCTCGGTGCCCGTTATGTGGGTGAGATGGACCGAATGTTTGATACGTACGGCGCCCTCATGCCGGTTTTGATCGAACACCTCACTCGAGTTTTCCCGCAATCCGGGAACATTTCCGATTTTGCTTATCGACAATCGGTCCGAGCGCGCGCGCTTGATGCTCTTCGGGGTCTTCTTCCCGCAGGGGCTCTTTCGAATGTGGGAATTTATGGATCCGGACAGGCCTATGAGATGTTGCTCTTGCGTATGCGAGCGCATCCACTTCCAGAGGTTCAAGAGTATGCAGAGTTGATACTCACCGAGCTCCGCAAGGTTGTGCCGTCATTCCTGACCCGCCTTGATCGTCCTGACCGGGGTGGAGAGTGGACTCGGTATTTCTCTGATCGACAATCCCAGATGACGGAGATGCTCGGGCGTCTCTTCAGTGATGTTGATACGCATGTGAGCCCAGAAGAGTCAAGCGTGCATCTCGTGGACTATGACCCTCGTGGCGAGGACAAGGTGCTTGCGGCAATCTGTTATGCCTATTTGGGGATCAGCGAAGAGGCTATTGAACGCAAAATTACCGCATTGACTGCTTCGGAGCGCAGTGCGCTTTTTAGGACCTATGTCGGTGATCGAAAGAACCGACGCCATCGTCCAGGACGAGCGTTTGAGCGAACGGAGTACCGTTTTGACATCGTCTCCGATTACGGAGCTTTTCGCGACCTTCAACGACATCGTTTGTTGACTATTGATTGGCAACCTCTTACGACTGACCTTGGCTACGACGTCCCGGACATTGTTGTCAATGCCGGTCTCGAGCGGGCCTATCGGGACTCGCTCGAGCGAAGTAGCGACCTGTTCCATGCGATGTCCACCCGATTGCCGCATCAGTCAAGTTATGCCGTCGCGCTTGCGTTCAAGATTCGCTACGTGATGCAGATGTCGGCTCGAGAGGCAATGCACATCGCTGAGCTTCGGAGTGGCCCCCAGGGTCATCCAACCTATCGAGTTATTGCCCAGCAAATGCATGATCAGATAGCTACTGTTGCTGGGCATTATGCAATCGCGGAAGCAATGAGTTTTGTCGATTACAGCGAAACCGGGCTCGGACGACTTGAGGCGGAGGATCAGCTTGCTCAACGCCGCCTGAACGGCGCATAACTCGGTTTTGAGCTAAGCTTGCAATTAAACCTTCGCCACGCAGTCATGCTGCTTTTTTGACTACCGGATAACGCGTTCTCGGGGGTCTTGTCGTTCCCTTTGGTCGACCGGGTCCTGCCCGCGAGGGTTTTGGTGGGTTGGCAGGGGTGCCAAGCGTTGCACCAAGTTGGCGAAACCCCCTTCGCACGCGCGAAGGAGTCAATCGGTCCGGTTGTCGAGGTCGTTCCCAGGGAAGACGAAGGTCACTAACACAGCTGCGCGCGAGACGCAGCTGTGTCAACACTGCAACCACGATCCACGTCCAGCGGTCTGCCTGTTCGGGTGTGCACAGCGACGGTGTCGTCCACCCGAGGGTCTGTTTCGCGAAACGAAAATTGTGCTCAATGTCAAAGCGACGAAGGTATGCGCGCCAACACAGATCAAGGTCTGGAACATCTGGTCCCGACCAGACACACCAGAGCGTCTTTTTCACCCGACCCATCGGCTTTGGCAGATGTTCGACGTCGATGCGGATCACGCTCACCTTGACGATCGGCGGGTGCCCGTCCCCCGCCCAGCGTCCCCGTCCGAGGAGGCGGGGATGGAGGTGATGCCAGGCGCGGACAGAGACCGTGCCATAGCGGACGTCGTCCGCAACGAGTTCATCATCGGGCGATGGCCAGCTCTCGTCTTTTGAGCACTGCTGTCGTCGACCATGGCGCGGCGGTCGTCCACCGGTTGATGGCGGCCGGTTTGGCCGTGGTGGTGGATCGCAGTAGAAGACCCGATCATCACGGATGCGCGTGAGCACCTCGACCCGGGTGTCACAAAGGCCATGACCAAGGGCGATCGGGTCATAGCCAGCATCGAAGACGAAGAGGGGAACCGCTTGGTCACCTGGCAAGAGCTCAACGAGAGAGCGGACCTGTTCAATCGTCGTCGTGGTCGTGTCTGTATCAGGTCGCAGGCGTGTGACGTCTAACGGCGCACTCCAGCTGTCAAAGGCAAAGGAAAGCTGGCAGATCCACTGATAGGACCAGCCAGCGACGATCGGCTGACCAGCTGAATGGCGCGAGGCCGAGTAGTAAAAGCCACGTTCGGGGCTGGTCTCTGCATCACAGCGGGAAAATGTCGACGCATCGACCGCGAAGACGAGTGGCCAGTCTCTCGGCCGGTGCTGAACGAGCACTCGCCGCAGGTGGTCCTCGTCGATCCGCCCGTTGGCGAGCGCCTTGTAGAGACTGCCGTGGCTGCGACGAAAGACCGATTCGAGGCTGAGTGCCGGCACCGAAACAACCGGTCCCGGCGCGAACAGGACGGCGTCGCTGAGCTCGAAGAGCGCATCACCCCAGCGCGTCAGGCAGTCATAGAACTCTTGGCGAAAGTCTTGAAGCTCCCTCGTGCCTGCGTCAGGACTACGGTCTCTGTCCATGTCTAACAGTATTACTACTGTCTGTTATAAAAGCTGGGATACTGGACAAGAAAACAGAGGGAGTCGAGATGGTCCAGACAAGGGCTGAACAACGGCTGGCGGACTACGAGCGTCGCTATCGCGAGCTTGCTGGTGAGCTGGCCGAGATCGGCCTCATCTCATCAGGAAGCATCACCCATCGTTATACACACTGTGCAGCACCCGGCTGCAAGTGCAACGCCGATCCACCACAGCCACATGGACCCTATTACCAGTGGACGGCCAAGGTGGGTGGCAAGACGGTCACCCGACGACTCAACGCGCATGAGGCAAAGCTCTATAGAGAATGGATCGCGAATGACCGGCGGATGCGTCGTCTCATCACCCAGATGCGCCAAGTGGCGGCGAAGGCTGAGGAATTGAAGATCAAACTGGCTGTTGCTACATAGGGCGAAGGTTTAATTGCAAGCTTAAGTG
>Ga0307374_10012796_pt1 | contig 11705 bp, 10 predicted proteins | sample OX3MG_FD_202532 | JGI IMG/M metagenome (GOLD analysis project Ga0307374, IMG submission 202532) | Soil microbial communities from Risofladan, Vaasa, Finland - OX-3 | ecosystem: Environmental > Terrestrial > Soil > Coastal area > Acid sulfate soil | place: Finland: Risofladan, Vaasa | collected...
TCCTGCATATCAAGCGTCTCTAACGCCGCGCCGCGTATCACTCGAAATGATCCAATATCATGCAGACGCTCGCCATAGAGCAAGCGGATAATGCGACTGACCAGCCAGTTTCCCAGGCGCGCCTGCGGTGGCACGGACCCACGCTCAGCGCGGCGGCTGACGCGCGATCCAATGGTCATATCAGCTCGTCCTTCAAGCAGCGGGGCGAGCATCATGGGAAGATCGGCGGGATCGTCACTTCCATCCCCATCCATGAAAATAATTACCTCTGCTCCCAGCCCGCGCGCCGTTTGAAAACCCGTCAAGCAGGCGCGACCGTAGCCGCGCACCGGCTCGCTGGCAACTAACGCTCCCGCGTGCTGCGCCACCGACGCGGTAGCATCGCTACTGCCGTTATCAACGACGATTATCCATTGCGCGAAATCCGCGGGAATTTCGCCAAGTAGTTGACGAATCGCGTCTTCTTCGTTCAGGGCCGGGATAACTATGGCAACCTGCGCGGTTGGCATGCGCTACAACTCCTTCGCTACAATGACTGTTTAATACGATGTATTCTGCCCCCACGGAAACATCCGCGAGGATTGCATTCCGTATACACGTTTTATGCACGAAATAATTTACAAGTGACATCCAGAGGGAACTTTGGCCTATGTAGAGCTATTATGCCTGCTAAAAAAATCCAGCACCGCCGAGGTGTATTCCTGCTCGCAGCGCAGATGGGCCGCGTGACCCGCGTCAAACAATACTAACTCAGAACCTGCAATGTGCTTATGCAGGACTGAGGCGTAATCGGCGGGAACGATGCGGTCGCGCTTCCCGTGCATGATAAGCGCCGGGCAGCTAATGTTCGCCAGTTCTTCATCACTGATGATCACGCCTGCTGCCGCGACCAGCGCGTCCTGTCCCTCGACGTACATCGAAGGCAGCGAACGCCAGTAAGGGTCGCCGTGCAGCGTCGCCAGTTCTTCCTGCCATTCTTGCGGCAGGGGCTTTTCGAGCAGCCAGTGACGAATATCAGCCGTGTTGCGCGCGTTGATGGTTGGCTGCGCGCCCATCACGGCCAGCGCCTTAACACGTGCTGGATAGAGAGCCGCCAGCAGTAAGCCAACGATGCCGCCGTCGCTGAAGCCCAACACCAGTGTTTGTTCGATGTGAAGCGTGTCCAACAAAGCCGCCAGGTCTGCTGCGTCGTCGCGGTAGAACGTCAGCGCGTATGCCTGGCGATGGGTGGAACGCCCGTAGCCGTGACGATGGGGCGCGACGACGCGGTACTTCTGGCGCAAGACCGGCAATTGTCCCGCGAAATCGCTCTCGGACGTGCCAGCAAAGCCGTGGATGAGCAGCACGCTTGATTTTTGGGACTTCTTGCCTGGTGTGGTGAAATCTGACTCAAAAACATCGTAGTACAAAGTGGTATATTGTGTTGAAAGAAATGGCATTGTTCACCTATATTATGAAAAGGAAGTTGATGTGCTGTTTCCACGAGGATAGTATAGCATGCAAATGATAGCTGGCCTGGCACAAAGCTTGACACTCTTTCGGCTGATGACTATACTATATGCCAATATCCTGAACTGCAACATTCTTGTGATTTTAGCTGCCAGGTCTTACTAGACACCAGGTAAAGGAGCAACTCATGAACTCCGACCCGTCATTTTCAAATGAAGCAGTTTTCCCACTCACCAATTCAGGCGCCTTATCCCAGGCAAACAATGTTGTTGAAGATGAAGTCATCATCGATGCGATCAAGGTCAATAAATATTTTGGTGATAAACATGTCCTCAGAGATGTCGACTTTCAAGTGAGGAAACGCGAGGTTGTCGCGCTTATCGGCCCCAGCGGTTCGGGAAAAAGTACGTTGTTACGTTGCTTTAACGGCCTGGAGAAGCATACCAGTGGCGAGATTTACATTCACGGGCATCAACTTGATCCCAATCTCTCGGTCAAACAACTCAGCCCGATTCGCAGCGAACTGGGTATGGTTTTCCAGAATTTCAATCTCTTTCCGCATATGACCGTACTTCAGAACATTATCGAAGCGCCTATGCGAGTGCGCAAGACGCCTAAAGGCCAGGCGGTGGCCCAGGCCGAGAAATTGCTGGCGAAAGTTGGGCTTGCAGAGAAGCGAGACGTGTATCCCAACCGGCTTTCTGGCGGGCAGAAGCAGCGCGTTGCTATCGCGCGCGCCCTGGCAATGCAGCCGCGCGCCTTACTTTTCGACGAGCCAACCTCGGCCCTTGATCCAGAGCTAGTGGGCGAGGTGCTCAAAGTCATGCGCGACCTGGCCTATGAGGGCAGCACAATGGTAGTCGTAACACATGAAATGCAGTTTGCGCGCGATGTCTCAGACCGCGTCGTCTTTATTTCGGACGGCGTGATCGTCGAACAGGGCGATCCCGAAGATCTGTTCAAACGGCCTACACATGAGCGCACAAGGCTATTCCTGGAGCGTGTGCTTTCTACCATGCTATAGGTAGGCTCAACTCGGAGTTGCCAGGACTATTTACGGAAAGGCACTTAGATATCATGACCCAGGACATTGGCAGACGATCTTTTTTGAAACGCACGGGCCAGCTTGGTGGACTAGTTGCCGTCGGTGGTAGCATCGAAGCGTTGCTCGCCGCCTGCGGGGGCAACGTCTCGACAGGCGGTGGCACAACCCCTACCGCGGGCGCTACGACAGTTGCCAGCGCGGGCCTCATGGCGCCTGGTAATTTGCAATGGGGCGCTGACTACGTTTCGGGCGCACCCTATGTATTTCAAGATCCGACCAACCCCAAAAACCTTGTGGGCTTCGAGGTTGAAATTGCCGTGGCTATGGCCAAGTTGATGCGCATCAACCAAGCGCAGGTAGAGGTCTGCTATGCCAATCTAGAGCAGGCGCTGTTGGGCAACCAGGTCGACATGGTCATGAACGGCTGGGAAAAAACGCCCGACCGCGAAAAGACCGAGTTATTTTCTGACCCCTACTATCGCTACGGCCAACAGATCATTGTGCGAGTCGATGATACGCGCTTCACAGGCGTCACCCCGACCGATGTCTCGGTTCTGGGAGGGTATACCGTCGGCACCGGTTCGGGCTACCTGGCTGAGACATTAATGGATGATTACAACGCTACTAACCCTCCCAAGAAAATCAATGTTCACGCTTACACCGGCAATATCGCTTTCAGCGACCTCGTGCAGCACAAGGTGGATGCCTTCTTCCTGGACTTCCCCATTGCAGCTTACTATGTGCTGGGTACCGGCCCAGGCGCTCAGCCGATTCCCCAGTTGAAGTTGCTTGGTGGTACGCTCAACAAGGATAACTACTACGTCGGATTCAATAAGAGCAGTCCCAGGGCTTCCATACTTTTGCCGGAGATCAACCAGGCCTTTTCCATTCTCAAGGCAAATGGTACGCTCTATCAGATTTACAAAAAGTGGCAACTCTGGAATAGCGACCAGGCGTCTATCGGCGTTACCACTGGCTGATAACGAATTTTGATAACCACATACGGGAATGTAGGGGCGCAACATACTGCGCTCCTACATTCCATTGTTGAGAAAGGGTCGGGGCATGGATTTTAGTATCATCCCGCAGGCGCTTCCAGAATTTTTACATGGGGCATTAAATACCATCATCTACTGCGTGGTTTCTTTTCCTCTGGCTTTGCTGCTGGGACTGATTCTGGCCCTCATGGGTAGCTCGCGTTTTATCTGGCTGCGCGGCCCGGCGCGCATCTACATTGAAGTTATCCGCAGCACTCCTTTTATCGCCCAGATATTTCTCATCTATTTCGGCTTGAGCACCATTCTGTTTAACATTAGTAACCACTTTGGAAGCGCGAACCTGGCAGTCTACGTTAATGGTTGGACCGCGGGTATTGCAGCGCTGGCTATCAACTATTCGGCCTATGAAGCGGAAGTCTTCCGCGCCGGTTTCCTGTCGGTCGAACGCGGCCAGACCGAAGCTGCTTTCTCGTTGGGCCTCAATTCACAACAGAACTTCTTTCGCATTGTGCTTCCCCAGGCCGTCCCCTTGATGATCCCACCTTTCGTCAATGACCTCATCTATATGCTCAAAGATTCCGCCATTGTCAGTGTCATCGCTGGTTTAGAGCTTACCGCCGTACTCGATACCTGGCGTATTCGCCATGGTAGTGATCCCATTCCGCTCTTTATTCTCGCGATGGTATTGTATCTCTTGCTCAGCCTGCCAACGTCGTACTTTGCCAGGTGGTATGAACGCAAATTACGGGCGGCATTATAGGCTGGAGGAAATTAGTATGGAACAAACATTTACAAAATCGAATACGCGGCGCAAGCCGCGTGGCTGGCTGGTCATATTAGATTATGTCTTTTATGTAGCCATTGTTGCGGCGTTGGGCGCTTTTTCTTACTACCTCTTCCAGTTTCGTGACTCCATCGTCCTCTTTTTCCCAACATTCCTTCAGGGAGCAGGTTTAACCATCTTTCTCTCTGTCTCGAGTATGATCCTGGCGACCATCTTCGGCTTTGTTGGCGCGCTGGGTCGCCTTTCGCGCTTCGCGCCATTTCGCATTATCGCCGCAATCTATGTCGAGGTCATACGCGGTACACCCATCCTGGTGCAATTATTTGCCTGGGGTTTTGGTGTGCGCGCCCTGCTCGAACAGGTGGGCTTTGATCCCTATACCATCGCTTATAATTTCATGACCCTGTTGCAGAATAATAGCATTGTACCAAGCCCTTTCGTTTTTGATGCCGTCTTCTATGGCATCGTCGGCCTGAGCTTTAACTATGGCGCTTACCTGACCGAAGTCTTCCGTACAGGTATCGAGTCGGTCCCTATCGGCCAGACCGAAGCTGCCCTGAGTCTGGGCCTCAACTCGCGCCAGATCATGCGCAAAATTGTGTTGCCTCAAGCGTTCCGCATCACCATTCCGCCGTTCGCCAACTACTTCATTACGCTCGTCCAGGATAGCGCGCTGCTCTCCACCATTGGCGGCGTACTCGAACTGCAACAGTTAACCAATGCGGCTGCCACCGCCAACGCGTCCAACGCCAATCTGCAACTCTTCTTTTACGTGTTTGGGGCGCTCATGTTCTTTTGCATCTGCTATCCCCTCGCCATATTGGCCCGTTACCTGGAGTCGCGCTATGCGCGCGCGTATTGATATACACAGTGCGGTCTCTAAACAGAGCGGCATGAAAGAAGTCGTGCGACACATGCTTCTTTTATTTAAAGGAGTGAAATTGTGACGGTCGTGTGATGAAAAGCCCTATGGTTGTGACGAAATGGTGAGGCTCGTGTTCTATACTATCCTGAATAGCGGGAATTTTTACCCGTTGGCAGCTCCTGGCGATGCTTATTTGCTTGAGAGACGAGGTGGATTCCACTAACTTCAAGGACTCCTGCCTGAAGGCACTGGAGAACGAGCGGCAATGCCAGGAGCCAAGGAGTACACCGTACTCGTATTGGCGCAGCGCCAAGTCCCAGTGAAAGGAGACAGTACCATGGGTGGGACCGCACAATATCTCCATGCCGGGTTTATCCTGATCTCAATTGCCAACCTGGTTGTGATCGCGCTTTTGATTGTTGTCTTTGTCCTCGCTGTCACGCTCCGTCGTCCGGAGAAGTCGCGCATCTCCACCATCGAAGCGACACCAGATACTGCTGGAACCGTGGGCGAAGAGGCGGCGAACGCGGAGGTACGCCCATGAACCTGACCACGAGTATCCGTGAACGGGTGCGCACCTGGATGCCCCTGGAAGACCTGCTTCCTGATCACCTGCCGGCCTTCGTGCGCTCGCCGGCTTACTTCTTCGGCGTCATCACGCTTTCCAGTTTGGTGCTACTGATTGTCTCCGGGATCGTGCTGGCTGCCTTTGGGCCGCAGTGGTGGCATGACAACCCGGTCGGCCATTTCGTGAACAGCGTCCATTTCTGGTGCGCGGAGGCGTTCTTCTTCTCGCTGACGCTGCATCTGTGGACGGAGTTCTGCAAAGCGGCGTGGCGGCATGGCCGTCGGCTCACCTGGGTGGTCGGAGCGATCACGTTTGTCGCCGCCATTGGCACGGCGTTTACCGGCTACCTGTCCCAGACGAACTTTGATGCGCAGTGGATCGCCGTCCAGGGCAAAGATGCCCTGAACGCCGTCGGCATCGGCGCGTTTTTCAACCTGATGAACTTTGGGCAGATGTTTGGCTTCCACGTCTTCTTGCTCCCGCTCCTCCTGGTGCTGCTGGTGGGCCTGCACCTGCTCCAGGTGCGTATCCGTGGGGTGGTACGCCCCTTTGCCTCCACCAGAAAGGCTGAACGCGCCGAGGAGTTGCTTTGGAGAGGCGCAAGGCGCAAGAAGGCGCAGGCCCCTGCTGCCACGGGGGAGGTCGAGCCACGCCCCTTGCCGTCCGACCAGGTGCGCTACTATCGCGGGATCCGCATGATGCCGTATGACCTCGTCCGCGAGGGATTGGTGGCCCTGCTCGCGGTGCTGGTGCTGGTGCTGGTGTTCGCCGGGATCTTTTCCTCGGCCGACGAGCCACCGCTGACGCTCCAGCAGTACGCCCAGCAGAACCCGGTGGGCTTCGTAACCACGACCATGGGCGGGCTGAGCGGCACGGGCTCCATTGCGCAGTATGGCCCGCCCTATAATACTGGCACCGGCTCCGTCCAATCGATCGGGCCGATTTCGCTGCAGCAAGTTGCAGGCGTGACCATCCCCATCGATGTAGCGCAGGTCTATGTGCTCGAGCCCTTAACCATCGCTGCCCAGACCGACACGCAGTTGGCCGCGGCGCTCCAGACGTTTACGCGCGCCAGTGCGCAGCAGCAGACGGCCTGGGAGAACGCCTATACCGATGCGCTGGGACAAGCGACGGTGAGCAACGGTCACGTGGTCGTTCCGCAAGGTGATTACGGCCCGCTCCCGGCGATGATGGATCAACTGCTGACGCTGGGCACCAGCGGTGCGCTGGACGGACTGCTCCTGCGCAGCGGGGGCTTCTATCAGAACGACTTTACCAAGCCGCTGCTCTTCTTGTCGGAGGATGCGCTGCCGGCCAGGGCGGAGCAACTGAATATGCTCGGCTCGCAGTGGGGCATGATGAACTCGACGGGCAACTACCCCGGGCAATCGTGGCTCTGGCTCTATACGTTCTGGTACCAGATCCCGCCCTACAACACCGCGCCGAATGCCGATGTCCTGGTCTGGGTCACGATGGCGGTGCTAACCGCGCTGCTCGTGGTGTTTCCCTACCTGCCCTACCTCAATCGCCTGCCCTACTATCTCGGCGTCCACCGCCTGATCTGGCGCGAGTACTATCGTGATAGGCGGGCCGCGCAGGCGGCTGGCGGCACGGGACTCGCGGCGGAGAGCGGGTGAGCCTGTCGTTGAAACTTGTATAGAAACGTAGAGAAGTCGTAAGTAGTTCCCATAGCTGATCCGAGTCCTGGCTTGTTATTGTCAGCCAGGACTTTGCGAAAGGAGAAAACAAATGCCTCTCACCTCATGGTTCGCGTAAATCTGGACGCAAACTCAACATTCTGATTTTATCCCCATCTTATAAGAGAACAAATTGAGGCCGCATTAGCTTACGATTCCAATATGGAGCAAACAGACAAGCTTGCTGGCTAACTCCCCTTGCTTTCTGCCTGGCTTATAGGCTATACTGTTTACATAAGAACACACAAATCGTACCCAGAGCAATGAATGCTGGTGTTTTTCGTGAAAGTCACAGACATACCCGGTAAAAAACGAGGTCGTTATATACCGAAATACTACGTATTTCGCGGCTTTCACCTGTCCACTTGCTATCCCTGATTTCTCCTCATCCTCCGAATGTACCTGGTCTGTGCCAGGGTGAAGTGCCTTTGCCTTTGCTTTTCCACTTCCCACGTGCTTTGATCGCGGCAGGCTGCTTTTCGTTTAACTTTTCGCAGACCAGGTGAGTTTTACATAGTAGCAAGCGTCCTTTGATTTGTTTTTCATAGCGTTTATCCCCAGAGATAAGCGATTGCATACCCACATCTTACGTATCTCTCGTACATTTGTAACAGAACGGGGCGAATCCGGTAAGCGGGCCGGAGTGGGTTGTCTTTTAATAATCCGCATAACCAGAAAGGATTTTTATGAGTACCGATGGCTTACGACAGGCCCTCGACGATTCACAGCGGTACCTCGATGTCGTCCAGAAACAGGTGCTGGGCAAAAGCGAAGCGGAATGGCTGATCGATACGACGGTCAATAACTTCGCGAAATATTACAATAGTGGTTTTATCGAGTATCGCAAGTCAGTCGCGGAAGCAGGAGACTTCGCGGCAGTCGAATGGACGGGACACGGCGCAATCTTCAAGGATGTGCTGGGTCGTGAATACATTGACTGCCTGGGTGGGTTTGGCCTCTTCAATCTTGGCTGGGCGCATCCGAAGGTCGTGGGGGCCGTGCAGGCACAATTACAGAAAAGCCCGTTGCCGACGCAGGAATTGCTTGATCCACTGCGCGGCATGCTGGCGCACTTGCTGGCTGAGATTACGCCAGGTGACATTCAATACAGCTTCTTTGTGAGCAGTGGCACCGAAGCCGTTGAGGGTGCCATGAAACTCGCCAAGCTCTACACGCGCAAGAGCGGTTTCATCGCCTCGGTGCGCGGCTTTCACGGCAAAACCGCCGGTTCGCTCTCGCTGACAGGCAAGGCCATCTTCCGCCGCCCGGCTATGACACCGCAGAACAATGTCTTCCATGTGCCTTTCGGAGATGCCGACGCGGTAGAGCAGCAATTGCGTATCGCGCGCGAAGTGGGCAACGATATCGCCGCCGTTATCATGGAGCCGATCCAGGGTGAGGCGGGCGCGATAGTGCCACCGGATGATTTCTGGCCGCGCCTGCGTCAAATCTGCGACGAGTACGAGGTATTGCTGATAGCAGACGAAGTACAGACGGGCATGGGGCGCACAGGCAAGCTATGGGGAGTAGATCACTGGGATGTCGCGCCCGATATCATCGCCTCGGCCAAAGCTTTAGGCGGCGGCGTTATGCCCATTGGCGCATTCATGTCCACACCCAAAATCTGGAGCGTCATGAATAGCAACCCGTTCATCCATACTTCGACGACGGGCGGGAATCCGCTGGCCTGCGCCGCCGCCATCGCCGCTATCAACGTCACACTGGAGGAGCGCATTCCTGAGCAAGCCGCCGAAAAGGGTGAATACTTCATCACGCAGTTGAAGGATATCGCCTCACGTCACAGGGATGTCTACACCAACATTACCGGCAAGGGTCTGCTGATCGGCCAGCATTTCGTCAACGATGAAGTTGGCTACGCGGTGGCTTCGGGCCTTTTCAAGCGTGGCGTACTCATCTCAGGTACGCTCAACAACTCGCGCGTCGTGCGCGTCGAGCCGCCAGTGGTCATTACACGCGCAGAGATCGATACTATCCTCAATCGCCTGGAAGATACACTGCAAGAGTTGCGCGGGTCGATTTCGACGCCCGATGTGCCTGATGATTGGGATGCTGCCAATGACCTGCCCTCTGCTCCCACGCAGAGCGTCACAAATCGCGTTGCTAGCGATGATTCCAGCGCCGCCGTCGCTTAATAGCTGCTATAAGGGGGTAACTTTTATGCATATTATTGTACTTGGCGGCGCGGGAGCGATGGGACGTATAACGGTGCGCGCGCTGACCGAATATACTGAAGTTGACCAGGTGACTATCGCCGACTACAACGAAGAGCGCGCTCATGAAGTGGCCGCCTCGCTCAACAGCGGCAAGCTACATGTGCGTCAAATCGATGTCAACGATGAGGAACGCCTGTGCCAGTTGTTGCGCGGGGCAGATGTCGCATTGAACGCGGTCGAATACGTCTTTAACATGCCTATTCTTAAAGCGTGTATTCGGGAGAAAGTGCATTATGCCGACCTGGGCGGCCTCTTCCATATCACGCGCAAGTTGATGGCTATGCGTGCCGAAGTTGAAGCGGCGGGCATCACAGCTATTCTGGGCATGGGCGGCACTCCCGGCATCACCAACGTTCTTGCGCGCGCTGCCGTCGACAAGCTCGACCGCGTTGAGAGTATAAAGGTGGAACTGGGTTGCAGCGACTCCACGCCTTCGACGGCTCCCCTGGTCGCGCCCTATTCCATCCGCACCATCCTCGACGAGTTCACAAAACAGCCCCAGGTATTCAAGGATGGTGAATGGTATCCCCAGCAGTCCCTGAGCGGGCAGGAAGAGATGATCTTTCCCTTGCCTGTTGGCCGCGCCACCGCCATTTATTCGCTGCATTCGGAGTGCGCCACCTTCCCGGTCTCGTTCCAGGAAAAGGGTATTCGTTATGTCTCGTTTAAGATTGCCTTCCCGACCGACTTTATGACGAAGCTCAAATTCCTGGTAGACCTGGGTTTTGGCAGTGATGAACCGATCAGCGTGCGCGGCGTCAAAGTTTCACCGCGAGAGACGCTGGCAAAGCTGCTCGAAATGGCTCCCGTAGAGGATGTCGAACCACAGGACTGCGACGTATTGCGCGTCGTCACGAGCGGCGAGGCAAACGGCCAGCCGGTGGAGATCACCAACCAGGTGCTAGTGCTGCCCTATCGCCGCTGGAACGTCGGCGCGGGTGCGCTCGATACGGGCGTGCCGCTCGCTATCGCCGGGCGCATGCTGGCCAACGGCGAAATTACCCGGCGCGGCGCGTTTGGCCCTGAGCTGTGTGTCCCTGTCGAGCTGTTCTTGCGCGAACTGGCAAAATATGACATGCACGTCACCGAGACAAGAACAGTGGCCGTATCGTAGCGGTGCGGTTATGTGAGTTTGTGTATGTAGGGACGCGATAAATCGCGTCCGTGTTGGCAAATGATCCGTGTTGGAGGACGCGATAAATCGCGTCCCTACATACATACGGCATAATATAGAGACGCATTGCCCTATGAACTTTCTCTATGCCTGTGATAAAATGTGAGCAGAAGGATAGGCAAATGCTCTGCAAATTCGTAATGAATTTGTCGTATAGCTGCGAATATCGTATACTATCGTGCAATTGAGCGCGTATTTCGTCGTAAGGGGTTGATCTGGTACGCCCCGCTATTTCGCACATCCGAAAGGAGCTACTGAGGTGGCCGAGTACAAACTTTTAATTAACGGTGAACTCGTCGATAGTAGTTCGGGCAAAAAAGCTGTGGACATAGGCCCGGCATCGGGTTCGCCCATCGCCGAGGTGCCTTTGAGCGCGGTAGAAGATGTTGAGCGTGCCGTCTCCGCGGCGCGCGCGGCATTTGATGATGGACGCTGGTCAAAGCTGCCGCACGCTACACGCGCATCTATGCTGGAAAAGTTCGCCCAGGTTATCGAATCTCACGCTTCCGAACTGGCTGAGCTGGAGTCGCAGGACGCTGGTAAGCCGATCAAACTGGCACGCGACAGCGACATCCCATTCTCCATCGACAATTTCCATTTCTTCGCGGGCGCGGTTCGGCACCTGTCGGGCATGGCATCTAGCGAGTATACCGGCGGTCATACCAGTATCATTCGCCGCGAGCCGCTCGGTGTGGTTGCCTCGCTGGCTCCCTGGAACTATCCGTTCATGATGGCGGCCTGGAAGATCGGCCCCGCGCTGGCAGCTGGCAACACCGTTGTGCTCAAGCCCTCGGTTGAAACGCCCCTCACCACGCTCAAGCTTGGCGAAATCGCCCTGGAAGCAGGATTACCTCCCGGCGTGCTCAATATTCTGACCAGTGGTCCTGGTGT
>Ga0307374_10012797_pt1 | contig 11705 bp, 10 predicted proteins | sample OX3MG_FD_202532 | JGI IMG/M metagenome (GOLD analysis project Ga0307374, IMG submission 202532) | Soil microbial communities from Risofladan, Vaasa, Finland - OX-3 | ecosystem: Environmental > Terrestrial > Soil > Coastal area > Acid sulfate soil | place: Finland: Risofladan, Vaasa | collected...
AGATCCGGATATTTCTGAAGCGCCGTATCTGTATCAACAAAAATCACACCCTTTTCTTCCCATTGTTTTTTCAAATTGTGATAGATAACTTCCGAATCATACTGCGCGCCGACACCCGCAAGAAATTTTTTCTCTGCTTCCGGAATTCCGATCTTATCATACGTATCTTTGATATCTGCCGGAACATCTTTCCAGTCGCGGAATTTTCTTTCAGAAGGGCTGACATAATAATACATGTTGTCAAAATCGATACCTGATAGATCCGCTCCCCATGGAGGCATCATTTTTTGTTCAAAGATCATAAGAGCCTGCAGCCTGAAATTCAGCATCCATTGCGGTTCTTTTTTATAATACGAAATCGCCTCGACAACCTGACGGTTCAACCCGCGGGGAGTTTTGAACACGGATGAGTCGGGCTTATGGAAACCGAATTGATAAGAGTCTTTGATGATTGGTTGTGGTTTATTCATAATATAAATCGTTAATAAGTACTGGCTTATTGGAGGTACTGTTCATACCCACCCTCTTCCGTTTCTTTGGCAAGACTGGCATCGCCTGACCTGACGATCTTGCCGTTTACCACAATGTGGACAAAATGCGGTTTTATGTAATGCAGGATTCTTTGGTAATGAGTGATTAATAATAACCCGAACGGATAATCCAGAGTATTTATCGCTTTTCCGATATAGCGCAGCGCATCCACATCAAGCCCGGAATCCGGCTCATCAAGAATGGCAAATTCAGGCTTCAACATCGACAACTGCAATATCTCTGCTTTTTTCTTTTCGCCGCCAGAGAATCCTTGATTGAGAAATCGCTTTACAATATCCTCGGAGAAACCGAGATTCTTTGCGATCGGCTCAACAGCATTTCGAAACGCAATTGGCGACAATTTCTTTATCCCTAAATCTTTGATTTTTAATCCTGAATCTCGCTGTTCATTCACCGCCATCCGCAAAAAATTCCCAAAATTTACCCCGGTAATCTCTACTGGATATTGGAATCCCAAAAATAAACCGTGTTTGGCCCGCTGATCAGGCGTCATTGCTGTAATGTCAGTACCGTTCAGGACAATTGATCCTTTCGTCACAACATAATCGGGATGACCCATAAGCACCTGTGCAAGAGTTGATTTTCCGCCGCCGTTGGGTCCCATGACCGCATGGATCTCACCCTTTTTGAGCGTCAACGAAATTCCGCGAAGTATCTCCTTGCCTTCCTTCGTCCCCGCAAATAAATTTTTTATTTCTAATGTATCTTTCATAAAACTAAACGCTAGACGCTTGACGCTTGTTTGCCTCCCTCCATTCTTTATCCAATTGCTCGTTAATTTCATCAATCATGTCGTCCACTTCCTCATCCGACATAGCATGCATTTCCGCACCAGTTGCGATTGTATCAAATTCATTTGCGAAACAGCTGACGCAGTGCAGGCCGTATTCAGCGAGTAATTCCGCAGCACGAGGGCATTCCTGCAGAATGACGCTTAGCGGATCAAATTTGGTTATGACATATGCGCCTTTTTTCATATTATTTTCCTTTCATCAATCTTTGTAAAATGTTCTGCTTATGAAGAAAAAGAAAATATATGGCACTTATATACACAAACATAACAATAAGCCTGGCAGCGCTGAAATGATTATCGACTCCAAAGAATCCCTGCAGCAGTGTTCCGACAAAACTATCTTCTTGAGGCAGAAAATTCATGTGAAACGAACCTACATTTGATAAGGAAAATGTAAAATGCGTATCCAAAAATTTTGTTATTCCGGTCTGAAATAACGATGCTCCCAACAACACAATCATATATTCTGTTACTTTATAAATTTTTCCTATAGAAAACTTCGTATACGCAAAATATGTTAACGCGCCGAGTATTGCTGCACCGACAAAACCTAATAACAGTCCAATTATGTTTTGAACAAACAGTGAAAACAGCGTAATACTTGAACTGAATAATGCAATTTCAAATCCTTCTCGCAGAACTAAAAAAATAATCGTAAAAAATAAGCTGATATCAAAAAATTCTTTTTTTATGTTCTCTTTTGCTTTTGTGAGCATTTCTTTTCTATTTTGATTCATCCGCTGATGGAGTGAAAATACTACATATACAAGAAATAGCCCAGAAAATATCTGCAGATAACTTTCTATTGCATCCGCATTTTGCTCGGTTATCATACTTCTCGTATGTTCTCCCAAAAAGAAGACGCCAATATTAAGCAGCAGTGCAAGAATCATCCCGACAACGGCAGCAAAACCAATTTCCATTTCTTTTTTAAGAGCTAGCTTTTGCGAAACACCCAAAAAAATACCCACGATGAGGAAGGCTTCTAAAAATTCCCTAAACCCGATAACCGCCGTAGTAAACATAATATATTTTCATGCTTTAACCTTTGTACACCAATCTTCGTATTGCTTGTCTTCTCCTTTGACGACAGTGAAAAACTTCTCTTTCAATTTCTCAGCAATAGGACCGATTTTCCCGTCAGCAATTTTCCTTCTATCAATTTGTTCGACCCATGCAACTTGGCAACCTGTACCGGTCAAAAAAACTTCATCAGCGACATACAGCTCACTCCGTTCAATTGGCCGCTCGACTGTCTCGATCCCCAAATCTTGCGCAATCTTGATAACCGATCTGCGTGTGATCCCTTCAAGCACTCCTTCGGAGAGACTGGGTGTGATCAATGTTCCGTCTCGGACGATGAAGAGATTTTCTGCAGATCCTTCTGCAACGCGTCCAAATTTATTCAGCATAATTGCTTCATCAAATCCTCCATCGGTTGCCTCTTTCCGTGCAAGCGCTGAATTGACATAGCCGCCTGAAATCTTTCCGCGGGATGGGATCGCGTTATCATTGATCCGCTGCCAGCTTGAAACAACAAGAGATAATCCTTTCCCCAAAGGCATATATTCTTCCAAAGGGATCATGTAGAGACCAAACTCCAATGTCGTATTTGCGAGATTAGGGCCAAGCTCAGTATGTCCGACATAGGCAAATGGACGGAAATATGCATTTACTGTAGGCTTATTTTTCTTTGCCAAATCTATGGTAATCTTCATTAACTCTTCACGAGTGTATTGTAAATCACAGCCCAAAATACGGGCGGATCCGACAAACCGTTTGTAATGATCGCCTAGCCGAAATATACTGAGATGTTTTTGTTTGAGAGAATAATATCCTCTGATTCCGGCAAAAAACCCAGTCCCGTACTGGAATCCGTTGGTCATAACAGAAATTTTCGCATCGGTAATCGGGACTATCTTTCCCTGAAAAAATGCGTATGGAAATGATCCTGTTTTCATATTATTTCGTTACCTCCGCCACTACCTCTATCTCAATCAGCGCTGATTTTGGCAAATTTGCAACAGCAAACGCTGCACGCGCCGGTTTGTGATCGGTAAAATACTGTCCGTAAATCTCGTTCATTTTTACATAATCGTTAATATCTGCCAGATAAACCGTTGTCTTTACGACGTTATCCAAACTCGAATTTCCTTCTTTCAGGACAGCCTTTAAATTTTTCAAAACCTGATGTGTTTGTTTTTCCAGACCCTTCACCAATTCATTTGTCTTCGGATCGATACCAATTTGCCCCGAACAGAAGATGAACCCACCGCTCACAATTGCTTGTGAGTATGGTCCGACTGCCGCTGGTGCTTTTGTTGTCTTTATATATTTCATAATTATTTTTAAAACTTTAAACTTTGCACTTTGAACTTTTAACTAGTTCATCCCTCCACCCTGCAATGCGGGTTTGGCTGTTGCTCTCATTCGTTTGAGCAGCCGGTTATGGACCGGTTGAACATCTGGATGAACGCCGCCGTTCTCTTTTGCCGTTTTCTGCCATGCTTTCTGTCTCTGTAAGAAAACCTTCTTATCCTCAAACTCTTTGCAGTCCATCCGGTCGTTATTCAGGTCAATGGTTATTGTATCACCATCTTCCACAAGTGCAATAGGGCCTCCGAGATACGCCTCAGGTCCGATATGACCGATGACAACACCGATCGATCCGCCTGAGAACCGGGCGTCAGTCATAAGTGCAATAGTAATGTTCTTCTCTCTGCAAAGCGTTGTAATTCGTGACGTCGGATCAAGCATCTCCGGCATACCAGGTGCGCCCTGCGGCCCTTCATATCGGATGACCACCATATCTTTATCCCGAAAAATATCCGGCGTGTGCGTCAATGCATTAAGTAATTTTTGTTCACTGTTAAAGACTCGTGCTTTGCCGATGAACATCCCGTTCGCAATACCGCCTTCAACTCCGGCGACTTTGATAACTGCGCCGCCATTTGGCGCAAGATTGCCATGCAGCATCCGCAGACCGCCGGTCTTCTTGAACGGTTTCTTCACCGGATGGATTACATCACCATCTGGCTTGGGAGGATTCAAACGTTTCACTTGCTCTTTCAACGTCTCACCCGTACACGTTATACAACTGCCATCAAGATAACCGGCATCAAGGAGTTCCTTCACAATCACCTGGATGCCTCCTTTATCTTCAATATCCACCATTGAATATTTTCCGAAAGGCCGCAGATTTACCAGGACCGGAAGACTACGTGATAGATCATTAAACTCCTTTTGTGTAATGACGTCACGCCAGAAGTCCAGACCAGCTGCTCGCGCTATTTCGGGAGCATGCAGGGTGACATTGGTCGAGCCGCCCATAGCAACAGCAACGGTGATCGCATTTCGCAATGATTTGTTCGTGACGATATCCTTTGGTCGGATACCTTTATTAATTAAAGTCATCAAATATGAAACCAACTCGTCGGGAAACTCATTGATCCGTCTTTTGTCCTGTGATGCTGGTGCGACCATATGTAATGGCTCCATCCCCACAACAGCAAAAAATGTCTGCATCGTATTATAGGTAAACATCCCACCACAGCTGCCGCAGCCGGGGCACGCATTGAGAGCATAACGGTTTTTCTTTTCTTGATCCTTGTCTCCTGCAACTTGGAATCCACTCACGATATCAATCCGTTCATCAGTCTCCGGATCTGTACCCGGACGAATCGACCCATCAGACATTACGATGGCTGGCTCATTATGCTCAAGAAATGCTGCAACAGTTCCGACCGGCGGCTTGTCACAAGCGACAACTGCGATCGCCCCGTTGACTCTGCTACCGCTAAGATGCAGACACACTGTATCATGGGACACTTCCCGACCGATCAATGAATACCGCATTTCCTCTGTGCCATTCAATTGCCCGTCTGATATGCCTCCTGCAAAATATTGAGGGATCAAACGTACACCCAAATTTTCTTCTTTGATCTTCTTTGCAGCTGCTTCTTGGATCGCCGCTACTTTTTCGGTAACACCCAAGTAACACTGACTGTCACCTTGATTGCCGATAATTGCCCAGACGTTCCCGTGGATGGTAAGTGGATTTTGCCCAATGAATTTTGCAGTCCCGACTTTCTGAGCATCCCGTCCAGGATTGTCCGAAACAAATGATTTAGATTTGCATGCGCCGCCGCATTCGCATATGTGTTCTTTATTTTTTATATCTTTCATAATCTAAACAAGATAATTATACAGTAACTCTTTATCTGATAACATCTCAAATTTGATTCCAATCGTCTTCATCCGCTCAAGGAGAGGCTTGTAATCTTTTCTGTCTGTGAGTTCAATGCCGACAAGCGCGGCTCCTGTTTCTCTGTTGGTTTTTTTCATATATTCAAAAAGAACAATATCATCGGTGGGACCAAGTGCTTTTTCCAGGAAATTACGCAATTGGCCGGGCTTTTGAGTAAATTCAATGATAAAGTAATGTTTGCGTCCTTGATAAATTAGGCTCCGTTCCATGATCTCTGGATAGCGAAGCAGATCATTGTTGCCCCCACTCAAAATACAAACGACCGTTTTTCCCTTTATTTCGTGCCGGAGATCATCAAATGCCGAAAGGCTCAGTGCTCCTGCAGGTTCTGCGATAATTCCTTCATTCTGATAGAGTCCGATCATCGTATTGCAGATTTTTCCTTCCGGAATAACAATCACTTTTTCAAGATTCTTTTTGCAAATTTCAAAAGTCAGATCACCGATTTTAGCAACGGCTGCACCGTCGACAAAAGTATCTATCTTTTCGAGATTGACAACTTTTCCCGCTTTCAAGGATTCATTCATGGAAGCCGCACCTTTTGGCTCTGTTCCATAAATTTTGATCTTGGGATTCATTTGTTTTAAATATGTTGAGACTCCCGATGCGACTCCTCCACCGCCAATCGGTACAATAACAACATCAACATTCCCCTGCAATTTTTCATATATTTCTTTCCCGATTGTTGCTTGTCCAGTTATCGTTTCCGGATCATTGAAAGGATGAATATAGACGGCTTTTTCCTTTTTACAATATTCATGAGCTGATTTACTCGCCTCATCATAGGTTTCTCCAACCAGCCGGATATCGACAAAACCATCACCGAAATGTTTGACCCGATCTATTTTTTGATTGGGGGTAACAGTCGGCATAAAGATAACACCTTTTATTTTCAAAAGAGCGCAACTTTGCGCTACTCCCTGTGCGTGATTGCCGGCACTCGCTGCGACTACGCCTCGCTTTCTCTCCGCAGCCGTCAAACTGCTTATTTTATTAAAAGCACCACGGATCTTATACGAACGAACCTCCTGCTGGTCTTCCCGTTTGATATATATGTTGGCATCAAACAAAGAAGATAACCGCTTTGATTTTTGCAAAGGTGTTTTAATGACTACTCCTTCAAGCCGTTTTGCCGCCTCATCGATTTGTTGTATTGTAATATTCATAATTTAAAAGTATCAAAAGTATCAGGTGTATCACGGGTATCATGGGCTTTCTCGAGTACTTACATTTGATACTCTTGATACCCGTGATACCCTTGATACCTTTTTAACCCTGGTTTTCAGGACGTAACTCCCTCACCTTTTTGCCTGCCTGCCACATTTCACTAGTGTGAATTTCGTCAAGCTCTATTTTCAGCTTCTCCCGGTAATCCGGTTCGCTATTTTTCTTGATGGTCCGTTCTGCTTCTTTTCCAGTTTCAACACTCTCATAGAGATCTTTGAAAACAGGTGCAACTGCATCACGGAATTTATTTTTCCAGTCAAGAGCACCACGCTGGGCTGTTGTTGAACAATTGGCAAACATCCAATCCATTCCGTTATCTCCTATCAAGGGGATCAGACTTTGGGTTGCTTCTTCAACAGTTTCATTAAAAGCCTCAGATGGTGAATGACCTTTTTTGCGAAGCAAATTATATTGTGCTTCCATGAGCCCCGCAATCGCTCCCATAAGGACACCGCGCTCTCCTGTCAGATCACTATACACTTCTTTTTCAAAAGTGGTTCTGAACAGAAATCCTGACCCGACACCTACTCCCATAGCTTTTACCGTATCTTGTGCATGACCGCTCGCGTCCTGATAGACTGCAAAACTGGAATTAATTCCCCGTCCTTCCAAAAAGATCTTGCGGACGGTTCGTCCGGATCCTTTCGGAGCGACAAGAATCACATCAACATCTTTTGGCGGAACAATTCCTGTTTTTTTAGAAAAAGTTACCGCAAATCCATGAGAGAAATATAATGTCTTTCCCGGGGTGAGATGCTTTTTAATCACAGGCCATAATTGGATCTGTGCCGCATCAGACAAAAGATAACTGATAATCGTTCCGCGCTGAGCTGCTTCTTCGATTTCAAATAATGTTTCGCCCGGTTTCCAGCCATCGGCAACTGCTTTTTTCCATGACAGAGATTTCTTGCGCTGTCCGACAATGACATTGAAACCGTTATCACGTAAATTCAATGCCTGCGCGGGTCCTTGGACACCATAACCGATTACAGCAATGATCTCTTTTTTCAAAACTTGTTTTGCTTTTTTGAGAGGAAATTCCTCCCGTGTTACGACGTCTTCTTTGACGCCGCCAAAATTAATTTTCGCCATACTACACCTCCTTTCATTTAGTGATTAGTGACGAGTAAATTAGTAATTAGGAAAATAAAAACTAATATCCTATTCACTATTCACTAGTTACTTTTCTCAATATACTCAACGAGTCGTTTCATTCCTTCTTTTATCTCCACTTCTTCGCCACCGAATGAAATCCGGATATGGCTTTCTCCACCGAGTCCGAATGCGCTTCCTGGTACAACTGCAACTTTTGCTTCATGCAAAAGACGCATCGCAAGATCATAATCATCAATATTTCCGGCTACTTTGACAAAAGCAAAATAAGAACCTTCCGGCGTAACACAGTGCAATTTTGTCGACTTTTTCAGTGCGTCTAGAACAATCTGTCTCCGCTTTTCAAAATCCTTTTTAAATCCAGTAACCGCATCCTGCTTGCCGGTAATTGCAGCAAGCGCTGCATATTGCGAAACGGCTGTCGGACACGTCACGAGTGAATCATGGATTTTCATAATCTGCGCGATCAAATTTTTATCTGCGACGATATAGCCAATCCGCCAACCAGTCATCGCATATGATTTTGAGACACCAAATATTGAGATCACTCGATCAGCAGCTTCTGGAAGACTGCCGATACTGATATGTTTGTTATCATCAAAGGTGAAGTATTCATAGATCTCATCCGAGATAATAAAGACATTATACTTCTTGGCAAGTGCTGCTAATTTCTTCAGTTCTTCAAGGCTATACACCTTACCGGTCGGATTGCAAGGATTGCACATCAGAATCGCCTTTGTTTTCTGTGTCATTGCAGCCTCTACTTTATCAGCATCCAAAGTCCACCCATTATCTGTTTCTTTCAGCGGCACATAAATTGGCCTTCCGCCGTGACGTGCGATTTGTGTCTGAGTGATGTGTGATGCATAATCAGGAGAAAGCACAATAATCTCATCATCCGGATTCAGAAGTGCGATAAAGGTCGCCATCATTGCCTCAATTCCCCCATGTGTGACAATCACCTGGTCTTTTGTCGCTGTTATATTGTTATCCCGTTTTACTTTGGCAACAATTGCGTTGCGAAGTTCATCAATCCCATATCCTGATGTATACTTATCCGCAACTCCTTTTTTGATCGCATCAATTGCAGCTTTTTTGATATGTTCGGGTGTTGCGAAAGACGGGATTCCCTGAGCAAGTGAGATAACTTTTTTATCGGCAGCTGCCATGAGTTGTAGCCGTTTGATTGTAGAGATTTCAATTGACGAAGCAAGTGAAGATGGCTCACTGAAAGTGTCTCCAAATTTACCGATAAAGGATTGCTCTTCTTTCGTCAACGCAATACGTCCCGAACGGACATATTCTCTGATGCCAAACGGCTTCAGCAATGAATATAATGAATTGATCTCATCTTCGGATCCTGATTTTTCAATAGTCAAAAAGTTGTGTCCAACATAAATAATCTTTGCACGGAATAACGATGCCAAATCTTCTACTTCATGCCGTTTTCCTGGATTTTTGGTCGATACTTTGAACAATGCGAGTTCTTTAAAGATCAACTCGTCATCAGTCGTATCAATGACTTTTATCACCTCGATGATCTTATATAACTGTTTGGAAATTTTTTCTATCGCAAGCTTGGTACCTCTAACGGTGATGGTAAACCTGGACATTCCTTTTGTTTCTATTTCTGAGACTGTCAAACTTTCGATGTTGATTTTCCGTTTGAGAAACGCGTCAGCAATCCGGTATAAAATACCTGGCTTATTTTCGGTAAAAATTATGATAGTATATAACTTTTCTTCGTTCATAACTAAAACGTCATTGCGAGCGCATGCAATGCGCGCGGCAATCTTTTTTTTATTAATAAACGAGTGAGATTGCTTCACTTCGTTCGCAATGACGAAACTACTCCAATCTAATCTCATCCACAGATGCTCCGGATGGAACCATCGGGAAGATATTTTCTTCTTTTTTTACCATAACTTCAAGGACTGTCGGCTTTTCAGTTGCCAATAAATGATCAAGAGCTTTATCAAGTTGTTCTCTCTTTTCAACTCGCTCTGCGTCGACAAAAAATCCTTTTGATACGGCAACAAAATCAGGATTCTTCAGATCGACGAAAGAATATCGTTTCTCAAAAAATAGCTGCTGCCACTGCCGTACCATACCCAAAAAATTGTTGTTAAGAATAATAATTTTCACCGGGATATTATCCTGTGCAAGCGTTGCCAGCTCTTGAATATTCATCTGAAAACTCCCGTCCCCGATCACAGCAACAACTTGTCTTTTGGGTATCGCAATTTTCGCACCGATTGCTGCGGGAAGAGCAAAACCCATTGTGCCCAAACCTCCTGAAGTTATATAACCATCTGTCTTTTGCGGTTCATAATACCGTGCAGCTACCATCTGATGCTGTCCGACATCGGAGACAATAACTGCCTCGCCTTTTGTTTTCTCGGAAACCCTCCTGATTACTTCTGCCATAGTGATCTCCCCAGTCTTTGGATGCATCTCTTTATCTTTAACTTTGACAAACTCCTCTTTAGCAAAATCCGTAAACTTCTTCATCCACGCAGGATGTGAATTCTTCTTAATTCTAGCAGTCAACGCAGTAAGCGCATCTTTCGCATCCGCAACAATTGGAACATCAGCATGAACATTTTTATTGAGTTCTGCCGGGTCAATATCAATATGGATAATCTTTGCTTGTGTCGCGTAATCCGAAAGCCGTCCGGTCACGCGGTCATCAAAACGCATACCAACTGCGATGATAACATCTGCTTTGTTGGTCAAAATATTCGGACCGTAGTTGCCATGCATCCCAAGCATCCCGACATATTGTGGATGGTCAGACGGCATCGCTGAAAGCCCAAGCAGTGTCGATCCAACGGGAATTCCACCCTTTTGGACAAACTCTTTTACCGCATCTTCCGCTTTTGAGATGAGAATCCCATGACCGATCAGCATAAATGGCCGCTCTGCATTATTTATGAGCTCTGCTGCCATATCGATCTGCCGGTCATTCGGCACAGTATTTGGCTGATAGCCGATAATCTCTGGCTCTTTTTTGTAGGAAAAATCCATCAACTCAAATTGTGCGTTCTTCGTGATATCAATAAGTACCGGGCCTGGTCGTCCGGTGCGAGCTATATGAAACGCTTTTGCGAACACTTCGGGGATCTCTGACGCCTTTGTCACCTGATAGTTCCATTTCGTGATCGGTGTTGTGATACCGATAACATCTGCTTCCTGAAACGCGTCACTTCCCAAAAGTGAGGCTGCGACCTGACCCGTGATACACACAATCGGCACAGAATCAAGCATAGCATCGGTAATCGCGGTGACGAGATTGGTCGCGCCGGGACCTGAGGTAACAAGCGCAACTCCCGGTCGTCCGGTCATCCGGGCATATCCTTCTGCAGCATGTCCTGCACCTTGTTCATGACGGACAAGGATATGACGAATCTTCTTCTGATAGTCATATAATGCATCATACACAGGCATGATGGCACCGCCGGGATAACCGAAGATAACATCGACACCTTCTTGCAAAAGTGATTCCATAACCGCTTGTGATCCTGTAATTTTTTTCATACGTTAAACCCTATCTAAAACAAAAAAACCCGCCTATTCTGGCGGGGTTGGTCTTTATTGTCATCCAATAAAACCCGCCGTTAGCGGATAATAAGGACGACAATAAGCTGTGCTATTTTATTGTTCATATGTATTAAACCATTGTACTGCTAAAGATTTAAAAATACAAGGGGGAAATATAAAAACAATCTCAAAAATCAAAACGCAAATCGCAAA